>ERZ773045.333-NODE-333-length-24407-cov-3.342395_pt1 | contig 24407 bp, 12 predicted proteins | sample MGYA00580635_ERZ773045 | MGnify/ENA primary metagenome ERZ773045 (study PRJEB29015, sample SAMEA2738115) | human oral metagenome | biome: human oral; feature: human-associated habitat; material: saliva | place: China | collected 2261 ...
CCCGCTCCCACGAAAGCACGGTACGCGTCCTCACTCATCATGTCGTACTCTTCGGACTCATCACTTTGACCTTGGCGTTCTGCCTCAATCGAGGCAATAAGATCCATGACCTCAGCCGAGTACACATCGGGATCCAAGATCGAGATGCCGTAATCATCCAGATCGTATGCCTCCTGGTACAACTCCATCGCCTCAGCCGCATTCGCGGCTTGCTCGATGCGCTTATCCAGCATCTTCATGAAGTTCGGCTGGTTAAGACGCACATCGAAATCAAGCGCCGACGAGAGAGTCGGAATCGTCTGAAGTGAGTACTCACGACCAGGGTGTTTGATGGTGTTGCTGAACAAGCGCCACGACATCGGCAAAATCTCGGCGTTACGGTTCCAGATAGGCGAGATGCCTGCCGAGAAGATGATCGAGTTACGTTCCGGCAAGAATGCCAGATCGTTGTACCCAATGACACTTTCTTCCTTCGCGCTGATCGTGTACGACACTTTGCCCTCAACGTTCAGACCTTCGATGAGACGCTCAGTATCCTGAGTCACCGTCTTAGAGTCTCGCACCGCACGGTGGCGAGTACCGGACATCTTGGCCAGCGTCTCAATCATCGTGTCATCCGTCGACTTCAAGAAGACGATATTAGCAACGTTTCCCTGAATGATCTTGTCTACGCTGTCCCCGTAAACATCACGAGCCTGCTGCAACGTCTGAAGAATCAGCGTAAATTGCTGCTCCTGACCCAGACCAATGGAGAGCATGGTCTCAAAACCAGAGATACCGTGGCCCTCAGACTGCAAGTTGCCGAGCTCATCCAGCATGAAGCGCGTCTTGTAGAGCGGCTTCTGGTTCGCCTTCGTCATATACGACTTGTCGAAATTCAGATCCACCAACTGCTTCACGAGAATCAGCACGAGCTTTGCATACTTCATCAAGTGAGGTGGCGTCACCAAGAACACAGCCTTCGGCTGCTCAGAGTAACGAACCGACGACAGAATAATCGCAGGAACATTCTCTCGTACAGTCTTGAGGCTCCCCGCCTTATCCAACAGACGTGTTGCCGGATAACTCAGGTGACCAGAAACAAGAACCCCGTTCTTACCCTTCACCATCTCCACGAGAACGCCATTACGGATGATTTTGTTACCCGTGATCGGATCCTTAACGAACTTACGACCATTCAACGAAAGCTGGTAACCCTTCGTGAACTGGAAGTAGAACGTTTTGAGCAACACACCCGTCTGGGGGTTGAACAAACGCAGTCGCAAGTAGGCAACGTCATGTGGGAACTTACCGTCGAAGTAGTACCGAGCCCATCCTTCACGAACCACGGTATCTTCGTGCTCGAAATCCTTACCGAGGTTGTGCTTCAATTCAGGATCATCGAACGCATCCCACTTCGCCTGAGCACCGATGAGACCATCACGCTTGGTGAAGTTCTGGGCGAAACGCACACCGAAGCGACGAGGGAACGACAGACCACCGAGATCGGTATTCTGCGACGGAGTACCAGAGGTCAACGTCGAGATCGTCGGATCGGTGAAGAACGACATTGCCGTAATGGCAATACCGTACACAGACGCGAGCATCTTCTCAGCCCCTGCCATTGCACGTAGCGCGTTGTTCGCGTTAGCGATCAACGTACGCATCGTCGACTGGGGCAATGCCTCAGTGGCGTTGAAGAACAGCGTGAGCAAGTCAGATTCCGGCTTGCCTTCCCACAGGAACTCGATGCGCTCAGCCTGCATCTTATCGTGCTCGATCAGAGCATCGACTTCATCAGGATCAGACGACTGCTGATCGTAGTAGCCGCTCTTAATGCGCTCGTTGACCTGAGTCATCGGAGACTTGCGCTTCTTCGAAGTGAGCTGCACGAACAGCTGGTAGCAGTTGTACAGTGTCACTTTGCCCCACATGGCATCAAGCTTCTGCTCCAGAACCTTCTGATCCATGCCGTGTCGCATCGCGTATCGACGCAGCTGGTGCTCTTCTTCCAGGTAGTAGTCGATCAAGCCGTATGCTGCACGCTTGAACGCGTTGTTTGCAGCATTCGGCCACACAGGGTCTTCTGCGCCGTCCACTGGGAAGAACACATCTGCGATATTTTCAACGTAGAGCGCGCACTTAGTCTGATCGCCTTCACGAGCAGCTTCAGCAGCCATTCCAAGCGGGTTGTAGATGTCAGTCTTCATCGCGTTGATGAGGTTGAACTGCACAACCTGGAATCCGCGCATGGTAGCGCGGACGTAATTCTTCACCAAGAGCTCGCCCTTAGGATCATTGATGATCATGTTGTCTGGGCGCTTCTGACGCATCCAGATGTCAAGCATCGGCTCGATATAGGTCTGACCCTTACCGGCACGAGTCATAGCCAGAATCATGGTGTTTGCAGGAGCCGTGTCCACGTAGTAGACGCCAGCAGGCCGCTGCGGCTCATACGTCGGAAGTTCCCACTCACCGTTCACCAGATCAGCCAGGGTGTTGAAACCCTTGAGCTTGTCTCGGTTGGCATTCCCTGGGTTGTACGGCACGTTCCGGGGATCCAGACGACGACGCAGTTGCTTGTTATCCGGTAGTCCCGATGCATTCCACAAAGCCGTACCAAACTCTTCGTCAAACATGGGCACCATCTTGGTCACAACGTCGCCATTATCGTCCATGAGAGCTTCTCCCTCGAACAGAGCCACATCGCCATCCTCGTCGAGAATGTCCTCGGTTGCTCGCTGTGCAAACGCCACCTTATCGATGCCCTTGTTCGAGACCATCGAGTGAGAGATAAGAGTCGTCGCACTTACGCCTGTATGCGCACCCACGTCAGGCACCACATCGAAACGCTCACGCACTTCTTCGGGAAGTGCCACGTGCTGGTCATTCTTGTACTGATTGATGTCGGTCGTATCCCGCATCAAGTTCTGAGCCTTCAAGTTGCGCAACAGGCGCATACGCAGCAAGCCCCACACAACAAAACCAGCGATCGACGAGACAATGAACTTCAGCCAATCAAACGACAGCATCCATCCCATCGCGCCGCTTGGACGATCTGCTAGTTCCGCATCTCGATCAGCTTTTTCTGCTGCGACAGCGTCCGCGTGCCACTGTGGCTCGGGCACGTCCTCAGCAGCTTCGTAACACGTCTCATCAGACGTATCGATCTCACCTGTTTCGAGAGCTGGAGAGAAACACCCTTCGCTCCACACAGGCTTGCCGAGCTCCTTCGTCAGAGCCTTGTTCTGCACTGCGTAGCTTGGGACAGACGAACGCCACAGGGCATCGCGGCCCATGGCCACACCCATCGTGCCGAACGAGAACAACGCCCACACGAGGATAAAGACAAGCACGCCGGCCACAGCCGATGCGACCTCACGCGACACCGGAGAGATCTTCGCCTCGATGTCGCTACGTTCTAGTTGCTGATCACCGTGCACGTCTTGGTATGCCAGTGAGTCAAGCTCGTCTTGCTTACCCAACTGATTCCATGCTTGGCTACCGTGTTCACGAGGCGCTGCTCCACCGGATTTCTTTCGTCCGAAAGCCATATGCACCACCTTCCACCTTTCTCTTCTGTCTCTTACGTCTTTTCGATTCGGTTGATTCACCAACCTAATCATATCAGAAACAAAAGCGCACAGACACAGAAAAGAGGTGCGGCAAGGATAACCCTCACCGCACCTCTTGTTCTATGCGATCACGCAATCGATGCTACACACCGATCGACATTGCGCTGTCAGTCACCGCCTGCGCAGAAACATCAGCGATTGCCGCTGCTGCGGCATTTGCGTCACCCAGCGTGCTGTGCAACAGAATACCAGCAATGACACCCAGTGCGAGGAACGCCAGGGCAACCAGGACCGCCAAGGCGATGTAGAGACGATTGGCGCGCTTAGCGACGAGGCTCTCACGGTCCATCTGCGCCATCAGCGTCTTCTGATCGTTCTCCAGGAAAGCAATCTGGCTCTCGTACTGACGCGAGATTTCCTCACGCACCACATTCACACGAGCGGCTTCCTCTTCCGTGCGCACATTCGCACGCTCGACCTCAGCCTTCGCCTGAGCCAACTGAGCAGACCACTCTTCACGCATACGCGCCAGAGCCTTATTGGTTTCCTCCTGAGCAGCCAGAGAACGCTTCTCAGCCTCTTCACGCTCACGCTTAATCTGTTCACGCAGTTCCTTCTCACGAGCAGCAAACTCAGCCGTCTTCTGCTCGACGATATTCTGACGCGACAGCTGCTCTCGCAGAGCCTCAGCGCGAGCGATGTCTTCCTTGCGATTTTCATCCAAGAACCGACCCATATCGTCACGGAACTGCTCCATGAGCTCCGTCTCACGGGCAACCTGCTCGGAACGCTTCTGGATCAGATGATCCATCACACGAGTAAGAGCTGCATCGAAAGATGCCTGAGCAGACTGCTTACGGGCATCAAGGATCTGACGACGACGAAGAGTGTGATCCTCGTCGATGGTTGCACGAAGATTCGGTTCAATCTCATCGAGTTCTCGATCGAGACTGGGCTTGTGCCGCACGTCGTAGAGAGACTTCGCCTCCACGGCCTTAGCCTGCGCATCCGCTTCCTTATCCTTCTCGTACTTGGCGATGATGGCAGCACGCTGTGCACCCACGATATCCACAAGGCTCTCACGAGACTTCTCAGCGTTGGTATCGGCCTCAGCCAACGTCTGAGCCCACACGTTGTCAGCACCAGGTCCGGTGCTCATCTGGGCAGCAATCTCATCACCCGTGTTGGACACGAGCGAGAAGAAGAGATCGCGCAGCTCATTGATGTCACGACGACGCTGCTGAGCCAGTGCATCATTCGCCTGCTGAGACAGCAGCTTGATCTGACCATCGAGCCAGTTCTCATCGCTGAGATGATCCAGCGAGAAACGGCTCGCTTCGTCCTCTTCATGACCAAACAGGGCCTCGAAGGGCGTCATATCGACAGTGAAGCCCAGATCCTCATCGAGGAACCTACGGGCCATCGTGTTGCGCACCGCATCGCGATCGAAGACACGGTTGTCGACGACAAGGGCAGGGATAGGATTCTCTGCGACCTCAGGAACATCCCCAAACGAATCAGTCTCAGACTCGGTGTCAGCCTCAGCCTGGGTATCCGATTCGGCATCGAGATCCTTGAACGGATCGTCAATGTCAGAATCATCATCGTCATACGAGCCCTCATCGAACGGAAGCTCGTCTTCCAGAGGCTCGTCTGGAACCTCATCGGGGTCGAAATCCGGCAGATTGTCGACATTTTCCAGAGACTCATCTGCATGGTCTGTCGATGGCGGCGCGGGAATATCCTCAACGAGATCCTCGGACTCCGAATCAACCGACTCAGTGTCAACCTCGCCACCCAGACGACGCCACAGCGACGGGATCAGAGAAGCCAGAGACACAGCCCCAGAAGAGATAGCCTGAGCCTGAGCCAGGGTAACCGTATCGGCATCCCCAGTAGGCACGTCGAGAACACCGGCCAGTTCGTCATAGTGAATCGGGTTCACAACGAGAGCCCCATCGCGCGTGTCAACAGACGTGAGCATGAAAATAGCCTTGTCGAAGAGGGTGTACTCACCCATGCCTTCGGGGCTCAGAGACTGCTCTGTGGGGATAATGCCCAAAATGTTGTGACGAAGCATATCCTGGGTCATCAGGACCTGAATCTTATCGTCAGCGATTCGCTGGAGAATCGAGCCTTTGTTCTCGTCCCCCTTGGACGAGACCTTGCCCAGGCCACCGATACCGCCTTCTTCGATGGGTGCATCAACGGGGAGAGACAGGATGACACCAGCCCCATTGGGGAGTGCCCAACGCTCGTTGTTACGGATGAGATCGAGAGCCGCACCGGGCTCCGTCTCATCGATGACAAGCGCCAGAGAGTCCTTGGCCTTCTTGGCCTCAGCCTTCTGAGCCTTCTTATCAAGAACAGGGGTAGAAGCGACCTGCTCATCAACGGCCTTAGGGCCATCGTTCTTACTCCACAGCATATAGACAAATCCTTTCGATCGTGGTGAATGTGAGCCGGTACCTGCATCATTGGGAATGTTTGCAGGTACCGGCAAGCACACTGTGTTTGCACTCGTATACGAGGGTATCACACTTTGTGCCAAATGTGCTCGCATACGAGCAGATTCGATATGACTAAGCCTGTGGCTTGTCGTATGGCAAGACAACCACACGAGCATCAGACTTCAAAATAGTCACATCTTCGCTGCGCAGCGTGCCGTCAATCTTGGCTGCGATCACACGTTCCTCGGGGTGTTCGTTGATGAACGCTGCAACTTCCGTCGACAGGTATCGCTGCATACGACGCACCATGTCACGAGCACCACCTGCATCAGAATCACTGCGCGATTCATCTTCCACCAGGAAGTCGACAACACGCTTATCGATCGTCAGATCGATGCCGTGCTTACGCTTCACATCAGCCTTGAGAGCACTCAGCTTCTTCATCATGATCTTGCGCAACGTAGGCCGTGACAACGGCTGGAACGGCACGATCGCATCGATACGTCCCAGGAGCTCAGGCGGGAACTTGCCACCATCCGTGCTCTTGATGGACTCTTCGATGACCTTCTCATACTCACGCATGCTGGCCTCACTACCGTGATCATCAGCGTTGTACTCACCGATGGTGCGGTAGATCTCCGAACCAGCATTCGTCGTCAGCACGATGTACGTGTTCAAAAACGACACCTGTCGACCATCTTTGTCAGAAAGTCGACCATCATCGAGCACCTGGAGCAGCAGACGCACGACAAGCGGGGACGCCTTCTCGATCTCGTCAAAGAGCAGCACGCAGTGACTGGTTGCCCACACCTGACGCGACAGCTCTTCACGGAACAGATCCACACTGTCGTCACGACCCCATTCGGTCATATCGAAACGGATGAGATGTCGCTGATCATCACCGAAAAGAATCTTCGCGAGTTGCTTCGTGATTTCGGACTTGCCCACGCCTGTACTGCCCGTGAACAACAGCGATGACATAGGTTTACTGGGGTCATTCAAACCCGCAACACACAACTGGAGACGGCGTGCAATTGACGTTGTCGCAAAGTCCTGACTGAACACGCGCTTATCCAGCTCGTTCTTAATCATAGTAGCATCGACGTTAATTTCCACCTCAACACCGAATTCGATCTTGAGAACCTCCGCAAGGAGCTTCTTATCCATTCGCTCACCGAGATAACGATGGCGTCCCACCATCGCATCGAGCACACGGATCGACTTACGAGGCTGCACGGAGGCAGGGACATAACGATTCGTGTAGTCAAAGATCTGCTCGTACAGAGAGTCGTTGAAGATCCCCTCATCGACATCGTACTTCTTCGCCATACCCTTCAGAATGGCGATCGTCACCTCACGATTCGTCTGAGGAATATTGATACGTGCCAGTCGCTCGACAAGCGGCAGATTCGATGCGATATGAGCATTGAACTCGTCATACGTGGTCGCAGCGATGACCTTGATACCACGCGAACCAGAGGCGGCAAGCAACGGCTTCAGCGCTTCCACAGCAGCGGCGGAGAGCTGCACCACCTGGTGGAACTCGTCAATGAACAACACGATCTCTCGACCTTCGGCTTGCGAGAAACTCTCAGCCTCGTCGAACAGAGCCTTGAGGCGCGCAGCCATCTCTTCAGGATTCGACAGGTTCGCGATCATCTTCGCCATGTCGACTTCCAGGTAGATACGCTCTGGATCATCCTGCATACAGGACTGCACCAGCACCGTGTTGTGCGTAACAACATGAGCTCGACCCACCTGGTACAGGTGCGTCTCAGAGTCAACCATGATGCACGTCATCTCGACTTCACGACCAGTGTCGATCACCTCAGCGATCATATCGCCAGTCACATCGAGAGAACGCTCTAGCTCACGAATATCAGCATCAACGACCCACGACTCACCCTGAGACAGACGGTACAACTCACTGTCTCGCAGCGCTCGTAGTACAGCCTCTCGATCCTTCACCGAGCTGGTGATGTATGTGTACGGAATATGACGCTGATCCTCCGGCTTAACAAGGACACTCGTCATCACCGGATGAGTCATCACCTCATCAGGTGTCAGACGCTTACCTGTCGCACGGTTGATAAACGTCGAACGCTCAGCACCATCATGCACGCGCTCCCACCCCATGCGATCCTCGATAGCAGCAAAGACTTCATCGGGCATCTCATTGGGAACGGTCACGTACCCACGCCCATCGATGCGAACGCCCCAGCCGAGCAGCGCGCCACACACATAAGGATCAACCGGAAGAAGACGGCTCTGTCGCACAAGCGCACCAGAGGCAGGAAGCTGCCAGATAGGGCCACCGTCAGATCCGACAAGACCGGCATCCATAATTTCGCGCAGCGACATCGTTCGCTGCGCACCTTCTACATCACCAACCGATCGCACCGTCCACAGGTGCTCATCGTTGCAACGCACCTGATCGCCATAGTTCGTCACCACAACGTACTCGCGCTTGATTCCCTGAGGGAACACACCCGTTACGGTCACAGGCTCACCGTGCTCATCAAAGACACGATCGCCCACCTTGAGCAGACCCACACGCACGTATCCACGCTCATCGGCAACAGGGATCAACTCATCATTTGGATGAGCCTTACCGGTGCCAGGTGGGGCCAACAGGATCACGTTACACATCTCAGGGCGAGCCAGAGAGCTCATCAGAGAGATCTTCTCATTCTCTCGGCCCACAATATCGCGAGCAGGCGGCGCAAGCTTGGCTGCAAAGTCTCGAAGCAACGGGTATGCATCGTTCAAACGATCATCATCAAACAAATCTTTCCTCCATCTTTCAATCATTTCTATCGATTCGACTGGTGTACCAGTCATTCTAGCATAATTAGCAACTGTCATAGAAACAGGAAACCGCCCCCACTGGAAAAACCAGCAGGGGCGGCACCGTGAAAGATCAGGTTCGATCAGAACTCAGGCTCGTCGATCTCGACAACCTCTTCGACCTCAGGCTCGGAAACCTGGGCCTCGGCGGCAGCCTCGTTCTGCGCCTCCTTCTCAGCAGCCTTGCGAGCCTTATCGGCCTCCGCAGCAGCCTTGGAAGAAGCGTAGATCTGATCGAGAATCGTCTCATCGATCGGCTCCAGCTCAGACGGCTTCACCGTCTTGGAGTTGATGACCAAGCCCTTCTGCTTGCCAGAAGCGGACATGACATCCGCCTGAATGGCGTAAACAGTCGGACCAGGTCGACCGTTGCGCTCCGGCATCTGGACGATGTTATCGCCCGCAGCTGCAACGAACGCATCGCGCTGAGAAGCGCTGTAGCCAACCTGATGGTCGTAGACGGTCTTACCGTCGAGATCCTTCTTGGTCGAAACCAGGTGAGGAACTCGCTGAGGGGCAACGCCCTCAACAGGTCGAACCATCACGTCGAGGAAGGCACGCTTGCCATCCTTGGAATGGGCGTTGGGGTACTCCACAACGATCAGTTCCACCGACTTCATCGAACCCTTACCACGTAGAGTAGCCATAATGACCACCCTCCTTTCTTATCTCATCCCGCAGGATGTCGGTCGAGGGTTAATCAGCCCTCTCACATACACGGGCTTGTCCCGTGTAGCGCTCTCTCATCATAAACGAGAGAAACTCTGGATGTCAAGGCGAATCTCATCCCAATTCCATGGAATCCATCGAGGCATCGGAAGACGGCGTGTCGTTCTCTTCCAACACCTGTTCCAGCTGAGTCACCAAACGCTCAGTCTCGCGCCATGTGTTCTCACGCACGATACCGGCAAGACCTTCATCGAACGTCACTGTCGCGCTACGGCGAACGCGCTTCGCCACCGGCACCACATCGCTGAGAGCACTCGTGAGAATGAGATCCCCCGTCTTCTTCGCTGACATCTGACGTTCCAGATCATCAGCAACACGATTCATACGCCGTACATCATCGAGAGGAAGAACCATCTCTACGATGTCTCCCTGACCAGACTTATGCAGATACGCCTGAGCGTCATCAACAAGCTGTCGCCTTCTGCGCGCCCAGGTAACGAACCGATCGGCAACATGGCGACCAAGCGCCATGTCGACAACAGTATCGGAACGCACGTCGTGCAGATCCATACCCTTCGTCTGAGACAGCGCCCATCGCTCCCCTGGAACCACACTCATGGCACCACGATCGTCCTGACTATCCTCATTACTGTCCCGCGCATCATCTTGTATCGCTCGCAATACAAGTCCTTTCCCGGACAGCATCGACACAAGATCGGCTGTTCGGGATGCCAGCGATGCACGAGCTCGCTCCAAGCGTTGCTTCAGCGTGTTCCGACCGGCTTTGCCGCCCGCCGCAAGCAAACGCCCACCGCTCACACCATGAGCAGCAACGCCAAGCTTCTCAGCTTCATCAGCGTCCTTCATCTTCGGGATGGATCGATCTGCCAACAGAGCTTCGAGACCAACGACTGCTTCACGTCGCTTATCCACCGACTCCAACACGTCTTTCCACGAGCTGTCATCGCGATGCTGACCGTCGACGCCTACGGCCAGTGGCCCGAGCAACGATCGGTACTTGCTCACGAGGCGAGCGTGGTATTCCTCTTCCTCCAGATACAGCTTGTGCATCACCTCGGACTGTGGGGATACAGCACCTGCTTGTAAACCGGCTTCCCAGTCGGCAGCGCGCATACGCCAATACTCACGCTGCGTATCGTGCTCTCGCAGACGAGATCCATACGATCGCAAACGCAGTGAGAATCCCACCAGATCATCATCAGCACTCATACCCTGAGCCTGGGTCTTCATGCGCTGGGATTGCGTCGCCATGAGCGTCTCCACATCCTGACTCATCACGTTAAGCATCGGTGTGCGCACAGAAAGAGCTTCGGGTGGGAGAGATTGCAGCACTTGGTACAGACCGTTGACGCTGCGCTCCATGATCGTCTCGTAGCCACGACGGATCAACGCTTGCCTCTCCTGATCACTCAACCCCTCACGGTGAGCTCGACGCTCAGCATACGTCTCAACCGCAAGCATGGCTGATCCCATAGGAGAACCAGGACGATCAAGCAACTCAGTGATGAGCTCCCTTGCAACGCTGTTCGCACGTCGCATCTCCGGTCGATGAGACCCGTACCGCCACAATGTCTTGTCGGCAGGCAAACATGCGAGAAGCAACTGAGGGAGCGACTCATCAAGCACTTTCTCGTGTGCCCAACGTTTCACGAACGCGGCAACGTTCAGGCGCTCGTATCCCACGGCACTGGACATATGGGCCACGTGCTGGTTCTCATCAAGCCACGAGTCCACACCTCGTCGCAAGAGCGATATATCAGTGCTCGTGAGCTTACCCTTTTGCTGGAAGCCTTTCTCTGTGCGCACACGTCGACCGATCCCAGCGTCCACCATGGCCAGATGGCAGTGCACATGCAGCGTATCCACTTGGATAACACCCACGTAACGCAGGTCATCGAAACGATGCCCCATACGCTCCAGGCCATGCATGATCGCCATACGCAGACGCATCTGATCGATATGACCTCGGTAATCGCCCTTGTTCTGTGCAACGAAGCCCTTGGGGACAACACCCATTTCTTGGAGATACTCGGGACTGAAAGACAACACGGTCTTCATCACTGTGTGCCCCTCGTCGAACAGCCGCTGAATGTCAGCACTGGCACGGCGCACGCCTTCATCGGACAACGACGGCTGGCCGTAGCCAAATGTAACGCCGCCTTGTCCAGAGACATGCAGCACGTTGTCTTTGAGCTGATGCCTCGACACGGCTTTTTCTGTGGCGCTCTCTCGTGCCATGTAACGCAGGATGAAATCCTCGGTGTCGCGTCGACGAATAGGCGTCACAGGCTCTGTTGCGCCTTTACGAGCCATATAGCGCATCACGTAAGCGCCGGGTGTGCCACCACGAGAACCGCCATGCTTACCCCCGCCTGGGGTTGGCACACTGAACTCGTTGACAACAACAATGCTCTGCTTCAAGCTCATTGGTATCGACACACCTTTCGTTCTAATTACTTCAAATTGCGTCTATTTTTTAAATAAAGATCATTACATACATACAGTACGACGTTGACAGGGGCGGCAGGTATGCCCCACCGCCCCTGTCATTACTTGCTGCTCATGATGTCAGAATTCTGGATCATCGAGATCAGCAGCGTCAATCTCGTCCGCCGTTGCGACCGGTGCCGCAGCCTCCACAGCCTCACGAGCCGACAGACGCTTTCGCTCCGTATCTCGCTCGGCATCAGCAACAGCCTCGTGCAGATCCTCGATCGAATCAACCTCGGGCTGAACCAGAATCTCGGGCGCGTTCTGAGCAACCGAAGTGTTGATGACATCAGCCACGACCTCACGGAACGTCGACGCCAAAGCATCGGTCGTCAGGGTTGCACGCTGGCTCTCAACGTCGTCAACGACCTCAGGCTGAGCCTGGGCAACAGGAGCAGACTGGATCTCGGTTTCAGCCTCAGGCGCAACCTCGGCCTCAGTTTCATCTGCACGCTGAGCGGCCTGAGCGTTGCGCATGAGCGCATCGAAGAGAGGCGAGTCCATGACGGGTAGCACGGTCGACTCACCGCTGAGAGCCTGAGCGATCGATGCACCCTCAGCCTCGTTGGTGCGACCATCGGTACCCTCGTCATCAAGCTGAGATTCCATCCCGGCGAAGATGTCATCCACCTGGTTCGTACGATCCAGCGTACGCTCGTCAAGCTTCTCATTCTCACGATCACGAGAGCGGATCTGAGCGAGATAGTCCGGGAAGTAGTCGGACAGATCCAAGCCCGACGTAACCGCATCAACGACAAGACCGTCGCGATCAATCACATCGAGGAATGCAAGCGGCGCTTCCTGTTCGTTGCGGGGTGCGATAACAACACCCTCGTAATGGGCCGGGAGCATCCACACCTGATTGAGCAGATCGCTGGGGGGTTCGAAGCCCTCGTTGAAAAAGCCCTTTTCGACCAGAGATACCAACTGTTCGTCGGTGAACTCGTAGAATGCATCGACGGTTGTTGCACCGCCGTCCATCTGATCGAAATCCACCTCTGTCACGCCATAGGCAATCTCAGGCGATCCGTAGGGAACAAGTCCCACGAGACGACCTCGGACGTGGAGCACAGGACGGTAGTTCGACCTGGCCCCATGATTGGTGAAGTACAAGGTGTCAACGAGCACCTTGATGTCAGCTTCACCCTTGACCTCACGAGACTCAACGCCTCGCATCGATAGCGCGTGTCGCGCCCAACGGTTGGAGCGCTTCATGCCTGTTACTGTACTCATGTTCCTTCTTTCTGTTGTTTGGTGGATACCCCAACGCGATCAGCGTTGGCGAGACTTCTTCTCTGCCTTCTTCGCCAGCTCCAACGTCTCAGACAACTTCTCAGACATCTTGTCAAGCGCCTTGGTACTCGTATCGAACTCAGCACGATCAACCCAACGACGCATCGCTGCAAACACCTTGTTCATGCCACGATGGCCAAGTGCGCACAACCAGATCACACCAGCGGAAATCACGATCGTAATGAGCAGCATCGGAGCGACCCAGTACGCGATGAAAGCCTCGGTGCTCGGAGCATTCGCACTCGTCACGCCAAGACCGTCTTGGACGAGACGACCCATGTTCGGGATGACCTTCAGGGCACCCCATAGCATGATCCATAGGCTGACAAGAACCCACGAGACAAAGCCGATGACGCGCGCCACAACATAGACACCCATGCGAGCACTGCGCTTAATCGAGCCCTTCTCATCAAGGGTCATAGGCGTGCGAGCAGTGTTAATGAGAGAAGACAGATTCATAACAGATTCCTTTCAGGTTATTGGTGAAAAAGTGGAAGAACGAGTGGGACCGCACCCATCATCGCTCAGTAGGTTCGATCGCGTCCCGGAGCACCGGCCCAACCGGTGATGTCCGAGATTGAACCATCGCTATCAAGCGTGTAGCGCATCGTGGAATACGACGTACTCGTCGCCTTGCCATCGGTGCTCGTGGTCGTAATACCGACGACAGCAAAGTACGTGTACTTCGTGCCGTCAACGTCTGTCACAGAGGTCGTGAAACTGTCGAGAGACGAGTTCGCGCCTTCGTACGCAAAGTACGTCTTTCCAGACGAGTCCGTACGCCATGCGCCAGCTTCCTCCCCCGGCATGAACACCGTGAGGAACTGAGAGTTCTCATCCAGGTGCCACCGATCGATGAGTGCCTGTCGCGCAGAGATGTACTCATTGCCGTTCGACCACGTGAGCGCCTGCTTCATGATCGCCTTGACCGTCTCATCGTCGCTGTGCTTACGTGCCGGGGACATGCCGGTTGCTTCGGCTGAGACAGTCTCCTGGTGATCGACAGTCGACGTTTCCAGCGACGCGAGCTGCGATTGCAGCTGCTGCACCTGAGCCTCGTTGCGAGCATTCTCATCGGCCACATGATCGCTGTGCGTCGCCGCGACACCGACACCACCCAGGAGGATCGCACTTCCTGCGATCAACGCACCAAACCGTGCGATAACAGGCGTCTTCTTGTTCTCTTGCGCCATCTCAACCAACTCCATTCTCGTGAGCCGTATCGTCACTAACAAGCAGTCGCGCACCAGCGGTCGTCACTCCGGTGTGAACACCGGAGAAAGTGCCCGAGGCTGCATCGTATGTGGCCGTCGTCCATGCCAGCAGAGTGCCATCAGAACCCTTGCACAGCCACGCGATCGGCAATGCCGACGTATCTGTCACGCCGTAGGTAACAACCGATTCCCACTGATACTGATCAGCGGGTAGCGCGCTCGTCTGACCCGAGGCATCCTTTGCGAGAGGCGCATACCAACGAACGGCAGCACCGTCAGGCACAAGCTCAGCGAGCCGAGCATGCAGATCAGCCACACGCTGCGCATCTGCATCCGAGGTGCTCGTCGACCAGCCGCGATATTCGTTCTGAAGGTCGGCCACCTGCTGGCTCTTCTCCTGGAGAGAATTCACAGCAGCCTTTGCTCCCTCAACGTCAGGAACAACCTCGGATGCCTGCTGAGCCTGAGCAACCTGAGCAGTCAACGTTTGGATCTCAGCGCTTCGATCGATCGGAGCACTCTGAGTACCCACGACTGCAATACCGATACCCATTGCAGCCAAGCCCAAGCCCGCTGCGATCTTCAGATCGATGCGGCGCTTCTTGCCATCACCGTCATTATCGTGAGCCTTCTTCTCAGCTCGCTGAGCCCTCTTACGTTCGAGCTCATCGGCCAATTCCTGGCCGCTCTTCCAATGCGTTTTCGGCGTTGGTGTCTTCGCCCATTCACTGAGCTTGCTCATTCGATCTGCCATGGTCATCACTCCCTTTCTCTATCTCTTTTCCACTGACGTGATTTCACTCGTGTATCAACATAATCAATCATATCACAACACAACACCCCGTACCAGATGCAATCATCCAGTACGGGGTGCCATGAGTGATGCTACATGATCACGGACCAGGGGTCAGACGCGAGTTCTTATCGCCCTGACCCTTTTGCATCGTGGACGGAACCGTCACCGATGCGAACTTCGAGGAAGACTCCTTCGTGGTGTTACGGTACGCGACATAGTCCGTATCGAGACCGGTCGAGCCAGTGTAGAACTGGCCCACTGTCGGAGCGCGATCGTTGAGCGAACCCGAGACAATCTCGCCCTGGGGCTCGTAGTTACCCTCGCCCCAGACTTCCTTCACAGAGTCCTCGCCCACATACATGACCGTGTGCGAGACACCGCCGGTCGTACGCAGAAGAATGTCACCGGGCTGAAGCTTGGACTTGTCGCCGTTGTAGTCGATCTTGGTCCACTTCGAACCACCCTGACCCTGGAGGTACTCTAGCTGGTTAGACACGCCACCAGCTGGATAGGTGTCATCGGTGCCAGACCAACGCACAGCCGTTGCGACAGTACGGTCGCACGACGCGAAATAATTATCCGACTCACCGAGCACCTCCTTGTGGAGATACTTGTAGATGTCGGTACCGTCGTTGCCCTTACCATCGTCGTTGTACGGCCATGCGTAAGAGATCGCAGCCTTGACCATCGTCGAGTTATCCACCTTGCCGCCGTGCGACTTGCACTTGCTGGCAGCAGCGGCCACGGAGCTACTGTTCGCACCGGTCACCGCGCTACCGGACTGAGCCAGGATCGAATCAGCGAGAGACTTGTTCTTCTCCCAGCCGCCCATCTTGGCAAACCAAGTACCAGCAGCGCTCTCGCGAGAGCCGAGCGTACCATCGTTGATACCCTCCCACTTGGTGAGGAAGTAAGAGGTCGACGCAGAGACACTACCGCCCTCGGAGTTGTCGATCAGAGCCTTCACCTGAGCCACGCGAGCCGGATCGTCCTTCGAAATCATGAAGCCGAGCTGGGTTTCCAGCGTCGACCACGGCTTACCAATCGACTGCGCATACTCGGTGAGCAGCGCGTTACGACCGTTCGTCCACTGTCCCAGGCCAATACCCATGAGATCGATCGCAGGGAAACGCGCAGAATACGCAGGATCCACCTGTGCAATCTTGAAGCCCTTGGCCTCAGCGTCTTGCTTACGAGGACCGATCGTGAACTTCTCGTCAAAGATCGTCTCCACACCGGTCGGATCAATACCCGACTCATGGCTCCAGTTGCCCAGAACACCGGCGATGTTCTCATCGGACATACCCCATGCCGAGAGCACAGAGTACACAGTCTTCGCGTTCTCTTCAGTCTTAGCAGACACGTCGCCAACAGCGCCGTCTGCTGCCTTTGCTGCGTTTTCAACAGCCACAGTGCATGATTCCAGCAACCCATCGTTACGAGCAGCCATATCGCCGTCACGCAGAGCAACTGCACCACCGGTGATGACCGCAACCGTACCAACAACCGCTGCTGTGACTGTTGCAACAGTCGCAGTAGCAGCCGATACAGCTCCGCCTAGTGCGCTGGCAACAGCTGCACCGGCTCCGGTAAAGAAGCCAACCACAGCCTTTGCTGCTGCAACAACAGCACCTGTGATCGCAGACCACAGTGACTGAGCCGCTGCCATGATCGACATCATCACCGTCTTGAGCCAATTGAGGAACACAGTCAGCGCAGCAGCTTGCGCCGCAGCAGGAGCCGCTGCTCCAGCAGCAGCTCCGGTCGCAGCCTTACTCGCGCCACTCTTGTTCTGGCCTCCCTGGATACCGTCACCCAGCAAACCGCCGCCACCGGGCTCAGCGCCACCAGAACCCATCACATCGGTGCCGTTCGCTCCTGTGTCAGTTCCCGTGTCCACAGGCTCATTGGGCTGAGCAGACGGTTCAATACCGACATCCTGACTCTGAGGGAGCTTTTCAATCCCCTCTGGTTTCATACCTATCTCCTTTTCGTTCATTCGAGCTCTTTCATTCCGTCCCACACTCAGTACAACGTCAACACATTGGCATTTGTATTCTGCACTGTGTTCGTTCGCACATTACGCAGCTCGATCTCCAGATTAAGCAGATCGTTGTAGGAAGTGACCTGGTACGCCTTCTTGTGGTCGTAATAGGTCTGCCACGACGTGATGAGGTTGCTGCGTAGATCCAGCAACGGCTTGATGAACGTGTCGCGGTTCGTGTACGAACTCAGTGGCGTTCCGTTATTCAACGTGAACTCGACCTTCTGCCAATCGGGAGAGGGCGTGGACAGAGCAGCCTGAGACTTCATGAAGTCCACGTAGCTCATGCCCTTGGGAACAACCTGATCGAGATACCCCTCGTTCACGGTGCCGTGTCGCCAATCGAAGTCATAGCCACCGGGCACAACAGTCTTGGACGACAGGAACAACGTCGACTCACCGGTCTTGCTGCTCTTCGCATCCTGACCGGTCACCTCATCGCCTGCAATCACATCGGGGACAACCGGCTCATTGAGCTGGAGCATCGTGCCACGATCGTTCACAGAAGTCGTGGCAATCTGCGACGTGTACTGGTCAATCTTCGCCAGATCAGCCTTCATCTGAAGCAACTGACCGTCCATCTCATCACGCAGCTTCTGCTCAGCATCACGAGTCACAGCCTCGTGGTAGACATCGCCTGCGTTGAACTCAGTACCAGCCGTTCCAAGGCTCATGCTGACAGATCCCGATGCCACAGGGTTGAACGCAATACGCATCTGATCGTACTGCTGGAACGACTTATCGCCTGCATTGGGATCAGTCTTCGACGAAGACGATTCACCGGACTGAGGCGTACTGGCAGCACCTTCACCCTCCTTATAGGAGATCTCTCGGTTGATACGAATCGTCATATCGAGGATCTGAAGATCGAAGCCGTTCGGGTTATCCAGGACAACCGCCATGTACTTGGCGTTGTTGCCAAACGTCACATAACGAGCCGTGATCGACTTGCCCTTCAGCGAGTGCTGATGGAGCTCGCGATCGGTGCCCGTCAAGAACACCTGGTAGTCATCCGCGTTCGCGGGAAGACGTGCCTCGTCACGAGCATTGAGAAGCACCATTGTGCGAGTCTTAGACGGATCCGTGTACACACCCATCACGCGACCGGTTGCCTGCGTGCGAGAGGTCGTAAAACTCTGCGTGTACATCGCCGTCGCGCTGAGCTGTTCCTGGGCGTTCGTATACGACGACACACCTGCGCCAGTCAGCAGTGCTGCTCCAGTTAGGCTGAAAACAGCCACAGCGACACCAAATCGCTCCATCGCATGGTGCGAATCAAACTTGAAGCGAGTCTGGAATGCCTTGAACTTCGCAGCGAAACCAGACGAGGCATCGTCAACTTCTACCGCGTCCACAGCAGCATCATCATTCTGAGACGCGTGCTCGTTCTTACCGTTCTTGTTTTTACCCCATGCCATACTGTGATCCTTTCAATTCATGTTCTGCGTTTTATCTTTAATCCGGGAGTGAACGTGTGGATAGCAACAGCCGGAGCCGGATGAACCGGCCCCGGCTGTCACAGTGACCTTTTGACCATCTTGACCATCGGTTGTGTTATCAGAACATGGTCAGGAGATACGGCAGAATCGTGCCGCCGCCAAGGTCTTCGATCGTGGTCTTACCGCCCTCAGCGATGCCGAAGACGAGGGCACCACCACCGGCCATCGCTGCACCACCGATGATGATGAGCAGCGCGACAGTGACCCACGAAGTCTGCGCGGCGGACTGACCGCCGAACAACTTGCTGAAGAACTTGTAGGCACCCCACACAACGGCAGCCGTGCCAAGCAGAACGATGACCAGACCACCAATGAACTTGATGTAGGTCGTCGCGTTGACGAGGAAGCTCTTCAGATCCCAATCCGCGACAAGCGGGTGATCCGCGATCTCGAAAAGGACGCGATTCGCCTGGGCGTTGAAGACATCAATCGCCTGAGTCGTAAGAATATCGAGAGACATAAGTTCTCCCCTTTCATTCGGAAGTAGTTGTACATATGCATCTGGCCAGAGCCCGGCTGGTTGACAGATGCCTACACTCGTGACCTAGATACATACTACACAACCCACGTACGTCAAGCAAGTGAAACGCCCTCGATCACACTGGAGATCCAGCATAATCGAGGGCGTCATGAGTGTCACATGAACACTCTCACATAGTCACCGTGAGCTCACGAGGGCATCGGCGGCATCGAGGAACCACCCGATGGCTTCACGCCTTTCAGGCCCTTGCCTACCTTACTCGATGCACCCTGAGAGCTACCCTTCACAGGCATCTGCGACGAGCCCTGACGAGGCGCACTCAGCGTGCGCGAACTACCACCACGGGACGGTGCCGGTCGAGACTGCACAGGCTTCTGTGCTGGAGCCTGCGTCTGCGTCGGTGCCTGCTGCTGAGGCTGCGCCTGAGGCTGACGAACCTGCTGACGCTGCGTACCCACAGCACCCCGCTGGGGCTGAGACTGTGGCTGGTTCTGACGCGCGGGCTGCGCAGGACGCGGAGCCTCAGCCGACTGACGGTGAGCCTTCGCCTCTTGACCCTTGGTCTGAGCGCTCTGGACATCACCCAGGGCCTTCTGGCCATCCTGAGCAGCACCTGCGACATCACCGGAGTACGCCTTGGCAGCTGCCTTACCACCGTGCCACACGGCCTTCACACCAGACGTTGCCTGATCAACACGTGCCTTATCAGCCTTGTTGTGAGCGTCCATCGTCGACTGAATCGACCCTGCCGTCTCACTCATAGCGTCATCGGCGTTGTTGGCGACCTTGCTCGATGCGGTTGCATCAGCCTGCGGACCTGCCTCAATCTGAGCTGGCTCAGACAAACCACCGCGCGCATCAACTTCACTTGCGAGCTGACGATCCGACTCGGATGTCATCAGCGCACCAGAGTTGTCGTTGCTTGTGCTGTTGTCGACGTTCACACCGCCCGACCCGTCGCTGAGCAGCAAACCGCCGCCACCGCCGCCAGGAGCACTCGGATCACCACCGGATGCACCAGGACCGATCTCATCGGGACCGGGACCATCCGTGCCGTTGATCGAGAGCATCGATCCACCGCCCATACCCGAGACACCGCCGTTTCCATCTTGGATGCCACCGGAGCCAGCCATGAGACCGCTCGATGCACCGCCGCGTCCCGAGCCAGAGCCCAGACCGCCACGACCGCTCATCAGACGGTTAGCAGCAGCAGAGCCAACGCCTGCGCCAACGCCACCAGCCAGAGCTGGCATGAGCTTACCGCCGCCAGCAGGGGGAGCAACATTCGTGTCCAGGAACTTGTCGACAATCTTCGTGACAGCCTCGTTGAGACCCTTCACGAACGCACCACGGAAGTGCAGCATCTTCCACGTCAGGAGAATCAGCAGCACAGTGGACACCAGCGACGTGAAGAGCGTGACGTTACCACTGTTCTTCAGATAGACGCCAAAACCACCCATGCTGTTGAACATGTGCTCTAAACCGCCTTCGAAGATGCTCGGAATCGACAGAATGATCTCCTGGACGAGACGATAGATGAACATGGTTGCGATGATCTCGGTAATCATCGTAAAGGTGTAGATAACCACCTTCGCGATACCTGCCATGGAACCCAGCGTTGCGAACGGAACCGCCGTGATGATATGCATCGAGTTCTTGATCGCACCGGTGAACATACCGAATGCATAACCCAAACCGAGCACGATGAAGCACAGCAGCGTCACAGCGCCGTTCACCCAGTACAACCAGCTCACGCCAGCAGAACCAACCAGGTTCACCGAGTTGTGGTACTCACGAGTAGCAGACGACACCGCGTTGCTCGACGAGTAGGTGGTTGCCGAGTTCTTGTCGAACGTCGTGTTCAAGTAGTTATACATGGACAGCGCAGACAAGTTCGCACCGTTGAAGTTCTCACCGAGCATCACCCAGTCACCAGCGTACTTATCGCCGCTCGTCGTGAACGTAATGGTGCCGCTTTCACCGGACGCCTGGAGACCAGACCCCTCGCGCACCTTCAGCACCGGGTTATCCGACGCCTTGGTCGCAGAGCAACCCGACTTGCCATCAGCCTTGGTCGAACCATCGGCCTGAACATTGAACCAGGTCGTCGCACAGCTCTTGACCTGCTCCTGGCCGCTCGATGCCTGCTGGCTGATACGACCCTTAATGGCCGTATCAAAGTCAGATGCCTGGTACGACTGAGCAGTCGTGTAGCGCAGAAGCATCTCCATGGCAGCGACATAGGTGAAATCCTTCAGACCGCCGCTCGATGTCGTATCTGCCTTCGCAGCCTCCGTGGAGATAGAGCCAAGGCCAGACACATCAATATCCGACACAGACGAGAATGCACCCGAGTTCGCAAGCTTGTTGATCGCCACAGTCGTCTGACGCAACTTGTTCACAGATGCGCCGGTCGGAGCCTGCTTAGACGAATCCCACTGAAGCGTGGCATTGTCCGGCACAGCAAGGCGGTCCTTCTTCGCCCAGTTCTCGAAGTCCACAAAGGTGGAGATCACAACGCGCGTCGCACCCATACCAGCACCTGCTGTCGCGTCCTTCATGACACCCAGCGAAGCCGTGTACATCGATCCGATAAGAGGCAGACCCACACCGAGGAAAAGCACGCGGATAACCAGCTTCTTCAAGCCGCCGAGCGCATTACCCTTCTTCCACATGAGAGACGAGATGATGAACACAAAGAGGAAGAGTGGGATCAGCACAGTCCACGAGAGGTTCACAAGCGCCTGATACCAGCCGCTGAACCACGTATCCAAACTCTGCATCCACACCGGCACACCCTGTCCACCGGTCATACCGTTGGCCATAGCGGCGCTCGATGCCGAGATCGCAGAGAAGAAGAGCTTGAACGGGTTGAGGGTTTCTAGCAGCCAGATCACAGCCGAGAAGATCGTATCGATACCACCAGCGAGCAAATACAGCAGGGCCATGATGGAACCAAACGCCATGTTCTGGAAGTGAAGCCCCAGACCCGTCGACGTGGAATCAAGACCCAACGCGTTCAACAGCGAGCCATACTGCGCATATGCGAGAACGCCGCTATACGCGGAGTTTGCACTGCTCGAATCGTTGTCGCGAACTTTCAACGAGTCATAACCCACCGTGTTCGATGAACCCGTGGCCTTAGAAACGAGCCAGCCGGAGAAGCTCGACACATCATCGTCTCCGTAACCCAGCAAGTTTCCACCCTCACTGGCATTCTGAGCGATCGTCGTCCAGCCCTCATCCGCCGAGAGACCATCGCCTTCACCAGGCTTAGTCGCATCGGAGAAGTAGGCAGTGACGTTAGACGAGAGCGTGTAGAAGTCATACTTCTCAGCCTTGTCCTTGTCAGCGTACGCACTTCCGCCGATCATGGTGAGACCAAAGACGGCAATGAGCACAGCTGCGACAAACGACATCGCACGGGTGAAGCCCCGAACTGCTCGAACACGGCTTGTGAGCATCAAACTCTCTCCTTTCTTTTCATGGTTCTTGTTCACTTGTTCTTCCTTTCAGCGTTTTTGCGGGCTTTCTGCCGGGCCATCACAGATCCCCTGTGTCGACCGGGAGCAACACTTCCATCGTAGGTAATGTCGCGCACGTGAGCATGGAGACCGAGCGCAAGGTCACGCTTGAAGACAACGTTGACCGTCCCTCGTCGCAAGAATGTGAGCCCCTCACCTCGTTGAGTGATGACCTTCGTCATGTCGACAGGAATCTGCTTGGCCAGCTTCTTCTCATACACAGGCACGAGAGCATCGCTCATCGCACCGAGCGCCGTCCAATCAGCCTCATCGAAATGGTTGAACTCCGAGTCATCCAGCATCGCCTTCACGCCGTTGTAGCACAGGGCGACACGGCCATTGCGACGGAAGAGGCGCTGGAACTGCTCAGTCATGTACGGCTTCACACCCTTATCGATCAACTCAGCACCGTGGATGATCAGTGTGTCACCTTCGCCCAAGGCCGAAGCCGCGAATGCCAGCACGTTGACGAGCTGTGCCATCGCAACACCCTTTCCACGATCCACCAGAGCTGAGAAATCATAGATGACGCGACGAGCCTTCTGGGTTCCGTCAATGACATCGTTCGTGATGACGTTGAACAAGTCACCGTTTGCACTCAGCATGGACTTAAAGACAGAAGACAGCACAGAGTATGCGTGCACCATCTCATCGTCACGGTTAGCCCTGCCGGTCAGCGCCTTATAGCGCTGATCGAGATACGTGACAAACAGCTTCAGCTGCGGTACCTGATCGTGAGGCACGCCCACAAGACGCAAACGATCCTGATTGTCCTTCGCGTTACGCGCCCACATGTTCTGATCCACATAGAACTGTTCCAGAGTGTCCTTCAGCTGACCTTGGATGATCGTCCGATCGTCATCAGTAGGCTGATACACCTGCTCGGTCAGAAGCACCATCTTTTCCAGGTGAGTCGAAAACAGCGAGAGCTGATCCTTGCGATCACCGAAGACCTCAAAGGGGTTGACATCACCTTGCGACATGTCGATGCGCGCAGTGATCGTGTCCATACGAGGACCGAGAACACCCGTCAGATCAGCGCCATCGAGAATGATGTGCACAACGCGCTTGTTGTTGATCAGAGCCGCCTGTGAGATCTTCGATGCCCACATATCGGCAACCTGAGCCTTGTTCATGATCTCAGCGCGAGACTTCTCATCATCGGCAACCACCACGTGATGACTGTACTGATCAACGTCCATGAGGACGCCCGAGTTGTTCACGTCACCCACCATGTAGCCGACGAACTCACCACCACGGTCATTGAGACCATTGGTAACGAGGTTGAACGCACCGGCCAGTTCGGTCGAGGTGAAGTGGAAACCTTTACCCTTCTTCGATGCATTGGGGGCAAACAGCGTTGCCAACTCCTGACGCTGAAGACCAGGGTGCGCAGCGATCGACAGGTTGCCGACGCTATCGATGTACCGACGACGCAGATCATCGATGACATCATCGAGGATCTCCAGCGAGGGAGCCTTCAGGAGAATGCGGTAATGCACAGACAGGTAGGCAGCACCATCCT
>ERZ773045.336-NODE-336-length-24315-cov-3.813974_pt1 | contig 24315 bp, 19 predicted proteins | sample MGYA00580635_ERZ773045 | MGnify/ENA primary metagenome ERZ773045 (study PRJEB29015, sample SAMEA2738115) | human oral metagenome | biome: human oral; feature: human-associated habitat; material: saliva | place: China | collected 2261 ...
AGCTTCGCTTTGCTCGCTTTCAGTAAGTACTGACGGGCTCAGATTACCCCTATTACAGACCATACTGCATTATTCGCTTTAACTTATGAATTTTTACAGGCCAAAATACCGCAGACTCAGATTAGCTCCGGCTTTATCTTAGTCTACCTTCTCTCCGCAGGCTTCGGCATAGGCTTTCAGGGCTTCTTTTTGTTTCTTGTTTAACTTCTTCGGGGTTTCTACTACTAAGGTTACGTAGTGGTCGCCTCTTACGTTGGGGTTCTGTAAGGATGGAACGCCCTTGCCCCGCAGTCTGGTTCTGGTATCGGACTGGGTTCCCGGTGCAATCTTTAACTCCACCGGTCCATCCACTGTCTTCACAATGGTGCTTCCGCCCAGGGTTGCCTTGGGGAAGCTGATGGCTTCTGTTGAGTAAATGTTTACGCCCTGTCTCTTGAAGAAGGGGTGATCGCTAACGGATACTTCCACCAGTAAATCGCCTCTGGGTCCGCCGTTTCTTCCGGGATCTCCGCCTCCGGACTTACGAATGGCCTGTCCATCGTCAATTCCTGCAGGAATAGCGATTTCCATGCTCTTCTCCGTGTTGATGTAGCCTTCTCCACGGCAATCCGGACATTTTTCCTTAACCACTGTTCCCTCTCCGTGACACTCGGGACAGGTGGTTACCTGCTGAATGGTACCGAAGATGCTTTGCTGGGTCATTCTTACCTGGCCTGCACCGTTACAACGGGGACAGGTCTGTCTTTCCGTTCCCGGCTTTGCTCCGGAACCGTTACAGGTCTTACAGGTATCTTTATATCGAATCTTAATGGTCTTCTTTACGCCCTTAATAGCTTCATCAAAGGAAATACGAAGTCCTACACGAATATTGGCTCCCTTTTCCGGCATATTGGATCTTCTTCTGGAAGAACCGTAGGAGGAACCGAAGCCTCCGCCGAAAAACTCGGAGAAAATATCTCCCATATCCATGCCGCTGAAATCAAAACCGCCAAAACCGGAGCTTGCTCCCGCAGCGGAATTCGGATCAAAGGCCGCATGGCCATAGGTATCATAGGCCTTTCTCTTCTCCGGATCGGACAACACCGCATAGGCTTCCGAAGCTTCCCGGAATTTCGCTGCGGCACTTTCATCTCCGGGATTAGAGTCCGGATGGTACTGCTTTGCCAACTTTCGATAGGCTCTTTTAATGGCACTATCATCGGCATTTTTATCTACCCCCAGCACCTCATAATAATCACGCTTTTCTGCCATATATTTTCCTCTCCTTTAAATCCCAGGAAAAGACAGGCTAAGCCTGTCTTCTCCGGAAAAAATTTCAAATTACACTTCCTTAAAGTCTCCGTCGACTACATTATCGTCAGCGTTACCGCTCTGGCTTTCAGAAGCACCGGCTGCTGCATCTGCCGCTCCGGCACCGGCAGCACCTGCTGCCTGAGCCTGCTCATACACCTTAGTGAAAAGAGCCTGAGAAGACTGCATCAGCTTCTCCTGTGCTGCCTTAATCTGCTCTGCGCCGTCCTTGGTAATTCCCTCCAAAGGATTGGCTGCAAGAACATCCTCTAATGCCTTTAAGTCAGCTTCTACGGTTGCCTTATCACTGTCGGAAATCTTATCTCCCACATCGGTAAGAGCCTTCTTGGTCTGGAATACGATGGAATCCGCTCCATTTCTTACTTCGATAGCTTCCTTCTTCTCCTTATCCGCTGCTTCGAACTGTGCAGCTTCATTTACCGCCTTATCAATATCCTCCTTGGACATGTTGGATCCGGAGGTAATGGTGATGTGCTGCTCCTTACCGGTTCCCTTATCCTTAGCGGAAACATTTACGATACCGTTGGCATCGATGTCAAAGGTAACTTCAATCTGAGGAACACCGCGCTGTGCCGGTAAGATACCGTCCAGTCTGAACTGTCCTAAGGTCTTGTTATCTCTTGCAAACTCTCTTTCACCCTGTACAACATGGATGTCTACTGCTGTCTGATTATCTGCCGCTGTAGAGAATACCTGTGATGCTCTGGTAGGAATCGTGGTGTTTCTCTTGATAAGAGGAGTAGCCACTCCACCTAAGGTTTCGATGGAAAGAGTTAACGGAGTTACATCCAGAAGAAGAACATCGCTTGCTCCCTCTTCTCCGCTCATCTTACCACCCTGTACCGCTGCACCAAGGGCAACACACTCATCCGGATTTAAGTTCTTGGAAGGCTCTTTTCCGGTAAGCTGCTTTACCTTCTCCTGTACAACAGGCATTCTGGTAGAACCGCCGACTAAGAGTACCTTACCAAGGTCAGCGTTACTCAGTCCTGCATCCTTCATAGAGTTCTGTACCGGAACAGCAGTTCTCTCTGTTAAATCGGAAGTAATCTCCTCAAACTTTGCTCTGCTAAGCTTCATATCCAAGTGCTTTGGACCTTCTGCTGTAGCAGTGATGAAAGGCAGGTTAATATCTGTAGTGGTTGCGGAAGAAAGCTCCTTCTTTGCCTTCTCAGCCGCTTCCTTCAAACGCTGTAAAGCCATCTTATCCTGAGAAAGGTCTACCCCTTCTGCAGCCTTAAACTCGTCTACCAACCACTTGGTAATACGATCATCATAGTCATCACCACCTAAATGGGTATCCCCGTTGGTGGACAATACTTCGATGACACCGTCTCCGATGTCGATGATGGATACATCGAAGGTACCACCACCTAAGTCGTATACCATAACCTTCTGCTCGGACTCATCCTCCAAACCGTAAGCAAGAGCTGCCGCTGTAGGCTCGTTGATGATACGCTCTACCTTAAGACCTGCAATCTTACCTGCATCCTTAGTTGCCTGACGCTGAGCATCGTTAAAGTAAGCAGGAACGGTAATAACCGCCTCGGTTACCTTTTCTCCCAAATAGCTCTCCGCATCCGCCTTTAACTTCTGTAAAATCATAGCGGAAATTTCCTGTGGAGTATAATCCTTTCCGTCAATGGATACCTTGTAATCTGTACCCATGTGTCTCTTGATGGAGGAAATGGTTCTCTCCGCATTGGTTACCGCCTGTCTCTTTGCAGGCTCTCCCACAAGACGCTCTCCGGTCTTGGTAAATGCCACTACAGAAGGAGTTGTTCTCATACCCTCTGCATTGGGGATAACAACGGGCTTTCCGCCCTCCATAACTGCTACACAGCTGTTGGTTGTTCCTAAGTCAATTCCAATAATCTTTCCCATAGTCTTTACTCTCCTTTTTCTCTATATACAAAAATATTTTTCTTCAAAACTTTTACAAACTAGCGTTATTTTACTTCTTTACCTTTACCATGGAGTGTCGAACCACATTTCCCCGATAGGTATATCCCTTCTGAAGATCCTGGGTAATGGTATCTTCCTCCGCATCTCCCTCTTCCTCCGTCATCACCGCATTGTGTAAAGCCGGATCAAACTTCTTACCGAGGGCCTCGATTTCCTGAATGTTGCAATCGGCAAACATCTTCTGAATCTGCTTGTATATTCCTTCTATGCCTTTGACGAAGGGGGAATCCTTTTCCTCTTCCTGCACATGACTTAAAGCTCTTTCAAAGTTGTCCACCACGGGAAGCAGAGCTTCGATAATGCTTTTGGCTCCCAGTTCAAACATCTGTGCCTTTTCCTTCTCGGAGCGCTTTCTAAAGTTCTCATACTCCGCCAAGGTTCTAAGGTACTTATCCTTTAATTGGAGAAGTTCCGGATTCTCTTCGGAGCTTCCTTCCTCTACAGCCTGAGAACCCTCCACGGATTCCTCTCCTGAAGTCTCTTCGGAAGCAGCCTCCCCATTCTCTTCCGCATCTACTTCTGCAGATGCATCCTGAGCCTGCTTCAGCTCCTCTTCCATCCCTTGCTGCTCTGTATTTTCTGCCACAAGTCTCTCCTTTCTCTATTTAAAAACTCCGTTCCATATCCTGAATCAGTTTTGTCAGAGTTTTTAAAACCTTCTCATAATCCATTCGCTTCGGTCCAATGACACCAAGGGTACCCTGCATTCCGTTACCCAAGTGATACTTTGCGGTAACTACTGCACAATCCGTCACATCCTCCAAAGGACTTTCCTTTCCGATATAGACCTGAATGCTTCCATCCTTTTCTTCCGACTCGTTGTCTTTCAGAAGACCTGCCAGCTCTTCCTTCCGCTCTAAAGCGGAAATAAGCTTGGAAGCATTTTCCGAATCGGTAAGTTCCGGATATTTGAAAATGTTGGTGGCGCCTGAGGTATAAATCTCCACCTCTTCCTCCTCGGGATGCAAAAGCTCCTGCATTCCCCGAAGTACGGTTTCCATGGTCGCTTTATATGGCGTTCTATCCATTAAAGAACGGATATCCTTTTCCCCCAGCTCCTCCACGGAGAACCCCGCTAAAACATCATTTAACAAAAGGTTTAAGGAGAGGATGGCAGCCTGTTCCAAGTCCTCCGAAATGTCCAAGGTAATGGTCTTTACAATATTGCCCTGAAACATCAGAAGGAATAAGACCTTCTGCTTCTCCACTAAGGAAAGCTGCAAGAACTTGATTTTATTCTTCTGCATACTGGGGCCGGATACTAAGGCCGCGTAGTGGGTGTCACTGGCAATGTTTCTTACCAAAGCCTGTAAAGTACTTTCCAGTCGTTCCATTCTGGCAAACATAGAGCTCTTCACATCGGACAAGGCCCGCTCCTGCTTTTCCATAAGCTGATCCACATAAAAGCGGTAACCCTTGTCTGAGGGAATTCTTCCTGCAGATGTATGAGGCTGTATAATATACCCTAATTCTTCCAAGTCGCTCATTTCATTACGAATGGTTGCCGAACTTAGATTTAAACCGGAAAACTTACTGATGGTACGAGAACCTACCGGCTCTCCGGTTTCCAAATAGTTTTTGATAATCGTGGTGAGAATAATCACCTTTCTCTGATCCACAGAACCTTTTCCCTCCTTTCTCGACTTTGTTGGCACTCATTTGTATTGAGTGCTAACACATGGTCATAATATACCGCTAATGGAAGGATGTGTCAAGAAATTTTATGAAGAACTTTGTGAATTTCTGATGAACAGGAAGTGGCGGATTTTTTGCTTCCGACTTCCGCATTTTTCTTCCTGTTTTTCTATAAGAATTGATGGATTTCGCTTTTCCGATATAGGACTTATTCCGGGGCACGCTCCCGCTAACCTCGCCACGTATCAGTACTAACTTCAAGCTTCGCCTTGCTCGCTTTCAGTAAGTACTGACGGGCTCAGATTGCCCTCGTCACAAGTCCTATATCGGGAAAGCGAGGCGAATATCCTGAATAAAGAAGCAATAGAAGAAATAAGTCAAAATGCAAAATATAAAAAGTGAAAAAAATTTTGAATCTAAGACAAATGTCAAAAGTTGGAAACCTGAGAAATCGCCCCTCCTTGTTCGGGGACACGATTTATGCAAGCTTTTCGCAGTATAGGTCTGGAAGCAGGGGTAATGTGAGCCCGCGGGTTCTTGGCTTTTGTCTTTTAAAAGCTTAGAACCCCTGCAGGGCGAGCTTAGCGGGAGCGTGCCCCGCTACAGACCTATACTGACGGAAAGCATTAACATTTTTTTACATCCTGCTCTTCTCACTCTGATAAAATCATCTCTCCCATTAACTCTAAGCCTTTTACCCCTCTGATGCGTCCGATAGCTTCTTTTCCTAATTGAGCTAATCTCTCGTCTTTCTTTTCCTGATTTTCCTCTAGCTCTGCCAAGAGTTCATCCTGTACCGGCAGAATATAACGGATATATTCTTTATTAAATCCGGTGTAATAGTATTTTCCTTCAATCTCTCGAATTTCTTCTATTAAGATGGAGCTTTCTTTTCCTAAGAATTTCTCTCGGAATTTCTTGGAATCTTCCAACGCCAGTGCCAAAAGCTCTTTGGAGCGGGCTGTTTTGATCTTATCCGGAATCTGCTCCTTCATTTCGTCTGCTTTCGTCCCCTTTCTTCTGGAGAACTTGAATACATGGAGATCATAGAAGGAGATTTCCTTTAAAAAGGCAAGAGACTCCTGAAAATCCTCCTCCCTTTCTCCGGGGAAGCCAACAATCACATCCGTGGTAATGGCCGCCATAGGATAAACCCTTCGTATATCCTCTACCGCCTTTTTGAAGTCTTCTTTAGTATAATGACGATTCATTTCCTTTAAGGTCTTTTCTGCACCGCTTTGTAAGGACAGGTGGAAATGAGGGCAGATCACTTCTACTTCCTTTAAACCTGCTAAAAAGCGTTCCGTAATAATTCTAGGCTCAAGACTTCCCAGACGAATTCTTTGAATACCGGGAATCTTTCCCACCTCAGAAATCAAATGGAGTAAAGCCTCTCCCGTTTCCGCCTTTCTACTGGCATACTCATAGGAAAGATTTTCAAAATCCAATCCGTAGGAGGACAGATGAATCCCGGTAAGCACCACCTCTTGAAAGCCTTCCTTTGCCAGATGGCGAATCTCCTCCAGACAGTCCTCTTCCTTACGGCTTCTAATTCTCCCCCGAACATAGGGGATAATACAGTAAGCACAGAATTGGTTACAGCCGTCCTGCACCTTTACAAAGGCTCTGCTCTTATCCTTCGGCTTGGAAAGGAAGAGATTTTCGTACTCTCCCTCCTCCCGTACCGAGGACAAGGGCTCCATGGGGCTTGCATCATTTTCCAGCATAGCCTCCCGATAGGCCTTAATCAGCTCTACCACCCTGCCCTTTCCGGTATTTCCAATAAGAATATCAATGCCCTTATCCTCTTTCAGCTCCTCCTGCTTTCCTTCCACATAGCAACCGGTGGCGATGACGATGGCCTCCGGATTCCTCTGCTTAGCCTGATGGATCATTTGCCGGGATTTTCGGTCCGCAATATTGGTTACGGAGCAGGTATTAATCAGGTAAATGTCCGCCTCCTCCGTAAAGTCTACAAGCCTTGCCCCTTCCTGCAAAATCGCTTCGGTCATGGCCTCTGTCTCATATGAATTGACTTTGCAGCCTAAGTTGTGCATGGCAAAGCGCAGTCCTGCTAAATCCATTTTTATCCTCTTTCTAAAATTACAGTTCTTTCACGGCTTTCGCTTGACTTTAAAATCGTTCATTACTACAATAAACTTATCATTTTTAAAGGAGGGTAAGCTGTGAAGACGGTTCGTATTTCATTAAATTCTATTGATAAAGTTAAGTCCTTTGTAAACGAGTTGGTTCGTTACTCTGATGTAGACTTCGATTTGGTTTCCGGTCGTTACGTGATTGATGCAAAGTCTATTATGGGAATTTTCTCCTTAGACCTTTCCAAGCCCATCGACTTGAACATTCATGCTGATGATGGAGAGATGGAGGATATTTTATCCCACCTGGCTCCTTACATCATTTAACTGTTGTATCTTAACGGAAAGAAAGAAGATATACAAGGCTTTTCAAAAGTGCATGGTTTCATGCACTTTTCTTATGTAAAGAAGGAGAATTATGCAATACCAAGCATTTTTAATCAAATATGCAGAAATCGGCACCAAGGGAAAAAACCGTTATGTCTTTGAGGACGCCCTGGTGCATGATATTCGGATGAAATTAAAGAGGGCCACCGGAAGCTATTCCGTAAGCCGGGAACGGGGAAGAATCTATGTAAATGTAAAGTCCGAGGACTACGATTATGAGGAGTGCATTGATGCCCTTCGCCATGTTTTCGGTATTGCCGGCATTGCGCCCATGGTGCAGGTGCCTTTAAGTCCGGACTTCTCCGTTTTGGAAAATGCAGTTCTTTCCTACTTTAAAGAAGCCTATGGCGACAGCAATGTTTCCTTCAAGGTAGAAAGTCGAAGAGCCGAAAAGTCCTATCCCATGACCTCTCCGGAACTGGATCAGGAACTTGGCCACAGTATTTTGGAGGCCTTCCCCAATGCTCGCGTGGATGTGCATAAGCCGGATGTGAAGCTTCGGGTGGAAATCCGCCAGTATATGAACATTTACGGAAAGATTATTCCCGGACTGGGCGGAATGCCCCTGGGTACAAACGGAAAGGCCATGCTACTGCTTTCCGGAGGAATTGACTCCCCTGTTGCGGGCTACAAGGTGGCAAAGCGCGGTGCTTTACTGGAAGCTACCTACTTCCATGCCCCACCCTACACCAGCGAAAGAGCAAAAATCAAGGTTATGGATCTGGCAAAGCAGATTTCCACCTATACCGGACCCATACTGCTTCATGTGGTGAATTTCACGGATATCCAGCTGGCCATCTATGAGCACTGCCCCCATGAGGAACTGACTATTATCATGCGCCGCTATATGATGCGGATTGCAGAGGCATTGGCTTATAAAAATAACTGTATCGGCTTAATTACCGGAGAATCCATCGGACAGGTGGCTTCCCAGACTCTGCAAAGTCTGGTATGTACCAATGAGGTCTGTACCCTACCGGTTTACCGTCCCTTGATTGCCTTCGATAAGCAGGAAATCGTGGATGTGGCTCAGGAAATCGGTACCTACGAAACCTCCATTGAGCCCTACGAGGACTGCTGTACCATCTTCGTGGCAAAGCACCCGGTTACCAAGCCTATTCCTGAGAAGATTCGAAAATCAGAGGAAAAGCTGGCGCCCATCGTTGCGGAAATGGTGGAGAAGGCCATCAATGAGGCAGAGGCTATTTTAATGCGGAAGGATAAGCCTTCGGAATAAAAAAGGGTGGTGATATAAAATAGCTTTCTATGCAGTATAGGTCTGAAGTAGGGGCACGCTCTCGCTAAGCTCGCCTACGCAACGGTACTAAGTTCAAGCTTCGCTTCGGCTTGCTTTCAGTAAGTATCGAGCTCAGATTATCCCTATTTCAGACCTATATCGGAAGGAAGAAATCATCTTTTCCACATTTTACTGCTATCCAATTTTTGCTTTAACTACGAACATTTAATTTGAGCTTCAAATAAAATGTTCACATTACTTTTTAAGATATAGCATAAGTTCAATTTTGGAAATGCTATACGTTTAACAAATATGAATATGGAGATTCAGACACTTGATTAAAATTTCCAACAGCTACTATTCTTGAATTTTCCATTACTATTATTTGATCATATTGTTTCAGGATTTGTGGATTGCTCTTATGACTGATAGTCACAATGGTTCCATTATAGTTGAGAAGCAAATTTTCCAAAAAACATGTATTCTTTGTATCCAATGCACTCATACCCTCATCCACAAATATAACCTCTGGTTTTCTAATAAAAACTCTTGCAATTGCTATTCTTTGTTTTTCTCCTCCTGATAAATTATTTCCATTATCTGATAAAACTGTTTTTACTCCATCTGGCATTTTTCTGATTAGTTCCTTTAGATTTGCCAATTCAATAACTTTATCCAATTCTTTCTTCTCAACATCATGTCTTAAACATATATTAAACTCTAATGTATCTTGAAATATAAAAGGATTCTGTTGTACAAAATTGATTTTTTTTCTCAGCGATATTTCATCTATATTAGAAAGTTCTTCGCCATCTATTTCTATTTTTCCAGAATACGTTTTATAAAGCTTTGTTAACACCTTTAATAAAGTGCTTTTACCACTCCCACTACTTCCTAGTAATGCATACTTTTTACCTCTTTCTAATAATAAATCAAGGTTTTCTATTGCAAAACTGTGAGAATCCGGATAGCAAAAACTCAGGTTTTTTATCTCTATAGTTTTAATTTCTTCTTGTAACACTTTCTCTTTATATAATGTTTTCTCATAAGGTACCTTTTCCAGTATCCCGATTATTTTTTGTTCTATTGGATAAATTGAGTTCATTTCGGTAATGTAGAATGGTCCCTGATTTATAGGCAAAATAACATAATTCATAACTTGCATAATTGCCAAGGCAGTTCCTATTGAAAAAAAGCCTTTATGTGATAAAAATGCAGCCAAAACAACATTTATAGACAAGATTAAAAATCCATTAGATGTTACCAACAACTGTATACAATCATCATAAAAATTAGATTGTAATCTACTTTCCTCAACTTTTTTATTTGAATCATTTAGCCTTTTTAAATATTCGTTTTCAAGCATAAAAAGTTTGATTGTTTCAATTCCGTATAATAATTCTTTTAGCATACGAAAAAACTGTGCAGTACCTTCCATATATGCATTTTTTAATTCAGAACTTTTATTTACAAATAAACTCGGTAAATAAATACTAATTAATCCGCAAGCCACAACAGACATTGCAATATATATATTGACATATATCAAATATCCGAGCGAAAGTACAAATGAAGACATTGTTCTAATTAACATAAATAGATTAATTAATTTTTTTTCATATATCATATCTACATCTTTATTTACAGTAGATATGAACTCCATATTATCATAACCTAGTTTATTTATAATATTACCTATTAAATCATTCTTAATGTCTTTACATATATAAGACGCAATCAGAAGAGATAGTCTCTGAAATGATGCATATAAGACTATATTTGACAAGATAAAAAAAATGATTACAACAATAATTCTCAAAAATCCTGAATTGTTATTTGTGATTGCAGTATCAATAATTTCTTTTAATATTATGCCTTTTCCAACATCCATTATTCCCAATAAAATACTAAGGAAAAAACTAAGGAATATAGGATATTTGTATCTTAGAATATAGTTTGCCATTTTTAATCCTTTATACCTTGTCAGACAAGCCATCTTAAATATATTGTGATATTATGTAAGTTTTTAATTTATCCACAAGTGTTGCATCAAAAATATCCCTCATACAATCCTTTTCATTTTCTCCTTTTGCCCAGGTACATCCTCCATAGCATATCGGAGCATACTTACAAAAGTTAATACATTTTGCTTCTTCCAAATGATAATCATACCATTTCTTATTATCTATAATTAACTTTCCATCGGTACTTATTTTGCCATGAACATCACTATATAATAGTCCGGGGCAAGCATATATGTTGAGTTTTTCATCCACTGTATATCCATTTGCTAATTTACCAATACATAGCCCACTAACTTCTTTAAATACCTTAATCCCTTTTTCAATTAAATAATAATTCAACTTAACAATTTCTTTTGCCAATTCAATGTCATTGTCCCGCGCGTCATTACCATCTAAAATTATTTCTCCTTGGGTTCCAAATATCTCATGGAATTTTATTGATGTAATGGCTTGTGTAAGATCTTTATCAATTAAATAATCTATCAACTCTTTAGATTTGTTCACTGTTTCTTTGTTTACATTTATTCGCAAACATATCGTACTCAAAACATCTGAAGTTTTATGTTTTTTAATTAATTTTAGACTTGAAATAATCTTGTCAAAACTACCTTCTCCGTTAGGATATACCCGGAATGAATCATTAATCTCCTTAATTCCATCTAATGTAATTTGGATATTGTCTATATTGTCTAAATAAAATTTAATATTATTCTCATTAAATAAAGTACCATTGGTAATCAACACACACTGAATAACTAATTCCGGAAAAATATCTTCTAGACGTCTCAAATCTGTAATTATTTGCTGGCACATAGAATCATTAAACATTGGTTCTCCACCAAATAGACTGACAGCAAATAATTTAGTATTATTTTTCTTTATTTCATTTTTAAAATATTCAATGACTACTTTCCAATTGCTTTCAGTCATATACTTCTTGCAATTTAGTTCTTTTCTTATATCCTGATAACAATATGTACAATTTAAATTGCAAGCTGATGTTGTCGATATAAATGCCGCCATTTTAGTTTTATCAAACTTTAACGAAGATATATTGCTCTTTAATCTTGAAACCTCAAATTCATGGCTATCAACTATAATTCCATTTTCATATAAGCTAGTTTCTTCACCTTTTGATAAACGAATTTCCTGATTTCCATTCAAAAAATCGACTAAATCGTAATCACAAGAAATCAAACATTGAGATGCCAAATTGAAAAGATACTCTTTCCCTTCAATATCTAATAATAAATTATATTTTGAAGCCACCATTGTTTCTCCTTATTTAATAGCTTTTTAGCAACTTTTTCTACCATAGACAACTTACAGAAATCACGTTATAGGTAGAACATAAAAAACAAAATTTGTTCTTCCAAAAGGCAATGCTATCTCTTTTAAAATATTATCCCCGACAATATAATCTCTTACAGTACTACTATGAATCTCTATTTTTATAAGCTCTCAAGTAAATTACCTGCTAAACTAATCTAATGTGATATTTATATAACAACAAACACAACATGAAAGTAGTTAAACGACAACTTCTTTTCTCAAAAATCTAGAATATTATCTAATTCTTGTAATGCAGTTCCCAAAAATTCCACAAAAATTAACTTCTGAAAATGTTAAGTAGCCTCTTTCTAAAATCTTGAATCTCATATCATTTTCTCCTTTCTTTAATGCTAACTGTATTTACTCAAGAGCTTATAAACAATTTTTTACTCCCCTCTATTAATAATATAGTTAGGAGAATACTTACTCTGCCTGCACACATAGAGTATGGACAGGAAGTAAGATAATAGAATAAGGATTATTGCGTAACAAAGTATATATCCATTAGGAAGGTTAAACCGCAAATCATAAATCCCCATTCCCTGTAACATAAGAATCAAAATTCTATTGGTAAATAACAAGGATAATAAATATCCTATACAGGAAGCCATTGTCAAAATCGGCAAGATACTCATAGAAATCTGCCTGGCTATCTGATACGTTGTGAAGCCTATTGCTCTCATCACTGCAAAATCACTTTCGTTATTTAAAACTACTGTCTTTACCAGTAAAATCACCGTAGTTAGCGTAATAAACATACTTACGAAAAGTACCCAGAGGAGAATCGCCTTTACATTGGCGATAACCGAAGCAAACTGAGCGTTGAATAATTCTTTGAAATTTTCGATATAAATGTTTTCATCCCCAATTTGAGATTGAATTTTCGATATCGCGACCTCTATGTCCCTGTTATTCTTTAGATACAGATACATCGATTCCCAACTAGCATCCGGTTCTATTTTTAGGATACCGTCATAGGTAAAGAAAATATCAAGTCCTCCGGTATAGCTGCCTTGTGTCAGTCCGGTTACTACATATTCTTCCTCCGGAGCTTGTTCTTGATAATCATTTCTGATCGAAATCACATCTCCTATTCCTTTTTTTAAACTCTTGGAGAGATTAACCGAGATGGCGATTTCATTGTCATAGAAAGGATACCTTCCCTTATATAATCCTATCTTTTCCAATTTCTCATAGTCATCATAAACCGTTATTCTTCCGCTTACATTGTTATCACATAGGATTTCTCCCCCTCCGGGACCTATACATTTTATAACGGCTTTGGTGTTATCCATGTCGGATAGTATCTGATATAGTTTCTGAATATTTGCTTCTTCCCCGGGCTTTAAAACAATATCAAATTTCTCCATACCACTGATTTGCGATAAACCGTCTTCTTTTTGAACAATATTGGAAAATAAAGTGATAAAAAATGAAGAGGATAATACTGCTAAGGCAACAATCAAGCAGATGGCTATATTTTGTTTCTTTCTACTAATCAATAAATAAATAGCTGATAAAAAGTCCAGGGATAAAGGAATTTTCCCAAAAAATGAATGACTGATTCCACCATTATAATTACCCCTTTGTCCCCTTATGGCTGCTACCGGAGTGATTTTCTTTACGGTAGCCGTTGCTTGAAATGCAAATAGGAATACTATAATTAGATTCACCGATAGGATTTCTAATCCTCTCATCACATGAAAAGAATTTATCCACTTCATACCGCATTCTGCCGTTAAAGAGGGAATGAAAGTGGATTCCAGTGTAGCAGACAATAAAATCCCTAAAACACTTCCCATAGAAGCTAAGAAAATGTATTGGAAAACAAAGGATAGTCGAATTTCCCTATCGCTAATGCCTAGTGCTTTCATCACCCCAATTGTTTTAAAATCCTTATAAAAATTGTCTTTAAGTCTAAAATACATTACCAAACACACCACAATCAGCGTCACAATGGAAAAGAAAAGTATCGCAACACTGTATACGTGTAATGTAGAATGCATAGAGTACCGAGCGGAAACAATATCCGTATACGTTGCATAGGGCGCCTCTTTGATGAGTGGGATAAAGTTTTGTCTTAAACCCCTATCTTCAGACTTAAGCAACAATAAAGCACTGCGGCTCTCATTTCCAAGAGAATTTTCCAATTCCGAGAAAGATTTCTCCGGTACATCAAAGGCCATAACGCCTCGATTACCATATAAGATATCCTCAGTAAATCCGGCAATCACAAAGGTCTTATACTCATCAAGGTACTTTATAGATAAATTTTCTCCTAATTGAAAACCAAATAAGGTCTTGCACAGATAGGGAACAAATATGGCATTCTCCGGCTGGGTCTCCATTTTTTCCACAAGATTGACAGTAGATAAAAGATTGTATCTATCGAAATTCCGTATAATCCATGACCCCTGTAATTCTTCCTTATTTTCCACAGAGATTGATGTTTTTAAGAAAATCAAAGTATCTTCTGTTTCATAAGCGGTATTGATTTCTGATTTTTGAATGAAGCTCTCGATATCCCTTTTTTTACTTTCTAAGTATTCTCTGGGAAATATGGCGCTATAATCTGCACTGTTTGTTGCTTCATAAACAGTCTCAAATAAAGCCGAAAAGCTATCTTCTATAGAAAAAGATATACCTATCAAAAAAGAAGACACCGCAATCAAAAAAACAAAGACAAAAGATCCATACACATTTTTTTTAATTTTAGAAAGGTTAAAAAGTAATATTCTTTTTATCATCATTACCAACCCATTTCCTTTAGAAAACCGTCCAATTGTATATTTCTTTCCTTATCATGATCTACTGTATATTGTCCCAGATTACACTCCCCGCAAATCACTCCATCCTTTAAATACAGTACGCGATTTCCTCTTAAAGCTGCATTAAAGTCATGGGTAACCATTAAGACAGTTCTACCTTCTTGATGAATATTGCTTAATAAATCCAGAACTCTGCGCCCTGATTCGGAGTTCAGTGCTCCTGTAGGTTCATCTGCAAACAATATATCCGGTTCATTGATTTCAGCACGGACTACTGCAACTCTTTGTGCTTCACCTCCTGAAATTTCCGAGGGACTTTTATCCCAATTTTTTTCTTCAATATTAACCATTGAGAGCAGCTGCTTTGCTTTCTGAAGTACTTCAGCATTATTTTTATTTCTTAACAAACCGCTCAACACAAGGTTATCCAGAACCGTAAGATTATGAATCAAATGAATCTGTTGAAATACAAATCCACAGTGATTTCTTCTAAAAGAAGATAATGCATTGTTGGATTTACTTGAAATTTCTTCGTTTCTAAAGAAGACTCTTCCCAAAGATGGATTATCCATTCCAGAAAGCATATAGAGAAGGGTTGACTTACCGGAGCCTGATGCTCCCATAACCACAGTAAAATCCCTCTCATATATTTCTAAATCTATATTCTTTAAGATATGTTCACTATGGTTTTTCGTTGAAAAGCTCTTACAGAGTTTTTCCGTTCTAATGATTATTTTTTTATCCTGACTCACCATTTTTGTATTCCTTTCATGGTCCAGTTCTTGATACACATCCCTTTTTCTGTATTAATATTAACATTCAAATCCTTAGCAGTCTTTGCCTCATCCTTAACAATTCTTAACTGTCCCATCGTGATTCTTAACTATATATTGCAGCTGAAATTCCTTATCCTCATTTTCTAAAATGAGAACCCATACTTCTAAAGCAGTCCCATTTACAAACAAAAAATTACTACAGGAAATTCTTTCTTTGAAAGTTTCCCGTAGTAATTTTTCTCCGCTCATGCCAATGGCAAATCTATTGTTACACAAAATTGATTCTCTATTTTATCAAAACGAATTCTTCCTCCGATTTTATTTATAATCTTTTTGCAAATATATAAACCCAATCCGGAACCGGCAAAGTCCTTTGCTTTTTTTCCTCGATAAAATCTTTGATCCACAAAGTGGATTTCGTCCTCTTCAATGCTGTCTCCAAAATCGCTAACAGAGATTCGTAAGTACTGATCAAAAAAACTGGAGGATACAATAATCTCTGTATTCGCATACTTATAAGAATTATTGATTATGTTGTCAAAAACCTGCAATAATCTATTCTTATCTATTTTTATGATACAGGAAGGAATAGATATTTCCTGAATGTAGTTTTTATAGTCGGCGCTGCGAATAATATCTGTCACAACTTCACTACATTCTTCTCTTACGATTACTTCCATTTCCTCCAACTCATCTAATGTAGACTGCAATAAATTGGAAGCCAGAAGATTAATTTGCTCCGCTTTATCCATAATCATCATCATCTTTTTTCTTTTGGATTCATTATCTTCCTGTAAAGCTAGAAGCTCTGTAGTTGCTTTTATGGAAGCAATCGGGGTTTTTATATCATGGCTTAAAGAGGCAATGAGCTCTTTCCTCTTTTTAAGTGTATTTTGCTCATTGATTTTAGCGGTCAATAGCTTCTCCCGCATTATATCAAAGCTATTAGCAAATGTACCAAGAGCATCATTACTATGAATGCTCAGGGGCATTTCAAGATTTCCATCGGAAATTCTTTCTGCAAAAACTTTTAATTGGTCTAATGGTTGAAGAATTGTTTTCCATATTTCAAACACCAGGATTGCAATAATGATAAAGAATACGCTATTCATCAGTAAGTAACTATTTCTCATACGAATACTATAGTCAACATAGCGTTCATAATCCTCATTTAAAACGATGAGCTTTCCCACTACTTTCTTGTTTTTTACAATATCTATAATCGTATCTTTATTTTTTATAGAGTCTTCCAGCCCGCTTCTCTTCGTGACCATGGATTCGTAAACAATATCCCCCTGCCCATTGATAACATAGAATGAAAGCTCACTTTTCCTATCTTGAAAAGCGCTGTCTTCCCAATGCCCCCAGTTTTTTTCCACTGACTTTCTAATATAATTTATTTCAGCATAATCCTTTGGCTTCTTCATTATCGGTAAGCCTAAAAATACCAGAGCAAGCCAGGACAGGATCAAAATTAGTAAAAAATAGAGATATCCTTTTTTCATTATCCTTCTCCTAAAGCCAGCATATACCCTACTCCCCAAACAGTCCTTAAGACTCGTGGCTCGTTAGGGTCTATCTCTATTTTTTCTCTTAGTCTGCGAATGTGGACATTCAATGTATTATCCCCGGTAATGCTATCCTGCCATACATTTTGAAACAATTCCTCTTTTGATATGGTTCTGCCTTGATTCTTAAAAAGATAGAACAGTAGCTTTTTTTCCATTCCTTTCAATTTAATTCTTTCCCCGGCAATATATAATTCTTCTTTTTTTACATCTACCTTACATTTTCCCAAGTTCACGCAGTTTGATTTATCTTCCGGATAATATCTTTTCAAGAATACCTGTATTTTTGCAAGCAAATAACTGAGGGCATAAGGTTTTTGTATATAATCATCCCCTCCAATATGTAAGGCTAGAATCATATCATCTGTACTACTACGCGCACTAATAAAAATAATGGGTACATCAGTTATTTGGCGGATTTTTTTACAAAGATCAAAGCCTGATTCATCCCCTAAATTAATATCCAGTAAAATCAACTTTACCCTATTCTTGGAAAGAACTTCAAAACACTTTTCCACGGAGTCTGCCGTAACCGTACTGATACCGAACAAATTCAAATATTCACTTGTAGCATCCAGCAAACACTCCTCATCATCAATGACTAGACAATCGTAAATCATAAAAACCGCTCTACCTCACTTTCTGCTTCTCCCTGTATGCTTTAATAAATAGATGGTAGATTTGTAGATTTTTTCTTTGTTTGTATAAAACTTTACTGACTCTTTCCTTTATAATGCTTTTTTCTTACAAACGAAGGCGTGCCACTCCCCTTCTTGCAGTTCTTCCAGAATTTCCCATTCTTTCACTGCTTTCAGAGTCTTTCTGACCTCCTCCGCCTTTTCTTCCAAAATTCCGGAGGCAATAAATATTCCTCCTTCTTCCAAAAACTTTGGTACTTCCGGTGCCAAGGCAATGATAACGGGCGCTAAAATATTGGCTAAAACCAGGGAAAAGGGCCTTTCTTCACAGCTTTTCCGAAAGGCCAGCTCTTCCTTTTCCTGTCCCAGGATATTTCCGATAAAAAGAGTCATTTGTTCTTTGGAAAGGGTATTTTTCAAAAGATTTTCTTCCACCGCTCCCTCACATAGAGGGTCTAAATCCGTAGCAAATACTTCCTTTGCCCCCATCTTTAGCGCAGCGATACCCAGAATTCCGGAGCCGGTTCCCAAGTCCAGAACCCTCTCCTTTCCTTTTCCGTATTTTCCTAGCGCCTGAAGGCAGAGCTTTGTGGTTTCATGCTGTCCGGTTCCGAAGGTGGTGCCCGGATCTACCGACAGCAGAATTTTTCCCTCTGCTTCCTTCGGAATTTCCTCCCAGCTTGGGCAAATGAAAAAATCTCCCACGGAAAAGGAATGGAAGAAGTCATGCCAAGCATTCAGCCAGTCCTTATCCTCCGTTTCGGATTGGGTAATGCTTCCCTTCCCGATATTGCAGTAGGAGGACATATTTTCCAGTTCTTCTTTCAATGCTCTGAGAATTTCATCGCACTCTTCCTCCGTGAAAATGTTGGAGGAATTCAAAGTATAGGAATGATCCACCAAGGGGTCGGAAAAGGCCTTTTCCACCTCTTCCTTTCGTCTTTCCTTATCTTCTTTGGAAAGCACTTCCACATAAAAGGAAAGAGTGGCGTCCTCAATGCTGTCATCTCCCTCCGGATAAAGGTCTACAAACATCGTCTTCGCCTCTTCCTCGGTAATCCCCAGCTGGTCGGAAAACTCTACCCCCTCAATGTCCAACTCTTCCATAAGATAGGCGGCCAGAATCTCCTCCGCTTCTACAGTGGTTTCAATACTATACTTTCTCCAAATCATTTCCCCTCCTTTTTCTCTTTCCCTTCTTTTTTAAGAGCACAAACAGGGACTGCAAAAATTCAATATATAGAATCGGATATGCAGTATAGGTCTGAAAGTGGGGCAATCTGAGCCCGCCGGTACTTAGTGAAAGCGAGCCAAAGCGAAGCTTGAGCTTAGTACCGATGCGTAGGCGAAGTTAGCGGGAGCGTGCCCCAATTTAGACCTATACTGCATGACGAATGTTTATGATTTTTACAGTCCCTTTCCTTTATGCCTTAAAAAATTTCCTTAGAACCGGCAGTTCCTCTTTTAAAACACTGATACATTCCTCCAAGTCTCTCTTCTCCGTGTATTGGGAGAAGGAAAAACGCAGGGTGGAATCCAGCTCACCATGGCTTAGCCCGATGGCTTTCAAGGTTCCGGAGATTCCGGGGTGGTTAGAGGAGCAGGCGGAACCGCTGCTGACATAGATTCCTCTTTCCTCCAAAGCATGGAGCAGAACCTCTGCCTTTACTCCCTGAAAGGCTGCGGAAACAATATGGGGTGCGGAAGCTTCCCCTTTTTCCGAATGCAGGGTCACTCCTTCTATTTTTTCCAATTCCTCAATAAAGAAATCCTTCAAATGATAGAGCATTTCCTGCTTTTCTTTAAAATGGCTGTAGCTAAGCTTTGCCGCAAGTCCCAGCCCTGCAATACCGGGGATATTCAGGGTGCCTGAGCGAAGACCGTTTTGGTGACCTCCTCCCAGCATTAACGGAGAAAGCTTTACCTTTTCATCCACGTACAAAAACCCGATTCCCTTTGGTCCGTGAAGCTTATGTCCGCTGACGGAAAGCAGGTCTACCATGTCTCTCTTGGGACGAAGCTCCATTTTTCCATAAGCCTGAATGGCATCCGTATGGAAAAGGGTATTGGGATTCTTCGCTTTAATGCATCGTCCGATGGCGGCAATATCCTGCACTGCCCCCATTTCGTTGTTCACCGTCATAATGGAAACCAGAATGGTATCTTCCCGAATCGCATTTTCCAAATCCGTAAGAGAAATATGTCCCTTAGCATCCACCGGTAGAACGGTTAAGGAAAAACCGTGCTGCTCCAAAAACTCTAAGGGCTTATAAACTGCCGGATGCTCAATGGCGGAGGTAATGATGTGCTTTCCCTGTCTCTCCATGCCGAAGCAGGTTCCCATAAAGGCGGTGTTGTTGGACTCCGTTCCTCCTGAAGTGAAAATAATCTCTTTTTCCTTGCACTTTAAAGTGTTTGCAATGGTCTCTCTGGCCTCACGATAATAGGCTTCCGCTTCCACGCCCATCTTATGCTTTGCCGACGGGTTAGCATAGTCTGCCAACATGGTGGTGGTCATCAAATCCGCCACTTCCGGATATACCTTGGTACTTGCTGCATTGTCCAAATAGATACTTCTCATCTTCTTCTCCTTCCGGTCTTACTCCGTTATTGCATATTCCAACTGCATCATAATCAGGCTTAATGCCGTAATGGCTGCGGTTTCTGTCCGTAAAATGCGTTTTCCCAAACTGATGGGAAGAAAACCCTCCACCATTGCTGCCTCCACCTCTTCCTTGGTAAAGCCTCCCTCCGGTCCTATACAAAGGGCAATGGAACAATCTTTCTTCCCTTTCACTGCTTCTTCCATCTTGCTAAGGATTTCTCTTGTGGGAACTACGCCTCTTTCATTTTCATAGGGCAGAAGTTTAAAATCACAATCCTTCACATAGGAAAAGGCTTCTTTCCAGCCCATTCCATTTTCCATCTTAGGAAGAATGGAACGCTTACTCTGCTTCGCTGCAGCATCCATAATGCTTTGCCAACGGCTAATTTTCTTCTCTTCCTTTTTTTCCTTCAGCTTCATCACCGTGTTCTTACTTTCCAAAGGAATCAGGGCGGAAATCCCCAGTTCTACCGCCTTTTGGATAATCCATTCCATCTTCTCTCCCTTGGGGAGGGCTTGAAGCAGGATCAGTTTTGCCGGCAGCTCATGGGGCTCTTCTCGAAAGCAAATGGAAAGAACCGCCTCATCCTCCGAAAAGGACTGAATTTCACATTGGTAATCCACCCCTTCTCCATCGGAAATCAGGATTTTCTCCCCAATTTGCCCTCGTAATACCTTATGTAAATGGTGGAAGTTCTCTCCTCTTAAAAGGATTTCCCCTTCCCCTATCTCTTCTTTCGACACAAAAAAATGATGCATTAGCGCTTCCTTTTCCCGGAAATATTCTTAAAAACTCTTTTATATTACAGCTTTCCGGAAAAGAATACAATCCCTCCTAAAGGAAGGAAAGAAAGCATCGCAAAGTAAAAAAAGAAAGTAAAGACAGATGGTGTTTTTCTACCATCTGCCTCTTCCTTTTTACAAGGCTTTCTTCCAAGCCATGTCGGTTTATCAACCCTACTAAAAAACTTTAGTTTTTAGATTTCTTCTATAGTTTTTGCTTTTCTACTATTATAAGGAATCCTAGCTTAAATTGCCTTAAATGCTTCCTCTAAATCTTCAATAATATCCTCCACATTTTCAATACCGATGGAAAGACGTACGGAGTTCTCCTGAATGCCCTGGGCCAGAAGCTCCTCCTTGGTTCCCTCGGAGTGGGTGGTGGATGCCGGGTGAATCGCCAAAGACTTTACATCCGCTACATTTGCCAATAAGGAGAATAACTCCAGATTATCGATGAAATCCTTAGCGGTTCTTTCATTTCCCTTAACCGTAAAGGTGAAAATGGAGCCGCCGCCGTTTGGCAGGTATTTCTTATAAAGCGCCTGCTGAGCCGGATCTGTGGATGCTGCAGGGTGAGAAACGGATTCCACCTTCGGATGCTTCTTTAAATATTCCACAACCTTTAATGCGTTATCTCTATGACGCTCTACGCGAAGGGCAAGACTCTCCAAGCCCTGAATCAATACCCAGGCATTGAATGGAGAAATCGTTGCTCCCTCATCACGAATGGTAATGGCACGAAGGTAGGTTGCAATTACAGCAGGGGATGTATCTACCGCAAAACGCACACCGTGGTAAGAGGGATTCGGCTCGGTAAGCCATGGCCACTTATTGCTCTTAGCCCAATCGAATTTTCCTGCATCTACCACAATTCCGCCCAAGGAAGAACCGTGTCCGCCGATAAACTTGGTGGCAGAGTGCACCACGATATCTGCACCGTACTCAATAGGACGAATCAGATAGGGGGTGGCAAAGGTATTGTCCACAATCAAGGGAAGATCATGCTTATGAGCAAGATTTGCCCAAGCCTCAATATCAACGGCATCTCCGTTTGGATTTCCTAAGGATTCAATATAGAGTGCCTTGGTGTTCTCCCGAATGGCCTGCTCTGCCTCTGTTAAGTCTGTTGGAGAAACAAAGGTGGTTTCCACGCCAAACTCCGGGAAGGTATGCTTTAAAAAGTTAAAGGTTCCTCCATAAATGTTCTTTGCGCTGACAATGTGATCCCCATTGTGCGCCACAGCCTTAAAGGCATAGGTCACTGCCGCTGCACCGGAAGCCGCCGCCAAAGCTGCCACACCTCCCTCTAAAGCTGCTACTCTTGCTTCCAAAACGCCCTGGGTGGGGTTGGTTAAACGACCGTAAATGTTTCCGGCATTTCTTAAGGCGAAACGATCTGCCGCATGGTCGGAATTATCGAAGACAAAGGATGTGGTCTGGTAGATAGGTACCGCTCTTGCCCCGGTTGCCGGATCCGCCTGCTCCTGTCCTACATGAATCGCCTTGGTATCAAATCCAAAGTTTCTCTCGCTTCTCTTCTTAACTCCCATTTTATTTTCCTCCTTATACTCTACACAAGCTTTCCGATAGTTTAAAACTTTCTTTCGGAAGCTTTCCTTCAGCTTCTTTCTTACTGATACTTACTGATTCTTACTTACATCTTGCTACTTGCTTTTTGCTACTTGCTTTTTGCTACTTGCTTTTTGCTACTTACTTTTTGCTGCTTACTTTTTGCTGCTTTCTTCTTACTTGCAGAAGATTTTCTTGCTGGAGCTATACTAGCATTTTCTGAAATTCCTGTATAATACAAGAGTTTTGGATTTGGCTATAGTTCCTGCTTATAACAAATGCTTTTCTCACTGTTTCTTCTATGTCGATAAGGGTCTACTTATCACTACAGTAAAAACTTAGGAATAGCAAAAGCTTCAAAGCACTTTATATCTCCATTCTGGTCTTATATTTTTCTTTTAAATTGGATATTTTTATAAGTTCAGAATTGTCCTATTCTCGATAGCAGTACACAAAACATGAGGAGGCAATTATGAAGCAAAAAACACAAAGATTAGCTCTTGCTGCTTTATTTGCAGCATTATCCTACGCTATTTTTACCTTTTTACAAATTAAAATTCCCATTGGAACCGATGCCACTTCTATCCACTTGGGTAATGCAGTTGTGGTAGTTGCCGCACTGGTATTGGGTGGACCCTTAGGGGGAATAGCCGGCGCCATCGGCATGGCCATCGGGGATGTGTTGGATCCGGTTTATCTGATTTATGCCCCGGAGACCTTGGTATGTAAAACAATTATCGGTCTTGTGGTTGGATTTGTAGCCCATAAGCTTGGAAAGATTCAGGAATCCCACGATAGAAAGAGGATTTTTAAATGGGTTCTTCTTGCTGCGGCATCCGGACTTTTTGCCAATGTGATTATGGATCCCACCATCGGTTATGCCTACAAGCTTTTAATTCTTGGTAAGCCCGCTGCTGAACTTTCCTTTAAGTTTAGCCTGTTCGCTACCGGAATCAATGCCATCACTTCCACCATCGTTTCCGTCTTTGTTTACATGGGACTCTATCCTATCCTTCGAAAGCAAAATATGGATACCCTGCGTCTCGCATAAAAACAAGATACGAAGCATCAATATTTTCCACTATATTTTTCCATTATCCCTCCTTTGGGAAATGCCTAAAGTACTCCTGAATCAGCCTTTACGCAGCAAAAAACTCCTCTTACCCTATCGGGTGAGGAGTTTTTTGTTATCGGAAAATAAATTCTTTCCCTTCTGTAAAGCCAAAGCAAGCAGTGCATTGCCAAGTAAAATCGTTATAATCCAGAAAATGGTTTTTCCTACAGACTGCTCTCGGATTTTCAGAAAGCTGTATGGACCGGAAACCAGTCCCATTCCATTTAAAATCAAAAGAGGGATGGCATACAGCAATGTTACTCCCAGAGCCTTTCCTATCACAGACAGAGGCAGGGAACTTTTCTCTTCCGGAAAGAGAAAGAGAAAAATGGAAAGAAAGGGACAAAGCAGGTGACTAAAAAATCTTGTTCCACCCAAAAATTCATGGGCAAATCCATTCTCCGGTCCCAGCACCAGAAGCACCACAAAGAAGGTCAGGGCTAAACACACCGAGGAAATATAGCGTAAAACAGACAGGAAGGAAGGAAATGTCCAGCTCTCTCCTTT
>ERZ773045.340-NODE-340-length-24233-cov-7.965051_pt1 | contig 24233 bp, 19 predicted proteins | sample MGYA00580635_ERZ773045 | MGnify/ENA primary metagenome ERZ773045 (study PRJEB29015, sample SAMEA2738115) | human oral metagenome | biome: human oral; feature: human-associated habitat; material: saliva | place: China | collected 2261 ...
GCCCGCGTCATGGGCTACCCCTACGCCATGGGGGAGCGGCTAACTAAAGCCATGCCCCCCGGCGTGCAGGGCAAGGATATCCCCGTAAACGGTATTTTTGATAAAGAACATGAGCGTTACGGCGAGGCTGAAGAGTTCCGCAAACTCTATGAGGAAGACGCCGACGTTAAACGCATTGTGGGCCTAGCGCGCGGCCTGGAAGGCATGACTCGCCAGTGGGGCGTGCACGCCTGTGCGGTAATCATGTCCTCTAAGACGCTCACGGACGTAATCCCCATGATGCAGCGCGTGCAGGACGGCGCCGTCATCACCCAGTTTGACTACCCTACCTGCGAAACCCTGGGGCTGCTCAAAATGGACTTTTTGGGGTTGCGTAACCTGACAGTCATTTCCGATGCGCTAGTGAACATCACTGGCAACGGCAAACCAGCTCTAGACATAGACAATGTGCCGCTGGATGATAAAAAAACCTATGAGCTGCTCTCACGCGGCGAAACCCTAGGCGTTTTCCAGCTAGATGGTGGGGGCATGCGCACGCTGCTGCGGCTAATGCGCCCTGACAACTTTGAAGACATTTCAGCTGTGGGTGCCCTCTACCGCCCCGGTCCCATGGGGGCAGACTCGCACACTAAGTATGCGCTGCGTAAAAATGGCGTACAAAAAATTGAGGCTATTCACCCTGAACTAGCCCAGGTGCTGGAGCCGATTTTGTCTACCACCTACGGCCTGATCGTGTATCAGGAGCAGGTTATGCAGATTGCTCAGAAGCTGGCCGGTTTCTCCATGGGTAAAGCAGATAAGCTGCGTAAAGCTATGGGTAAGAAAAAGCCTGAGATTCTGGCTAAAGAATTTGTGGGCTTCCGCCAGGGGATGCTGGACAATGGCTACTCTGAAGAGTCCATTAAAACCCTATGGGACATTGTGGTGCCCTTCAGTGCCTATGCCTTCAACAAGGCGCACTCGGCCGCCTATGGTGTGGTGTCCTACTGGACCGCCTACTTAAAAGCCAATTACCCGGTCGAATACATGGCGGCGCTGCTAACCTCGCAGAAAGACAATAAGGACAAACTTGCCGTTTACCTGGCCGAATGTCGCCACATGGGGATTACGGTGCTGCCGCCTGATGTTAACGAGTCGCGCGCAGCCTTTGCTGCTGTGGGGGACGATATTCGCTTTGGCCTGGCCGCTATTCGTAACGTTGGTACTAACGTGGTGGAGGCCATTATTAAGGCACGTAAGGAAAAGGGTACTTTTACTTCCTTCACCGACTTCCTAGATAAGGTGCCTTCTACGGTGTGTAACAAGCGCACCATTGACTCGCTGATTAAAGCCGGCGCCTTTGATTCTATGGGCGGTTCTCGCCGCAGCTTGCACCTGGTGCATGAGGACCTGGTAGATGAGGTTATTGGGATTAAGCGTAATGAGGCTGCCGGTCAGTTTGACTTGTTTGCGGCGCTCGACGGCGGCGCTGAGTCAATCGGGGCTGGTCCGGTATTTTCTACTCAGGTGCCTGATGTGCCCGAGTGGGATAAGAAGGATAAACTGGCTTTTGAACGCGAAATGCTGGGCTTGTATGTTTCTGACCACCCGCTGCTGGGTATTGAACATATACTTGCCCAGCTGGCTGACACTGAAATCTCAGCTTTGCGTGAGGACGAGGAAAATACCCCGCAAAACGTTACTATTGCCGGTTTGATTACCTCGCTGAACCGTAAAACCACTAAAAATGGTAACTTGTGGGCTATTGCCACAGTTGAGGATCTGGGTGGATCAATCGAGGTCATGTTCTTCCCCCAGACCTACCAGACAGTGTCTACCATGCTGGCTCCAGACACAGTGGTTACGGTGCGCGGTAAGGTTAACCGTCGCGACGGCGAAACCACTATTTACGCCCAAGAGATGACACTGCCCGATGTGTCTTCTGCAACCCATGAAGCAGTAACTATCACTGTGCCTGCCTCACGCTGCACCACTGCCCTGGTGGAGCAGTTGCGTGAGGTGCTAGAGCGTCACGCTGGTCCTTCTAATGTGCGCATGACACTAACCAGTCCAGGCCGTGAGGTGCGTACCCAGCTCGATGAGCGCTGGCGCGTTAGCCCCACAACTGCCCTGTTTAGCGACCTTAAAGCTATCCTAGGGCCCAACTGTCTAAATCACTGAGCATAGGAGTTAAGGTGGAACTGGAAATTATCCCGGTTACCGGCCAGATTAAATTAGGTCAGTTTCTTAAACTAGCTAATCTGGTTGAAGATGGTGCCAATGCCACAATCGCTATTCAAAGCGGGGATGTAAAGGTAAACGGCGAGGTAGAGACGCGTCGTGGGCACCGTTTAAACGCTGGCGATAAGGTATTGGTGGACCTTCCTACTGGAGTTGTGGGGGCTCAGGTCGGCTAAAATTTAATGGTGACTAGCCAAGACCCCAAACAATTCCAAGATCCTCCGCTAGATGCAGATCGCTTAATGGCGCAATCTAATGTGGTGCTGCGACTGGGCTCAATGATGCTCACTTGCGGCGCCGGCGCCTACCGCGTTAAGTCTGCTATGGCCCGGGCTGCTGCAGCTGTGGGCCTAGACCGCCATGAGGCGCAGGTAACCATGAATGAAATCGTGGCCAGCGCTTTTGTGGGTAAAGAAAGGTTCCGCACGGTTGCTGTAGAGCAGCGGCGCGTGGGCGTAAACGTAGACAAGCTTGAGCGTCTACGTACCGTGGTAGAAAACCTTGAAGCCCATGAACGGGTTGAGGATCTAAATGCCAAGCTAGATGAAGTAGCTAGCGTTAAACCCCTATATGGGGCCTTCGCCAATGCGGCAGCCTCAGGTGTGGCTTGTGCAGGTTTCTGTTTCCTAAATAAGGGTGGCCTCTATGAGTGCCTGGGTGTACTCATTGCAGCATTCTTGGGTCAGGCGCTGCGCCGCTTCCTGCTGCACCGTGGCTGGCAGCACTTTGTGACCTGGCTGCTGTGTGGCCTGCTAGGTTCTGGCACCTATATGGCGGTGCTGGCTGGCATGGATCTAGCGGGCATTACTGACAACACCCACCAGGCCGGGGTTATCTCTGCGATTTTGTTTCTGATTCCTGGTTTCCCGATGGTTACTGCCATGCTGGATATGATTCGCCAAGATTTCTTGTCGGCGCTTACCAGGATGTCCTACGTGATTATGGTTATGGCTGCCGCTGGTATTGCCGTGTGGGTTACCAGCTACGTGGCAAACTGGCCGGTGGACGGTCCCAAGCCGGCTGGACCCACCGGGATCACGCTTTACTTGCTAGATCTACTGTGCTCTTTTGTGGCTGCCTATGGCTTCGCCATGCTGTTTAACGCTCCTGCGCGAGCTGCCCTAGTAAGCGCTATTACGGGAGCTGTGGCTAACACTGGCCGTATTATTTTGATTAATGAAGCTGGCTTGCCCTGGCACCTGGCAGTGGGCCTGGCTGCCTTGGTAATTGGCTTGATGGCGCAGCTGTTTGTTTCCTCTGCTTCGCTTTCGCGTGTGGCTTTGTCGGTGCCGGCAGTAGTGATCATGATTCCGGGTGTGCCTTTCTACCGGGCCCTGAGCGCGATTAACGACCACACCATTGACACCTCAGTGGCTGTATCTACCGCCTTTGGCAACATTGCTGAGGTGGTTCTAGTTATTACCGCTATTGGTGCTGGTTTGGCATTGGCGCGTGTAATCACTGACCGCAACTGGCGTCACGACTTTTCCACTTCAGCGCTACCTGACCTACATTAGGTCTGTATAGATGGAAAATCGGGGAGGCAATGCCTCCCCGATTTTCTTGTCTGCAGTTACAGGCTGTTACAGGCCACCCATGATTTGGGCGATGAAGATCTTTGCCACCATAGCCACCGGGTAGACCATGGCATAACCCAGGGCCACGCGCGGGTCCATGCCGGTGCGGTCATTTGCGAAGGCCAATACAGCAGGCTGAGTCTGGGCGCCAGCGAGCAAACCAGATAGGCGCGTGCCACCCATCTTGACTAGCCAGCGCATACTTGCATACAGACCAGCGCCCACAATAGTGGTTACCACGATGCCGACAATCAGGATGTTAATCCAGCTACCGCTGGTGAAAGCCACACCAATCTGAGTACCGGCCTTAGTGCCAGCCTGGGCCAGGAAGATTAGCAGACCAAGCTCGGCCAGTACCTGTGTGGTTGTAGCCGGTAGAGAGGTAACCATCTTGCCGATACGGCCTAGGCGACCAAAGATAAGACCAACAATTAGCGTGCCGGCAGCTGAACCAATGGAGAAGGTAGCGCCGGTGGGGGTTAAGAACTTGTACTCACCGATTAAGATACCCAATGCCATACCTAGGCCCAGAGCCACGGGGGAGAGAGAGGATAGGCCGCGTGCAGAGTCACCAAAGTACTTGGTGACTTCAGCTAGACGGTGAGTGGGGGCTACTACGCGCAGGCGGTCACCCATCTGTAGCACCAGACGCGGGTCAGCCATCAGGTCTACGTCACCCCGACGTACACGTGATACTGAGGCGTCAAAGCGGTGGTCAAGGTCAACCTCAGCCAGGGTGCGTCCAGCCAGCTTGGAGTTAGACACAGTGATGCGACGGAAGTCCAGGTAGCGGCGGTCAGCAATAAGTGAGTGTGAAGAGTGGTGGCCTAGTAGATCCTGAGCAGCTTTAACCTTGTCTTCAGTACCAACTACTGTCAGTAGGTCATCATGGTAGATGCGGTCAGTTAGGTGGGGGGTTTTAATAGGCTTGTCTTCACCGCGAGCCAGACGGGAGAAGCGCAGGTCACCGCCGGCGTCGATATCTTTAAGAATCTTGGCCAAGGTGAGGTTATCGTTGCGCTCAACGCGGATGGTGGCGTTAATAATGGGGGTGGGAGCATCAGTGTCCTTGGCGCGGTAGCGTAGGGCTAGCGAGGCAAAGAACAGCATGCCGATAACACCAAATAGGTAGGCCACCGCATAACCCACGGTTGCGGTAGCTGTGCCATCTGGGTCACCGGCAGTTTGGGCAGCGCTGCCTGCAGCCGCCAAGGCCGGGGTGTTAGTGATGGCCCCTGCCCAGGTACCGGCAATAAGTGCAGAGTTCATCCCGAAGGCGCGGCCTAAAACTTGGGCGGCGCCAGCGGAAACAATAAATACGCCCAGCATGGCTAGCAGTGGGCCAGCTGCAGTTTTAATTACCTGGAAGAAACCAGGGCCAGAAGAAACACCAATTGAGAAGGTGAAGATAGCTAGGCCTAGCGTGCCCAGCAGTTGTGGTAGTTTTAGATCAACACCTAGGAAGTCAGCGTATGCGCCTAGTGCAATACCTGCAAACAGCACGGCAGCTGCACCCAGGCTAATACCTTTAATCTTTATGTGTCCCACCAGCATGCCGACGCCGATGAGCAGGAACAGCACCAATACCGGGTTTTTGGCTAGGTGCTCCATTATCTCGTGCAAGGCCTAGGTCTCCTTTTAATAAAGCGTTTGGCGACAAAACCTTGTCGCTAGAGCCAACCTTCACGTTACAACGTAGCTGTACTGGGACCTCAGGGCATAGGTCCCGTTCGTCGGACAAGAATTGTCATGTCAAAGACAGTGTAGCGCAGTGCTGTTTATCTTGCATTGTAAGACGTGAACTTAAAATCTGAGACGTTCTTGTTTGCTTTAAAACTTGGCACTAGTCTTACTTAGGCTTAACTACGCGGGAAAATAAAAGGAGGGCTACAAGCATGACCGTCATGACCGGTGCACAAGCTTTAGTGCGCGCCCTGGAGGAATTAGGGGTAACGGATGTGTTTGGGATGCCTGGAGGCGCCATCCTACCTTTCTATGATCCGTTGTATGCATCGACAAAAATCCGTCACATTCTAGTGCGCCACGAGCAAGGTGGTGGGCACGCAGCTGAAGGCTATGCCATGGCCACTGGCAAGACGGGGGTATGCATTGCAACCTCTGGCCCTGGTGCCACCAACCTAATTACCGCTCTAGGTGACGCCATGATGGACTCAGTTCCGCTAGTGGCCATCACTGGACAGGTAGGTTCCACCTCGATTGGCACCGACGCCTTCCAGGAAGCCGACATTGTGGGTGCCACCATGCCCGTGGCTAAGCATTCCTTCCTGGTAACTCGTGCTCAAGATATTCCCCAGCGTATTGCTGAGGCTTACCACCTAGCTAGCACTGGCCGCCCCGGCCCGGTACTAGTTGACGTCACCAAAGACGCCCAGGTGGGTGAAGTTGACTTCCGCTGGCCGGTAGAGCTGGATTTGCCTGGCTACAACATTCCTACCCGGGGGCGCGAGGCTAAATTCAGCTCCGCTGCCGACATGATCTTCTCAGCCTCCAAGCCGGTTATTTACGCCGGTGGTGGCATCACTCGGGCCGGCGCATCTGAGGCACTTAAGGCCCTGCTCGACGTCGCCCCCATCCCGACCGTAACCACCCTAAATGCGCTCGATGCGCTACCGGCCACCCACCCGCTAAACCTGGGTATGCCCGGTATGCACGGCACTGTGGCGGCAGTAGGGGCCCTGCAGCAAAGCGACCTAATTATTGCCCTGGGGGCACGCTTCGATGACCGCGTAACTGGCAAGCTGGACTGCTTTGCCCCCCGCGCGCGCGTCATTCACATCGACGTCGACCCGGCTGAAATTGGTAAGATTCGCGCCGCTGACCTAGGCATTGTGGCAGACCTCAAATACGCTCTGCCGCAGCTAACCGAGGCTATCGCTGAGCTAAGCGCCCAGGTGGGGGAGAAGCCGGAATATGACAGCTGGACTAACTACACCGACTCGCTGCGCCGTCGTTACCCTGTCGGTTGGGCTCAGCCTGAAGACGGCAAGCTTTCGCCCCAGGAAGTAATCACTAAGATCGGCCGCTCTATTGCCGACGACGCCATAGTGGTCACCGGTGTGGGTCAGCACCAGATGTGGTCAGCTAACCTGATCGATCACCGCCACGCACGTTCCTGGCTGTCTTCAGCCGGTAGCGGCACCATGGGTTACGGCATTCCTGCCGCTATGGGTGCCAAGGTGGGTGCGCCCGAGCGTGACGTGTGGCTAATTGATGGCGACGGCTGCTTCCAGATGACCAACCAGGAGCTAGCTACTTGCTCATTGGAAGGTATCGCTATCAAGGTAGCCATCATTAACAACTCGTCGCTAGGCATGGTGCGTCAGTGGCAGACGCTGTTCTACGGCGGACGCTACTCCAACACTTCACTGCACACCGGCGACGAGATTCGCATCCCTGACTTCGTAACCCTAGCTCAAGCCTATGGGGTAGTGGGGTTGCGCTGTGAGCGGGCCGAGGATATTGAAGACGTTATCGCTCAAGCAAACGCCATCACTGACCGTCCGGTAGTAATCGACTTTGTGTGCTCACCTGACGCTCAGGTTTGGCCTATGGTTGCGCCAGGTAGCGACAACAGCGACATTGAATATGCCAAGGGCCTACGCCCGGTTTGGGATGAGGAGTAATACATGAGCACCACGAAACACACCCTTTCCGTGCTAGTTGAGAACAAGCCTGGCGTGCTTACCCGCGTGTCAGCGCTGTTTGCCCGGCGAGGATTTAACATTCACTCTTTGGCGGTAGGTCCCACTGAGCATCCTCAGATCTCACGTATCACCGTAATCGCCAATGCTGATGACACCGCCATGGATCAGGTGGTTAAGCAGCTAAATAAGCTAGTGAATGTACTCAAAATCGTTGAACTAGATCAGGCAGACTCTGTTCAACGAGAACTACTACTAATTAAAGTCTTGGCTAACGATGCTTCACGTACTGCGGTACTACAGATCGTTGACCTATTTAGGGCCCACGTCGTAGACGTGCACCCAGACTCAGTAGTGATCGAAATGGTTGGCTCTGAGTCAAAAGTCCAGGCTCTGCTCAACTCCCTGCGCCCTTACGGCGTGAGTGAGATCGTTCAGTCTGGCACCGTAGCTATTAGTCGCGGTTCCCAGTCCATTACCGAAGAACTCAAAGAAAAGTGAGAGGCCACTATGGCGCAGCTATTCCATGATGCAGACGCAGACCTGTCGGTTATCCAGTCCAAGAAGGTAGCCGTAATCGGTTACGGTTCCCAGGGTCACGCTCACGCGCTGAACCTACGTGACAGCGGCGTTGAGGTAGTTGTGGGTCTACGTGAAGGCTCTTCCTCTATCGCCAAGGCGCAGGAAGCTGGCCTGAGCGTTAAGCCCATTGCTGAGGCCGTGGCTTGGGCCGACGTCGTCACTGTGCTAGCCCCCGACCAGGTGCAGGCCGCCCTGTACGAGGCTGAAATTGCCCCCAACATCAAGCCCGGCGCAGCTCTGCTGTTCAGCCACGGCTTCAACATCCACTTCGGCTACATCAAGCCCAGCGCCGACATCGACGTGGTTATGGTTGCCCCCAAGGGCCCGGGCCACACCGTACGTCGTGAGTTCGAGGCTGGCCGTGGCGTGCCGGTACTAGTTTGTGTTGAGCAGGACGCCACCGGCCAGGCTTGGCCGCTAGTGCTTTCCTACGCCAAGGCCATTGGTGGTACCCGTGCCGGTGCCATCAAGACCACCTTCCGTGAGGAGACCGAAACTGACCTATTCGGTGAGCAGACCGTGCTTTGCGGTGGTATCTCCAAGCTGATCCAGTACGGTTTCGAGACCCTGGTTGAGGCCGGCTACCAGCCTGAGATGGCCTACTTCGAGGTCTGCCACGAGATGAAGCTGATCGTTGACCTGATCAACGAGGGCGGTATCTCCAAGCAGCGTTGGTCCTGCTCTGACACTGCCGAGTACGGTGACTACGTTTCCGGCCCGCGCATTATCACTCCCGACGTCAAGGAGCACATGCAGGAAGTCCTTGGCGACATCCAGAGCGGTGCTTTCGCCAAGCGCTTCATGGACGACCAGGCTGCTGGCGCCCCCGAATTCAAGCGCCTACGCGCCGAGGGTGAGGGCCACCCGATCGAGACCACCGGTCGCGAGGTGCGTTCCTTGTTCGCATGGCGCAAGGACATTGACACTGACTACCACGAGGGCTCTGTAGCTCGCTGAGCGCAGCGCACTATTTAAGATGATAACGGTGGCCACCGCGAAAGCAGGTGGCCACCGTTGTTAGGACAGGAGAAAATAATGAGTGCAAACCACGCAGCTACCCCTGAGGTAAGCGCTCTGGCCCAGGCAGCGGCCCAGCCGCTAGCACCGGCCGCCGAACTAGCGAAACGTTTTCCACTTAGCGCCAGTGATCACCGCGCTAGCGATACTCAGCGCCAGCAGGCCCTAGATGAACTGCGTTTTGGTACGGTCTTTTCTGACCACATGGCCCACGCTCACTGGAGCCATGAAGGTGGTTGGTCCCAGCGTGAAGTAGTGCCGTTTGCTCCGCTTACGCTCTCTCCAGCAGCTGCAGTGTTCCACTATGGCCAGGAAGTTTTTGAGGGCATTAAGGCTTACCGCCATGAAGATGGTTCAATCTGGACTTTCCGTCCCGGCTATAACGCTGCCCGCCTAGCTGCCTCAGCTCGGCGTCTATGTCTGCCGCAGCTGGGACACGAAGACTTTGTTGCTTCAATTGCGTCCCTGGTGCGCGCTGATAACCAGTGGGTGCCCTCCAAGCCTGGTTCAAGCTTGTATCTGCGTCCCTTTATGATCGCCTCAGAGGCTTTCCTCGGGGTGCGCTCTAGCCATGAAGCTGACTACTACGTGATTGCTTCACCGGTGGGCCCCTACTTTGGTGACAAGGTAGAAGCTGTAGACATTTGGGTAACCACCTCCTACCACCGCGCTGGCGTGGGTGGCACTGGTGCAGCTAAATGTGGTGGTAACTATGCCGCTTCACTGATTGCCCAGGAAGAGGCTTATGCCAATGGCTGCAAGCAGGTTTGCTTCCTAGACGATGTCACTGCTTCTCATATTGAGGAGCTAGGCGGCATGAATGTATTCGTGGTGCGCGCTGACGGCTCAGTGGTAACTCCGCGCCTAAGCGGCACCATTTTGGAAGGCTGCACCCGCTCGGCGATCATTGAGCTACTCAAGAGTGAAGGCACTAGCGTAAGTGAGGCAGACTTGACGCTGTCTGGTTTGCTTGACGATGTACGCAGCGGCAAGGTAACTGAAATCTTTGCCTGTGGTACGGCGGCGGTAGTAACCCCGATCGGCGCTCTAAAGGGTAAGGACTTCGAGGTCAGGCTTGAAGCTGGGCCGGTCACCAACCACATTCACCAGCGTCTAACTGGTATCCAGTTTGGCAAGGTGAAAGACGAGTTTGGCTGGATGTACCGCTTGGCCTAAAAGGGCTCTGTTAAAGGCTGGGTTGGCGCTGCAATAGCGCCAATCTATGCCGTGACACTAGTGAGCGCGGGTGGTTGGCCAACCACCCGCGCTGGCTACTTTGAGGTGTAGCCTAAGTAGACCTGTTGGGCGGTTTTGTCAATAGCAAAACTTGCCTATTGAAAGCTTGACCCCTATCATAGAAGGGAGATTCGCACCACAATCAAGTCGATGAAAGACGGTGAGCAGGATGCAAATGGATGAGCGCTGCAATCGCTATGAAAAGCAGATTCAGAACGCCACAACTGTGTTAATTGCCTCGGCTATTGTTGGTTTGGGACTTTTTGTAATCGGTTTAGCGCCTTTTGGTGGAATTTGTTTTTTGGTCGCATCGGTTAGCGCCTTAACTATTGTTGCCAATAAGCTGTTGCTAATGCTGCGAGAGTAAATCTAATTGGCCCCATTAGCCCTGCTGGCAGTGGGTTTAACTAGTTTTTGGCTAGTTTCTTTCCCCAAACACGGCACGTCCCACACGTACCTGGGTGCTGCCCTCAGCAATAGCCCACTCAATGTCGTTAGTCATGCCCATAGATAGCTGGGTACAACCGGCTGTGCCCGGCGCGCCACTGGCCGCAATTTTCTCAGCTAATTCACGCAGGTTGGCATAGCCAGCGCGCACTGGCCCCTCTTGGGAAGAATTTAGACCAATCGTCATTAAACCAATTAGGTTTAGGTGTTTTAATTCGCCCACCTGGTAGGCCAAATCCATGGCCGCATCAGGGCTAACTCCGCTTTTGCTTTCTTCGCCTGAAACATTTACCTGCACCATCACATCTAGCTGGCGCTCTTGACGCTGACAAGCAGCCTCCAGGCGCTTGGCCAACTCTAAGCTAGCCACAGTTTCAATGCCGTCTGCCCAACGCAGCATGTGGTTAATTTTGTTGTGCTGTAAAGGCCCAATCATGCGCATCTGGTGGGCGGCCACTGCCTCCTCAGCTAGCGCCGGGCCGCTAGCCACCATTTCCTGTACCCGGTTGTGTCCCAGCACCACCGGGCCTGGACGCAAAGCAGCCAAGGCATTAGTGGCCTGCACAATAGTTTGCGGGGTTTGGGTTTTAACCGCCAGCATCAGCCCAACCTGGTCATTGCGGCCATAGCGTTGGCAAGCTGTGTCAATGCGTTCAAGGATATGCTGTAGTGAATCATCAATAGGACTCATAGCAGCCACCTTACACCGCTCAAGGGGCGGATACGCGCTGACATTTAGACCTATTCCTGCCACAATTACAGACAATTACTTATATTCACCTTGCCCGACTGTGGGCAGATTTTGGCCGAGTGTAAAAGGACAGCTAATGCAATTGCCCTTATGGTCCATCACCCCATTCGTGGTGATGCTGGCTTCAATCGCGATATTGCCGCTGGTGGGAGCCACTAAACACTGGTGGGAAAAACCCTCAAGTCAGCTTATTTTGGCTCTCGCGCTAGGTGTTCCCACCGCAATAGCCGCCGGGCTGGCCGTAGGCTGGGAGCATGTAGGCGGCGCCGTCGTCGAATATATCCAGTTCATTTCGCTGATCCTGAGCCTATTCGTAGTAGCCGGCGGCATTCACCTGCGCGGTGACATTCAAGCCACCCCCAAGAACAACACTATTTTCTTGGCTATCGGTGGCGCCATCGCCTCATTTGTGGGTACCACCGGGGCTGCCATGCTGCTCATCCGCCCCCTACTGGCCACCAACAAAGAACGTAAATACCGGGTACACACGGTGCTTTACACCATCTTCATTGTGGCTAACTGTGGTGGGTTGCTGACCCCCCTGGGTGACCCGCCACTGTTCCTAGGTATGCTGCGCGGCGTGCCTTTCACCTGGACGCTGCACCTGTTTCCTGAATGGCTGTTGGTTAACAGCCTGCTGCTGATCAGCTACTACGCCCTGGATAAGGCCTACTACGCCCAAGAGCCAGCCGCCGCCGTGGCTGAAGACCGCACCCACATTGAGCCGCTGCGCGTTGAAGGCAAACTCAATTTCCTGTGGTTTGCGGTGATTGTGGCCGCCGTGGCGCTGCTGCCCTCCATTGATGAGGAAGCCATTGTGGCTGGACACGCCGGTGTCATGGATTACCTGCCCATCCGTGAGCTGGTCATGCTGGGTGCTGCCGCCTGCTCCTACTTCATTGGTGACAAGCAGGTGCGCTACGTAGCCAACCAGTTCTCCTGGGCTCCGGTGCAGGAAGTGGGTTACCTGTTTATCGGTATCTTCCTGACCATGGTGCCGGCCCTGCTGGTGCTCGACGAGGTGGCCCCCAAGCTGCCGCTTAATGAGGTCACCTTCTTCCTGTTCACCGGTGGGCTCTCCTCAGTGCTTGATAATGCCCCCACCTACGCCACTTTCTTCGAGATGGGCTCACATCTGGGTGCCAGTGGCGCCCACCAGGTGATGGTGGCAGGCGTGCCCGAGCACTACCTGGTGTCTATCTCGCTAGGTGCCGTGTTCTGTGGCGCCCTGACCTACATTGGCAATGGGCCTAACTTTATGGTCAAGGCAGTAGCGGAGGCCGACGGCGTAGAAATGCCCTCCTTTGGCCGTTACGTATTTGACTCCTTAACTCTGCTAGGCCCGGTTCTGGTCGCCATGCTGTGCCTGACCATCTGGCCTAGCACCATTGCCAAGGCTGTGGGCGCAGTGATTGTGGCGTTGCTACTGGCCCGCGCCGCCTGGCTGATTTTTAACTCACACCGCAGCCAATTAGCTGACAGCATTAGCGCCTAACAGCTAGAGTTTGCCCTATCCTATCTGTGTAGAGTGTATCTTGTCCCTAGTCGAAATTGTTTTCGGCTAGGGGCAAGATTTTTTACGGTGTTCTTTTACTGGGCTTGAGGGTTCTTTAGTGGGTTCCAGGCGCAGTTACAAAATCTATGATTTCTTCCATGCGCCCTAGCAGTCCGGGCTCAATATCCTTATAGGAGTTAACGCGGGCCAAGATACGCTGCCAGCCCTGGGCGATATCGGCCTGGGTGGCGTGGGGCCAGCCCAAAGCTGCTAGCGTGCCGCGTTTAATGTCAGTTCCTCTAGGCACATTAGGCCAAGCTGATAAACCAAATAGGCTAGGTTTAACAGCCTGCCACACATCCACATAGGGGTGGCCGGTAACCAACACATTGCTGCCCCCGGGTAGCTGTGCCACCTGGGTGGCTATACGTGACTCTTTAGAGCCAGCCACCAGGTGATCAACCAGCACCCCAGCCCGGCGGGTGGGGGAGGGGGCAAACTCGCGCATCACTTCCACCAGGTTATCTACCCCTTCCAGCAGCAGTACCACCACGCCCTCATGGCGCAGGTCGTCCCCCCAAACTTTCTCCACCAGCTCGGCGTCGTGGCGCCCTTCCACCCAAATACGTGAAGCCCTAGCCACCTTGGCTCGCTGCTCAGCTACCGCATAGGAACCTGAGGCAGTTAGTTTTCGCCCGCCAGCTGAACGCGCTGGGGCCGGGCGGGCTTTAGCTAGGTGGCCAGCCGCAATACCGCCGTCGGTAGGGGCTAGCAGATCCACAGGGACGCCGTCGACCCAGTAACCGGGCCCCAGCGGAAAGCCGCGCCGCACCCCCCGGCGGTCCTCCAAAACCATAATGTGGCGTCCACCGGACTTTTCCACCCGGATCACTGCGCCCACAAAACCTGTGGCCACATCCTCAACCACTTCACCAATACGCACCGGGCGTCGCTGCGAGCGCGGGCGCACCGCAAAACGCCCCTCGCGGTGGGGGTTAGAGGACAAAACATTTTTGCCATAGCGATCCTGCATGCGTTTTAGCATACCTGCATGGGGTAAATCGGCTTACTGGCGGGCGCTAAGAAAATTCGCTCGCTGAGGGGCAGCCAACCCTAAAATAATCGGTGCGCCCAGCCCTCACCCCTGAGCGAATCAGATAGCGAGGTGGCACTCTAGGACGTAGAGTGCTAATAGTAGAAGCAAGCTATCGAAGGGAGGCGTCATGGTTGAAGGCAGGCGAATGGCCGTGCTCAACGCGATTGTTAGCGACTATGTGCGCACCCGCGAGCCAGTAGCCTCACGGGCCCTTGCTGAACGATACTGTTTAGGGGTTTCACCAGCCACTATCCGTAACGATATGGCGGCGCTAGAAGCTGAAGGCTATATCAATCAACCCCACACTTCGGCCGGGCGGGTACCCACCCATAAGGGCTACCGCTCATTTGTGGACCATATCGCGGCCATCAAACCACTAAGCGGGCCTGAGCGGGCAGCTATCGACCGACTTTTAGCGGGAGTAGTAGACCTTAACGACGTTGTCGAAGGCGCTGTGCGGGCCCTAGCTGAACTAACCGGGCAGCTAGCCGTGGTGGAATACCCCTCCTTGCGTCACGTACACCTGCGTCACCTAGAGCTGGTGCCGCTGCCGCCAAGGCGACTATTGCTGGTGATTATTACTGATTCTGGACGGGTAGAGCAGCGCACCTTAATGGTTGAGCAGGACTGCTTAAGTGACCCGGCTAGCCTAGAGACTTTGCGTCAGCGCCTTAACCAAGCCTTGGTGGGGGCCCATTCCAGCGAGGTTTCTGCCGTGGTTTCCACCCTGCTAAAGCAGACCGAGCCGGATATGCGTGCGCTAATGCACCAGATCGCGGCCCAGCTCATTGCGGCTTTACAGTCCGACGTCGAAGAGCGCCTAGTGGTGGCGGGTACGGCTAACTTGGCGCGCACTACCGCAGATTTTTCCTCACTAGAGCCGCTACTGGATGCGGTAGAGGAACAGGTAGTGCTGCTGCGGCTACTAACCGGCGCCGCCGGACGGCCCAGCCAAAGCGTCAGCGTAAGTATCGGTGAAGAAAACGGCCAAGAGGCTCTAGCTGAAGCCTCAGTAATCACCACCAGCTACCAGACCGCTGAAGGGGGAGCCGTGGCGCGCCTGGGAGTATTAGGGCCCACCCGCATGGATTACCCAGCAGCCATGGCCAGTGTGCAGGCTGTAGCCAATTACTTAAGCCGCTATTTCAATCAAGGGGCCCAAAACCAGTAGCCATAGGCGGGTTAATAGTGGCCCGTTAAACGCGCTGCATGGGCCTGCCAGCAGCTAGAATTTTGCAAGCCTTTTACTGTAAACGAGAGAAGAACTTAGTGAGCGACTATTACCAGCTACTTGGGGTTGACCGTAAGGCCACTGATAAGGAAATTAAACGGGCCTATCACCGGCGTCTACGTAAAATTCACCCCGACTACGCCGGCCCTGGCCACGAAGAAGAAGTAAAACAGGTAAACAAGGCTTACGAAGTTCTCTCTGACCCAGAAAAACGCCAGATGTACGATCTGGGTGGAGAAGACGCGCTTAGCGGACGAGGTCCGGCCGCTGGTGCTGGCGACTTTGGGGCTTTCGCTTCCGCTTTCAGCTCCATGTTTGGGGGCGCATTTGGTGGCGGCGGGCCGCGCTCACGCCAAAGCCCCGGCAGTGACCGTGTGCTGCCGGTAGAACTAGACCTGGCTGATGTTGCCTTTGGTACTACGCTCAAGCAAGACATTGAAGTTTATGTACTGTGCGAGCAATGCCAGGGCAGCTGCACCGCCCCGGGTACCTCGCCGGTGACCTGCACCCAGTGCCACGGTAACGGCTCTGTGCAGCGTACTGTGCGTTCTCTGTTTGGCGAAATGCTCACCTCCCAGCCTTGCCCACGCTGTGAAGGCTTTGGTGACGTGATCGTTACTCCTTGCCAAAACTGCTCGGGTACTGGCTGCGTACAGTCCCATAAGGAGATTGAGGTTGAGGTGCCCGCCGGCGTCAGTGACGACATGACGCTACGCATGCGCGGCCAAGGTGACGTAGGCCCGGGTGGTGGCCCCGCCGGTGATCTATACATCAAGTTCCAGGTGCGCTCGCACCCCTTCCTGGACCGCGACGGCGACGATCTAGTCACTGAGCTGCGTGTCCCCATGACTGCCGCCGCCCTAGGCGCCACCATCAACCTGGAAACCCTGGACGGCACTAAGAAAATCAATGTTCGCCCGGGCACCCAAAACGGCACTGTGGTGACCTTAAAGCAGCTGGGTATTAACCACATGCGTCGCCCCGGCCGAGGTAACCTGCAGGTGCGTATCGTCGTAGAGACCCCCTCCCAGCTCGATGATCACCAGCGTGACCTGCTCATGCAGCTAGCCCAGGCGCGTGGCGAAGACAACTATGAACCGGTTAATAAGGATGGATCTGTCCTAGACCGACTTAAGGGTGCACTAGGTAAATAGCCATGACACTGCCAGTATTTCTAGCTGACGCCAACACTTTGCAACCCGCCCCGAGCCAGCTAAAAGTGGGTCAGCCAGCCCAGCTGCGCGGGGAGGAGGCCCGCCACGCGATTTCCGTGCGCCGCCTGCGTGTAGGCGAGCAGCTAGATCTGGTAGATGGCCAAGGTTTACGTGCCACCTGCACGGTTAGCGCAGTAGCTAAAGATGCCTTAAGCGTGCAGGTGCAATCATTGAGCCACACCCCACCCCCAGCGCTACGCCTAGCCCTAGTGCAGGCCCTGGCTAAGGGTGGACGCGACGAGCAAGCCGTAGAAACCTGCACTGAGGTGGGCGTTGACCTGATCGTGCCGTGGCAAGGTGAGCGTTGCGTGTCAGTGTGGAAAGGGCTCAAAGCAGATAAGGGCCGCCAGCGTTGGCAAGCCACCGCCCGCCAAGCCGCTAAACAGGCCCGGCGCTGCCGCTTGCCCCAGGTAGAGCAGCTGCATAGCACCACTCAGCTAGCTGACTGGGTGCGCGCCAGCTGTGCCGCCGGCCAGGTAGTGGTGCTATTGCACGAAGAAGCCACCGCCCCAATCGGTAGCGTACAGCTGCCCCAAAGCGGCCAAATTGCCGTAATTGTGGGCCCTGAAGGCGGCATTGGCGCTAGAGAGACTCAAGCCCTGGTTGACGCCGGTGCCCAACTGGTACGCCTAGGTCCCCACGTTATGCGCACCGCGAGCGCCGGGGCTGTGGCGCTAGCGGTGTTGGCACAACGCGCGGGCCTATGGGGTTAACTGGCGTATTAGAAACCGCGTGCGTACTGGGGTGGCATGTAGTCCAGCTTGACGCCTAGTTCCTTAGCCCAACTTAGCGGCAGACGCGGGTTAGCTAGGGCTGGGCGGCCAACTTCTACAATGTCAGCCTGGTTAGTGACCAGGATCTGCTCGGCGCTGGCCGGGTTGGTGATTAGGCCGACGGCGCTAACCACCGGGGCGCTGCTAGCTGCGCCGTCGCTGTCAGCCCCACTGACGTAGCTGCCAGAGCCAGCAGAGCCGTTAGCAGCCGTGCCGGCTAGAGCAGACTTAACTGCTTGAGCAAAACCCACCTGATAGCCCGGACCCACCGGGATAGGCGCCGGCGCCAAACCACCGCTAGAAATATCAAACCAATCCACCTGGGGCAGCTGGCGAGTCAGAGCCACCGTGTCGCTTAGTTCCAAGCCACCCTCCAGCCAGTCGGTGGCGCTTAGACGCAGCGAAAGCACACTGTCGCTACCTGCCAAAGCCTCATGCACAGCCTGCACGGTTTTCTCACTCATACGGTTACGGGCATCTTGGCAGCCACCCCAAGCATCGCTGCGCTGGTTGCTAAGCGCCGAGCGGAACTCGTGCAGCAAATAGCCGTGGGCACCATGGATCTGAATAATGTCGAAACCAATTTCGCTAGCCACCTTGGCTGCCTTAGCGAAAGCAGCGATTATCTGCTCAATTTCCGACTCACTTAAGGCTTGCGGGCGGGTGTGATCGGCTAAAGCTAGCTCGCTGGGGGCTAGGGGCTGCCAGCCGCCCTGATCGGCGGGGATAGTGCCGCTGCCCTGGTTCCAGCGGTAAGTTGCGGCTTTACGTCCGGCGTGAGACAGCTGAATACCTGCCAAAGCGCCGTGAGCCTTAATGTCAGCCACGATTGGCTCCAGGGCTTGGGCCTGCCGCTCATTCCACAGCCCCAGGTCCCAGGGGGTGATGCGGCCTGCGGGAGCTACTGCGGTGGCCTCCACAATAATTGCGCCCCAGCCACCGCGTGCCAGGGCTCCATAGTGCTGGGCGGTTTCGTAGTTAGCGACGCCGTCACGGTTTTCTAGCGTGTACTGGCACATGGGAGGCACAAACAGGCGGTTACGAGCTACTTTAGTGCCCACCTGGAGGGGACTAAACAATGCTGGTGACATGGCGTTCCTTAAAATATAAGCCGCGAATGTTTAGGGTTATTTAGCGTTTTACGCTAGGCCAATTGTATGGCTTAGAGCCTCTAAGCCCGATCATGAGCCAGGGGCTGTGGGTGGGCAGGGGCGGCTTAAATTCGGTAAAATAACGGGCAATATGACTGACGCTTTAAACAGTGACAACTCTGTACGTGTGGTGATCCTGCCCGACGACGTTGCCCCAGTGGTGTTGTTCGGCTCCCGTGATGAAGTGCTGCGTGCCATGGAACGCGGTATGCGCGAAGTATCCTTCCATCTGCGCGGCAATGAGGTGACTATGGCGGGCGATGCCGGCGCCGTAAACACCGCCGTCACCCTATTAAGTGAGCTCATTGACGTGGCCCGCACCGGCACGCCTTTGGACGCCGACGCCGTAGAGCGCGCTATCGGGCTGCTAAACGTTGATCAGCGCCCCGCCCAGGTTTTCACTGACGATATTCTCACCGCCCGGGGCCGCACAATTCGCCCCAAAACCCTGGGCCAAAAGCAGTACACCGACGCCATTGACCGCTCCACCATCACCTTTGGTATTGGCCCGGCCGGTACCGGTAAAACCTACCTGGCAATGGCCAAGGCGGTAGATGCGCTGCGTCGTCGGCAAGTTTCACGCATTATCCTCACGCGCCCGGCTGTAGAAGCGGGGGAGAACCTAGGCTTTTTGCCCGGCTCGCTAACCGACAAAATCGACCCCTACCTGCGGCCACTTTATGACGCCATGCATGACATGTTGGAAGCTGACGCCCTACCCAGGCTAATGGCTGCGGGCACAATAGAAGTGGCGCCACTGGCCTATATGCGTGGACGCACCCTTAACGATGCTTTCGTGATTTTGGATGAAGCCCAAAACACCACCTCTGAACAGATGCGCATGTTCCTAACTCGCCTAGGATTTGGCTCAAAAATGGTGGTTACCGGAGATGACAGCCAGGTGGACCTGCCCGGGGGTAAATCCAGTGGCCTAATTGTGGTTTCCAAAATCTTGCCGGGTGTAGATGACATTAGCTTTTGCCATTTAACCAGTGCCGATGTGGTGCGCCACCGACTAGTTGGCGACATTATTGACGCCTACAGCCGCTGGGATGCGCGCCAGGCCGCTGCGGTAGCCCAAAACCGTTCACGCCGTCGCACTATGCAAACGAGGAAAGCATGAGCACAGAAGTTTTAAACGAGACCGAAGTAGATATTGACGGCACTGAATTCGCTGATCTGGCCGCATTTGTTCTGGAATCAATGCATGTGTCGGTGGATGCGGAGCTGTCGATTACATTCATCGATCCCGAACCCATGGAAGAGCTGCACCTGCGCTGGCTGGATCTACCCGGGCCTACAGATGTGATGAGTTTTCCTATGGACCAGCTACGCCCGGGCCACCCCAATAGCCCTACCCCCGCCGGCACCCTAGGTGACCTGGTGATCTGCCCGCAAGTGGCCGCCGCGCAGGCACTTAAAGCGGGACACAGCGCGATAGAAGAAATGCTGCTGCTAACCACGCATGGGATCTTGCACCTGCTGGGCTATGACCACAGTGAGCCTGAAGAAAAACGCCAAATGTTTGACCTGCAACGCCGCCTACTGCTGACTTTCCTAGCGGCGCGCCCCGCCTCCATCAATTTCCCGCCGGCTAGCTGATGCACCAAGCCCCAGTTGCAATCCTGTTAGCCCTCTGTACGACGCTGCTGCTACTTGGCATATTGCTAAGTGCCAGCGAAACAGCCCTGATCCGTATTACCAAAGCCAGCGCGGAGGATCTGGTTCAGGCTGGGCGCCGCCGTGCCCGCGCGGTAGCTTTCCTGGCTGATAATCGCCGCCAGATGCTGCTAATCCTGGCAGGCGTGCGGGTAGTGGTGGATATGAGTAGCGCCGTGCTGCTAACCGTGGCGGTATCATCCCTAGCTTCCGCCTGGTGGCAGGTGCTACTGATCGCCTTAGCATGTGGCGCACTGGTGCTGGGTTTCATTGTGGGGATCTATCCTAAAGCCTTGGCCCGACGCCGCCCTGAAGCGGTACTGCTTTTTAACGCCCCAGTTCTGATCCAAATTTATCGCCTGTGTGCCCCGTTGCGTTGGTGGCACAAAAACTATGGTCACCAAGCTAAACTCACCGAGTCTGAGCAGCGTGCAGAAGTAACCGATGATCTGCGCGAAATGATCGACGAAATCGGTGAAACTGACAGTATTGAGGCCGCCGATAGGCAAATGATGCGCCAGGTGGTGGAGCTAGGCCAAACCCTGGTGCGCGAAATTATGGTGCCGCGCCCTGACATGGTCACCATCGACAGCCAAGACAGCGTGGAGGACGCCTTCGATCTGTTTGTGCGCTCAGGCTACTCGCGTATTCCGGTAATTGGCTCTGATGCCGACGACGTACGCGGCCTGCTGTACCTAAAAGACCTGGTGCGCCGTCGTCAACAAGACCCCACCATAGTCACCCAGGACGTAGCCGGCTTGGTGCGTGAAGCTACCTACTATCCCGAAACTAACGCTGCCGACGACGTGCTACGCCAAATGCAACGCGAGCATGTGCATATGGTGCTGCTGGTGGATGAATATGGCGGCACCGCTGGGCTAGTAACCATGGAAGATCTGGTTGAAGAAGTAGTCGGGGAGCTGACCGATGAACACGACCATCGCGAACCCGAGGTAGAAAATCTGGGCAACGGGGTTTGGCGCGTGCCCGCCCGGCTGGGGCTAGATGAGCTTGGAAACCTATTTGGCCTAGAAATCTCCGACGACGACGTAGATACCGCCGCCGGCTTGCTCACCAAAGCCCTAGGGCGGGTGCCGCTACCGGGATCCAGTGGGGAAATTCAGGGACTGCACCTAGAAGCAGAAGACTTAGTAGGACGACGTCGACAAATACTTTCCCTCTTAGCTTGGGCCCTACCCCAGCAGAAAGAAGTAGACAATGACTAAAGCCGCCCCGGGCCACGAAGAACTAGCAGCCCAGGAACTTAGTGCCCAAGAACCTGACACCCAGGAAGAGTTTGACGCCGCGCAGCCCGGTGAAATTGAAATGGCAGATTTTGCCGCCGAGTTTGGGCTTAGTGACCTGCCTGAACCTGAAGCCATTGAAATGCCTGAAACTGACCCAGAGTTTCGCGCCGGCTTTGCCTGCCTGGTGGGGCGCCCCAACGCCGGAAAATCTACGCTAACCAACGCGCTAGTAGGAACCAAGGTAGCTATCACCTCCATGCGCCCACAAACCACCCGCCACAACGTACGCGGGGTAGTGAACCTACCCAAAGCCCAGCTGGTGCTGGTAGATACCCCCGGCCTGCACCGCCCGCGCACGCTCCTGGGAAAGCGCCTTAACGACATGGTGCGTGAAACCTTGGCTGACGTGGACGTGGTGGCTTTTTGTATTCCGGCAGATGAAAAAATCGGTCCTGGTGACCGTTTCATCGCCCGTGATCTAGCTGACCTGCGCGCCCCCGTAGTGGCGGTAGTAACCAAAGCCGACAAGGTCAGTAAAAAAGCACTAGCCATGCAGCTACTGGCAGTGCAGGAGCTAGGTCAGTGGGCCCAGATTGTGCCGGTAAGTGCCGTGGCCAACAGCCAGGTGGATATTTTGGCTGACGTTTTGGCTTCCTACCTGCCCCACGGCCCCCAGCTGTACCCCACCGGGGAGATCACCGACGAGCCGCGTGACGTGATGATCGCTGAGCTAGTGCGTGAAGCTGCTCTAGAAGGGGTGCGCGACGAGCTGCCCCACTCACTAGCTGTGGTGGTAGATGAAGTTATGGATCCCCAGGTCGACGAGGGGGCCTATAAGGGTGGGGGTAAACTGCAAGTGCGCGTGTCGCTGGTAGTTGAACGCGACTCACAAAAAGCAATTATTATCGGCAAGGGTGGCTCTAGGCTAAAGCATGTAGGTATGCGCTCACGCCGCGAAATTGAAGCTTATTTGGGTCGCAAAATCTATTTAGATTTGCATGTGCGCACAGCTAAAGACTGGCAGCAAGACCCTAAACAGCTGGGTAAACTCGGCTTTTAAAAATTAAGAAAGGCAGCTAAAAGATTGCGCCCAGCGCAAATACCTATTTCTGAACCAAGTTTAATGCCGGTGGCCAAATACTTGCGGCCACCTGCATTTAGCTACCCGCAGCGCACCTGGCCAGATAAACAATTAACGCAGGCGCCGCGCTGGCTGAGCACGGATTTGCGTGACGGTAATCAGGCTTTAGCTGAGCCCATGGATTTAAAGCGTAAACAGCGTCTACTGCGTCTGCTGGTGGGCTTAGGCTTTAAAGAAATTGAGGTGGGTTTTCCTGCCGCTAGCGCCCTGGACTACGATTTTGTGCGCGCTTTAGCGGCTGATCCGCAGCTAATTCCAGATGTGAATGTAAGCGTGTTAACTCAGATCCGCCCAGATCTAATTGAGCGCACAATGCAAAGCGTTAAGGGGCTTAAACGGGTTAACGTACATATCTATAACGCCACCTCACCGGTGTTCCGTAAGCATGTTTTTGGGTTAACTAAAGCGGAAGTAAAAACCCTGGCAGTAACTGGGGTTGAGCTGGTTTGCCAGGCTGCGCAGCGCTATTTGGATGACGATACACATTTCGGTTTGGAATATTCACCTGAAATGTTTAACGACACTGAGCCAGAATTTGCACTAGAAGTGTGCAACGCAGTAATTGCCGCCTGGCAGCCGCAAAAACGTGGGGAGTTAATTATTAACCTGCCTGCCACTGTGGAGCGCTGTAGCCCTAACGTATTTGCTGACCAGGTGCAGTGGTTAAACGATAATTTGGAGCAGCGCGAAAACGTATGTTTAAGCCTGCATCCCCACAATGATCGTGGTAGTGCTGTAGCCGCAGCTGAACTGGGTATGCGTGCCGGCGCCCAGCGCATTGAAGGCTGCCTGTTTGGTCAAGGTGAGCGTACCGGGAATGTGGATCTGGTAACTTTGGCACTTAACCTTTACAGCCAGGGCATTGATCCCTGCTTGAAACTTGGCGACATTGACCGCGTGCGCCACGAGTGTGAGGTGGTCACCCGCATGGAGGTGGGGCCGCGCCGCCCCTATGCGGGGGACCTGGTTTACACTTCTTTTTCCGGCTCCCACCAGGACGCTATCCGTAAGGTTATGGCGGTGCGTAGCGATGCGGTAGCGCAGATAGGTGACGACGCCGCAGTGGCTTGGCAAGTGCCCTATCTGCCGGTAGATCCTCACGATCTGTCGCGTTCCTATGAGGCGGTGGTGCGGGTTAACGCCCAATCAGGTAAAGCTGGGGTAGCTTACCTGATGCGCGCCCACTACCAGATGCGCCTACCTAAGCGGCTGCAAAAAGAGTTTTCTGCCCAGGTGCAGCGCTATGCTGACGGGGCGGGGGCAGAAATTGATGCCTACACTATCTGGCAGCTTTTCGTAGACCAGTACCTACCTGCTGATACCCAGCTAATTGAGATCACCGGCGAGCCCTCGCACAATCGCGCCGCTCTAACCCCAAAGTGGGGGCGCTTTGGGCTGCGTGGCTCGGCGGTGTCTTCAACTGATCGTGACCAGGGCACGTTACTTACGGTAGAGCTTAGTGACGCCACTTTAAACGCTCCTAGGGTTATTAGCGCCCAGGGCAAAGGCCCCCTAGAAGCTTTAGCTAATGCGCTGGCCTCACTTGGCGTTAATGTGCAGGTACTTAACTACAGTCAGCATTCCCTGGGTAAAGGCGCCCACTCACGGGCCGTCACCTATATTGAATGCGAAGTAAATGGGGTCCCCTACTGGGGAGTAGGTATTGACCAATCCATTGCTACCGCCTCCTTTAAAGCCGTAATTTCCGCTGTTAACCGTGCTTTGCGTGCCAGC
>ERZ773045.344-NODE-344-length-24083-cov-3.379807_pt1 | contig 24083 bp, 17 predicted proteins | sample MGYA00580635_ERZ773045 | MGnify/ENA primary metagenome ERZ773045 (study PRJEB29015, sample SAMEA2738115) | human oral metagenome | biome: human oral; feature: human-associated habitat; material: saliva | place: China | collected 2261 ...
GTCAAGTACAACCGCTCCTCCTCTAAACGCAATAACTTTGAGATGTTCGCCTGGCTGGGGATGCGCCTCTCAGGTGTTCTGCTGGTGGTGCTGATCTTCGGCCACCTGTTTGTAAACCTCATGGTGGGGGAAGGTATCCACGCCATTGATTTCGGGTTCGTGGGCGGTAAATGGGCCAACCCGTTCTGGCAGGTCTGGGACCTGCTGCTGCTGTGGCTGGCGATGCTGCACGGCACCAACGGCATCCGTGTGGTGATTGATGATTACGCCGAAAAAGACCGGGTGCGCGTGTGGCTGAAGATTATTCTGTTCCTCGCCTCGGCGTTCGTGCTTCTGGTGGGAACCCTCACGATCTTCACCTTCGACCCCTGCCCCTCGGGCGCGGCATCCCACCTGCTGCCCAGCTTCTGCGCCGCCCGCTAACGACGGCCAGCACACGTACAGAGTTTTCGATACAAGAAAGAACATCATGCAGGTACATAAGTACGATGTAGTGATCGTCGGCGCCGGTGGTGCCGGGATGCGCGCCGCCATCGAAGCGGGCCAGCGAGTTCGCACCGCCGTGCTGACCAAACTATACCCCACCCGCTCCCACACCGGCGCCGCCCAGGGCGGTATGTGCGCCGCACTGGCTAACGTTGAGGAAGACAACTGGGAGTGGCATACGTTTGACACCGTCAAAGGCGGTGACTACCTCGTTGATCAGGATGCGGCAGAGATTATGGCGAAAGAAGCCATTGACGCCGTGCTCGACCTTGAAAAAATGGGTCTTCCCTTCAACCGTACCCCCGAGGGGCGCATCGACCAGCGTCGTTTTGGCGGGCATACCCGCGATCACGGTAAAGCCGCCGTGCGTCGCGCATGCTACGCTGCCGACCGCACGGGTCACATGATTCTGCAGACCCTCTACCAGAACTGCGTGCGTCACAACGTCGAGTTCTACAACGAGTTCTACGTGCTCGACCTCATTATGTCAGAAGACGAAAACGGCAACCCCCGACCTGCAGGCGTTGTCTCCTACGACCTGGCAACCGGCGAAGTACACGTTTTCCAATCGAAATCCGTGATTTTCGCATCCGGCGGATGCGGCAAGATCTTCAAGACCACCTCAAACGCGCACACCCTCACCGGCGACGGCATGGCAATCGCCCTGCGCGCAGGTCTTCCCCTAGAGGATATGGAATTCGTACAGTTCCACCCGACTGGCCTTGCGGGCCTGGGTATTCTCGTGACCGAGGGCGCCCGTGGTGAAGGTGGTATTCTGCGTAACTCCGAGGGTGAGCGTTTCATGGAACGTTACGCACCGACCATTAAGGACCTAGCTCCCCGCGATATCGTGGCTCGTGCAATGGCGAACGAGGTGCGTGAAGGTCGCGGTTGCGGACCGCATAAAGATTATGTGCTTCTAGACCTCACTCACCTCGAACCCGCGCATATTGACGAGAAGCTGCCGGATATTACCGAATTCGCGCGTACCTACCTGGCAGTTGAGCCGCATCACCAGCCTATTCCGGTGTTCCCCACCGCGCACTATGCGATGGGCGGTATTCCCACGAACAACGATACTGAGGTGTACCGCAACAGCGAAGAGACTATTCCAGGACTATATGCAGCCGGTGAGGTTGCCTGCGTGTCGGTGCACGGTGCAAACCGTTTGGGAACCAACTCGCTGCTGGATATTAACGTTTTCGGTAAGCGTGCTGGTCGTCGCGCCGCAGAGTACGCCGCCTCCGCAGAATTCGTGCCCGTTCCGGACGATGCTGCCGATCGCACTCTCGCGATGCTCAACGGTATTCGTGACGGGCAGGGCACCGAAAAGGTTGGCGCTATCCGCACCGAGCTGCAGCGTGTGATGGAAGCCGATATGCAGGTGTTCCGTACCGAAGAAACCATTCGCAAGGCTCTCGCCGCCATTGACGAGCTCGAAAAGCGCTACGCAAATATCTCGATTCAGGATAAAGGCAAGCGCTTCAACCTTGACCTGTTGGAGGCCGTTGAGCTTGGCTTCCTGCTACAGCTTGCCAAGGTGATGTCGGTGGGCGCACTGCACCGCCAGGAATCCCGAGGCGGTCACTACCGTGAGGACTTCCCGAAGCGCGACGACGTAAACTTCATGAAGCACTCGATGGTTTATCTAGATCCCGAGTCTGAGTTTGAGGGTGTGCAGGGTCTGCGTTTTGATACCAAGCCCGTTGTCTACACTCGCTACGAACCCAAGGAGCGTAAGTACTAAAATGGCTGAACACGAAACTCCCGAACCGGAATCGGTCAAGCTCTTTGAAGGTATGTCCGGTTCAGACTCCGGGAACATCCCCACCTATGACGTGACGATTCGCGTGCGCCGTTACAACCCCGAAGTATCGGATAAAGCATACTGGGATGACTTCAATCTGACCATGTACCGCACCGACCGCGTGCTGGATGCATTGCATAAGATCAAGTGGGAGCTCGACGGCTCGGTCTCATTCCGTCGTTCCTGCGCGCACGGTATCTGTGGGTCGGATGCGATGCGCATCAACGGACGTAACCGCCTAGCGTGCAAGACCCTGCTCAAGGATCTGGACATTACCAAGCCCATTATCGTTGAGCCGATTAAGGGTCTTCCCTGCGAGAAGGACCTGATTGTCGATATGGAGCCTTTCTTCCAGGCGTACCGCGAGATCATGCCCTTCTTCATCAATGACTCGAATGAACCGGAACGTGAGCGTTTGCAGTCTGCGGAAGAACGTGCCCGATTCGACGACACCACAAAGTGTATTCTGTGCGCGGCTTGTACCTCCTCTTGCCCCGTTTTCTGGACGGACGGTCAGTACTTCGGTCCTTCTGCCATCGTGAATGCGCATCGTTTTATCTTCGATTCGCGCGATGACGCTGGGGACCTGCGTTTGGAAATCCTCAACGATAAAGAAGGCGTGTGGCGCTGCCGCACAACCTTCAACTGCACCGAGGCTTGCCCGCGTGGCATTCAGATCACTAAGGCTATTGCCGAGGTCAAGCAGGCTATTTTGGCGCGAGCCCTCTAAGCCTAGCGGTTGGAGAACTCGTAGAGACACAAGATATGTGGTGTGGGCGCAAGGTTGGTGTGCCCACACCACATTTTTGTTTGCGATATTAGGACGAATGATGCTCGCTAGATAATTTCCGCGTCTGCAGGCGGCGGTTTCAGTCTCGTCACAATCCGTCACAATGTCATAAATCCGCCACACAACGCGATGATTCGTCACGTCGCGTACAAAAACTTCAACGAACGTAAGAGGGCCGCCGGAAGGTGTGTACTGGCTGCGGATTCGCGCTATTCTCGAACTATGGTTTTTGCAAACTCACGTTACGATCTTTCGACCCCTGTCTTCGACGACTGGGTGGCTCGCATGATGCCTACCCTTGTGGAATTCCGCCGCGAGGTGCACCGCACCCCGGAGCTCTCATTCCGCGAGGTGAAAACGACTGAACGCATTATGATGACGCTGCGTGAGGCAGGGCTGAACCCGATTGCCTGCGAAGGCACCGGCTGCTACGTCGATATCGGAAACGGACCGTTTGCGTTAGCTCTTCGCGCCGATATTGATGCGCTTCCTATCGTCGAACAGACGGATCTGCCTTATTCATCGACCATACCCGGGGTGATGCACGCCTGCGGGCACGATATTCACCAGACCGTCATGCTCGGGGTTGCTTTAGCGCTTCACGAGCTGAACGAAAAGACTCCGCTGGGGCGTAGCGTGCGTATCCTGTTCCAGCCTGCCGAGGAACAGTTGCCGGGTGGGGCTGTGCAGATGATTGAGCAAGGTCTTTTGCATAATATTCCGCGTGCTTTTGCCCTGCATTGCGATCCGAAGGTTGAACTGGGGAAAATCGGCACGCGCATCGGGGCGATTACGAGTGCTTCAGACACGATTAAGATTCACCTGAGTGGTCATGGTGGTCATACCTCTCGGCCGCATCTGACCGAGGACCTTATCTACGCGATGAGCCAGATTGCCGTGCAGGTTCCCTCCGTGCTCACGCGCCGTACCGATGTGCGTTCCGGCGTGCTGGTCGCGTGGGGGCAGGTGAGCGCCGGGGTTGCCCCAAACGCTATTCCCGCTGAAGGCTATTTGGCGGGCACTATGAGATGTCTGGATGTTGAGGTGTGGCGTCAGGCGGGTAACCTGCTGGACGAGGTAATTGAGCAGGTCGCGGTCCCCTTTGGCGTGCAGGCGAGGGTTGAGCATATTCGCGGCGTGCCCCCGGTCGTCAATACCGATGCGGAAACCACCATGTTGGAAAACGCGGCGCGCGCCGAATTAGGCGAGGAATCTATCGTGCTGGTTGAGCAATCAATGGGTGGAGAAGACTTCGCGTGGATTCTGCAGGAGGTTCCAGGCTCGATGTTCCGCCTAGGAACTCGCGCCCCGGAAGATCCTGTCTACGACTTACATCAGGGGGACTACGCTCCTAATGAGCAGGCGATTGGCGTGGGTGTGCGCGTGATGGCGGCGACCGCGTTGCGTGCCGTGCGTTTTGAGCTCGCGAAGGCTGCGAAGGCCGCGAACCCGGTGCGGGATGAGGCGCGTTAATATTACGGACAACCTGTAATAGAGGATATTCCAGGCACTGGCGCCGAAGCACGCAGCACCGAGAAATATTTACGGGGCTCTCCGCCAAATCTTTACGAAAACTTTATGAAAGAACGGGTTTCGTCACAGGAGGAATACGTCAAGTGCGGGTGCATCGCCGAAATAGCGGGCATCTGCCGGGGGAGTGGGATTGCGCCTGAAAAACCAAAATAGTGATGTCTACCCTAGAAAAAACGGTGTTAAGCCGCGCATGAACGTCAAAACCTGCGTCATACCCACTCATGAATAACATTTGCAGGATAAACTATAGGGGATGACCGAACCGCGCCGCATCATTGCGGGGCGCCGAACAGCTGACGAGTGGGAGAACTCTGTGGGATTCTTTGGAATCGGTAAGAAGAAGTGGGAAGAGCAGGCGAAAGCCGCCCAGGCTGAGGCAGAAGCACAGGCTGACGACGTAAAATCCGCCCTCCCTAACTCCGATGCAGAGGCATCGGATCGTACCCTCGCGGAACGTGTGAATGAACAGCAGCGTTGGGAGAATTCCCTACGCCGGTTTGTGCAGGCTGAGAGCACTCGCATGCAACAGGAAGAGCAGAAGAGCAAAGATACTTCTGACCTTAACGTCGATGCTTTGAAACAGTCTGCACAGCACAGCGGCTCTTCTGCTGAGCCTTCGGCGTCCACAGCAGGCGAAGCGAGGACTTCCGGGTCAGCAGAAGGCAAGAAAACCGTGGGCGCTTCCTCACAGGCTGCGAACGCAGATGCCGCTCAGACGGGTTCTTTCACACAGGAATCAGCTCAGGCACCCGACGCTTCCGCCCCGAAACGTGCACCCCAGATTTCTGAATACCGCGCAACGAGTATGCCTGCGGATGCATTTGAGACTAACTCTTCCGCCACTGCGGTTCCCTCATCGAACGCAGTGTCGGTTTCGGGTACCGCGTCGGTACAGAGTGAAGCAGGCTCCCAGAAACAAAACGTGCAGGACGCACTTAAAGAATTTAACGAGACGAAATACGGCACCGAGTACAAGGGGAATACCTCCTCAGTATCCTCACACGCCGATGCGGCTGCTTCCCCGTCTTCTTCTGCAGAGAAAGAATCTGCGGACATCAAGACCCCGAACGTTGAGGATCGTGAGCGGGAGAAACTTGCCGCAGGAGTCGTGCCTACCGATGCCGAAGAGAAGCCTGCTTTCGTGCCCGCGCCCGGTGTTGAGTCTAAGAACTCAAACGATAAGAAGACAGCGAACGCCGACTCGAAGTCTACGCTTGAGTCCACACCCCAAGAATCCGAATCTGCTTCGGATGTAAAAGTCTCTGCTTACGAGAAAAAGTCACCTAGCCCTGAGGCTCAGGCGACGAGCGGGTTGGAGTCTACACCGTCGGCTTCGAAGAAGTCCGACAAGATCGAGTTTGTCGGCTCGGGGGCAACGGGCTCCGCCAAACATCTTGATGACCGTAACGACCCTGAAACCTTGGCTCCCGAGAAGAATCGCAGCGTCGAAACTTCGGCTGAGAAAACCTCTGCCGAGAAGATGGCTGTACAGCACGAGAAGACCGTGGCCGATGAGGTCCCAGCCCACTCTTCCACAGATAAAGACTCCAAGAAGCAGGACGTCGAAAAAATTGCGCGCGATGAAAAAGCCTCTCAGAGCGGCGCCGCAGCCGCATCATCGCATGCGGCGGCAGTATCCGTTGAAGGGAACGAAAAGGCGGAGGTTCTCACCCCCGAGAATCCGCTGCACGACCTCGTAACTGCGATGTGCGGATACGGCTCCGGGAAGGTGTCCTACGAACTGCGCCAGCTGGGCGACGATATGCACTACCGGATTTTCCATCGCGGCAGCGAAGTCGAACAGGGTGTTGTGGTTCCGACCGATGCGTGGTTCTCGTCGATTGCCTCGCTCTACGTTCGAGCACAGGACGCGGGCAGGGTGTGGAACCGTGCCCTCGTGGTAGCAAGCCCCAGCGAGAACGGGTTGGTAGCGGTACAGGCTTCGTACACGAACACCGCCGATGCATCGAGCTACACCACGGATTACGTTCTCGAAACGAGCGAGAAAGACTCGGCTTCGCAGAAAGACTCATCAGCGAAAAGCGCCGAGTCGGCAAAGTCCTCCGCCGACCAGAGCACCGCATCCACCGATGCTGCAGATCAGAAAACGTCGACCGCGAAGACCTCAGCGCTGGCTGATTCCGCCGATGATACCTCTTCGCAGAAGGAATCTGAGGCAAAGCTCGCTCAGGATAAGAGCGATGAACAAGCTAAGACCGCTGAGTCTCAGAAGGCGAAAGATCTTGACGACCACACCCAGAACGTCAAGTCTGCTGATGCCGACAAAGCCAATACTCAAGATTCACAGAAGTCTGAGAAATCCGAACATACCGTAGATTCCGAGAAGAAGCTCTCTGGGGCTCACGAAAAGGAGCAGGAAGTTTCGGCAAAGGCTCAGGCAGATACTGCAAAGTCTGATTCTGCTACAGCAGAATCGACCAAGAGCAGTTCAAGCGCGCTCGCTGCAGGTACCCTTGGCGCCGCAGGCGTGACAGCCGCCGGGATCGCGGCATCGTCGAAGAGCGACCGCGAGGATTCACGCTACGAATACGATTACGATGCGGATCCGCAGAATGTCACCGGTCGTCACGATGCTCAAGCTGCTGAGCAGAGCAAGACCGAGATTGACAGCGCTAAAGCCGATGCTGTCTCCGAGAAATCGGCGGTGTCTGGCGCATCTGCAGCCAAGGACTCTTCCGGCCTCTCAACCCCCGAAGCTGAGGTAGAGAAAACCAAGGTTGAGAAATCTTCTGAAGACGAAGAAGAACTCAACAGCATGCAGGCGGCTTTGGCGACTATCGTGGCATCCTCCGAAGCGAAGAAGACTGCATCGAACGCGAAGGAAGACGCTGCGGATACTTCCGCTGCGGTGAAGACTTCGGGTACCGGCTCGAAGTCCGCTGCTGATAAGACGAGCGAGGACTCACAGAAGGCGGCTGATTCCGAAAGCACCGTCAAGGCTGAGAGTGATGCCAAGACTACTGCGGGTTACACCTCGGAGAATCAGAGTGCGAATGTAACTCAGGCTGTGGTGGAGGAATCCCAGGCTGGCACCACCAGTACCGACAGTTCCTCTGCACTGCCCAAGCATGTGGATGACCTCGCTCTCGTCCCCGAAGTCGAGAAGGACTCGCTGACAGGCTCGACCGACACGAAGCCTCAGGAATCGGCGTCGAATAAGCAGGATGCGCCTGCCGCGCAGACCGCATCCGCTGTTGCTGCTCAGTCCGGAGAATCAACTGTAAACGGTAAGACCGCGCAGCATGAATCCGCAGATCTGCCTCCCGCTGAAGCCGAGCCGGATACCCCCGCGCATCAGGCACATTCCTCCGTGCTCGCTGGCGATGCGCTTGCCGAGGGTAACCTAGTACTTACCGATGCTAAGGTGATCGAGCATCTGGCACCGGTGACCGAAGCTCTCTTTGGCGAGAATGGTAGCGCTAAGGATGCAACGACCGTGTTGATCCGGGTACGTTCGGTGGGCTCTTACTACGATGTGCTCACCCACGTGCGCCGCAACGGATTCTGGGAGCAGGTACGAACCTTCGAGTTAGTTTCGGAAGAAGATTTGGGTATTCCCACGCTCAAGGCCGATTCCTACAGCGAAGGTGAAGGGTCGCCACTCGCCATGAGCCTGACCTTCACCCCGGGCGTGCCCGTGCAGTCTGCATTCGATTACTCGAATGAGCAGGCTTTCGTACGGTACCCCCGCCAGCTTGAGGCCGATCGCTACGTAGAGGAACTGCGCATGTTCCCGCGTCTGGGGGCTAAGATCCCGGCGCATATGGCAAATGCTCTAACTCACTGGAGCATGTAGGAGAAGCCCGCCCGTGAATGAAGATAGAGCTTCTGAGAAAACGGTAGCTGAAGTTGCCGCGCGTGCAGGGAAAGCCTTCGAGCGTCTGGTGCAGACGATGGCAACCCTGCGCGCGCCCGGCGGGTGTCCCTGGGACGCCGAACAGACTCATCAGTCCCTCATTCGATACCTCATTGAGGAATCCTATGAGGTCGTGGAGGCTGTCGAGGCACCCGAGGGTACGAACCTGCAGCTTCTACGCGAAGAGTTGGGCGATGTTCTGCTTCAGGTTCTCTTCCATGCCGATATTGCGGCGGCAGAACCGGGCGGCTTTACGATCGAGCAGGTGATCGAGGGTCTGGACGCAAAACTTCACGATCGGCACCCGAATGTTTTCAGCGATTCTTCGGACGAGTCTCGGATGACCGCCGCCGAACAACAGGTTTTCTGGGATGAGCTTAAGAAGACGGAGAAATCCGATCGAGGTCCGCTTGACGGCATTCCCCCTCATCTTCCTGCACTGGCCCTAGCGGAGAAGACGATTGCTAAGGCTCGCAAGGCCGACATTGTGCTTCCGCCGGAGCCTACCTCCTTAGACGATGATCTTCCTTTTACCTATAGTGAGGAAGAATTCGGTGAGCTACTTTTTTCGCTTGTGTGCCGCGCGCGTCAGAATGGGCTGGATGCGGAACGTGCCCTGCGTACTTACACCCGCAAGTTTATTGAGTACAACCAATAGCCTCGTGGCCGCGTAGGCTGAAGAGTATTTATCAGACACCTTTAGATGCGATAGTTTTTCGCATCTAAAGGTGCCTGTTTTATGCCCTGAAATAGAGCTCCACTGGTTACATTCGTGGGTGGGGCATAAAGCACTACACACCTGTGTTGCGCGATGTAGAAACCGGCTCTAAAGATGTTCAATCGTTTTAGTAGAGTGTGATAAAGAACTTTGTCGTTATCGGTTGGGGTTCGAATTGGTGCCTGCGGTGCGAGGACATGCTGCGTCCACAGGGGGAATGACTTTTGAGAGGCGAGTTTACAAGGGACTAAAGGTGTTGGATACCCTCAGGAATCGCAAAAAATCCCGTGGTAACTAGTGTGTTTGTGTGGGAGTTTTGGTAAAATTTAGGGCAACGGGACTCGCCCAACATCACAGGAGCGAGCCGTCATATCCTGTACTCTCTAAGGAGCAATTTCATGGCTGTTATTACCGCAGTTCACGCCCGTCAGATTTTGGATTCCCGCGGCAACCCGACCGTTGAGGTTGAGGTTCTGCTCGAAGATGGTGCTTTCGCACGTGCCGCTGTGCCTTCGGGCGCATCCACCGGCGAGTGGGAGGCAGTCGAGCGTCGCGATGGCGACAAGTCCGTATACCTAGGCAAAGGCGTTCTGGGTGCCGTCAAATCTGTTATTGAAGAGATTTCGGAAGAAATTATCGGTATCGACGCCGCTGATCAGCGTACTGTTGATGCAACCATGATTGCTCTGGACGGCACCAACAACAAGGGCAAACTCGGCGCTAACGCAATCCTGGGTGTTTCTCTGGCCGTTGCTAAGGCTGCCGCAGAGTCCGCAGACCTTCCCCTCTACAAGTATCTGGGTGGCCCCAACGCCCACGTGCTTCCCGTTCCCATGATGAACATCCTCAACGGTGGTTCTCACGCAGACTCCAACGTTGATATTCAGGAGTTCATGATTGCTCCCATCGGTTTCGAGAACTACTCGGATGCGCTGCGCGCCGGTGTTGAGGTTTACCACTCGCTCAAGTCCGTGCTGCACGACCGTGGCCTTTCCACCGGCTTGGGCGATGAGGGCGGCTTCGCACCGAACCTTGAATCCAACGCTGCGGCTCTCGACCTCATTATTGAGGCAATTGAGAAGGCTGGTTACAAGCCCGGTGAACAGGTTGCTCTCGCACTGGATGTGGCATCCTCCGAGTTCTATAACGACGGTGCCTACGAGTTTGAAGGTAAGAAGAAGTCCGCCGAAGAGATGAGCGCATACTACGCTGATCTTGTGGCGAAGTACCCGCTGGTTTCCATTGAGGATCCGCTGGACGAGAACGACTGGGCAGGCTACAAGACCCTGACCGAGCAGATTGGTGACAAGGTTCAGATCGTCGGTGACGACCTGTTCGTGACCAACCCCGAGCGCCTTGAGAAGGGCATCAACGAGGGTGCGGCAAACGCTCTGCTGGTGAAGGTCAACCAGATCGGTTCGCTCACCGAGACCCTGGATGCTATGGAACTGGCACAGCGCAACGAATACCGCTGCATGGTTTCTCACCGTTCCGGCGAAACCGAGGACGTCACCATTGCCGACCTCGCTGTGGCGACTAACGCGGGTCAGATCAAGACCGGTGCACCCGCACGTTCCGAGCGCGTGGCAAAGTACAACCAGCTGCTGCGCATTGAGGAAGAACTGGGCGATGCCGCTGTTTACGCTGGCAAGTCAGCATTCCCCCGCTTCAAGAAGGCGTAACGCGATAATATACGGACGGCTAGAACCGTATACATTGTAATCTGGTGCTCTCGACTGGTACATTACCTGCGAGAGCACCAGATTTTTTATCTCCTACTTTTCTTCGTAGACTCTCTCTATAAGGGTGCCTACGACGACGGCGCGCTTTATGGCTCTTGAACATGTATCCCTCCGAATCTAATAGCTCAGTTTTCCCTAGGGGTTAGGGGAATGCACTCGCAATAGTTCGGGTATATCACTTTTTCGGGGGATAACTCCGTCTGAACGTTCACGGTAGCTTAGAATGGTAATCAAAGACTTAGGGGCAGGGAAGGAAAGCACTACATGATGGCTCAGCGCGACGGACGTGAACGACGCAAAAGCCCGGCGGGGCAGGAACCGCGTCGAGGTCGCACATCACGTGGCAGCCAGTCCGCCGCCGCGCGCGAAGGTCTTTCCGATGCTCCAGCATCTGCCCGTAAATCCCGTGCCCGCAAGCAGAAGGCGCATAAACCCGGTTCATCCCGCACGGCCAACACCGCGGATAAGCAGGCTCAGCAGAAGCCAACTGCGCGGCGCTCGAAGGCCACCCTGCCGCCCCCGCAGCCAGCGCATCGTGAGGCACACGAGCGGCAGGCTACGTCCACGAACGTCAAATCTTCTGCACCTGCGGCGAAGGAACCCCACATCACCGCAACCCATCGAACCGTTGAAGACCGCTCGTATTTGCAGCGCCCCGCCTGGATGCGCGCCGCCAATAGTTTCTTCGGTGCCCGTACCCGGGCACATCGCACCGATAGGGAACGCGATGCACGTGAACGCCGCATCCACCGCGAACACGATGACGATGAGAATTATGAGACTCCCGTCGCGGCACATCGCTTTAGCGGAAAATTTTTGGGCATTCTTATTATGATCGCGGTGCTCCTGCTGGGTACCGCATACCCGCTGACTAACTATGTTGATCAGCAGCGAGAAATTAACACTACCCGCGCCCGCATTGCTGAGCTCAAACAGGAAAACGTGCAGCTTCAAGCTGAGAAAACCTGGTGGCAAGACGACGACTATGTGCGCCAGCAGGCCCGCAGCCGTCTATTCTATGTGGCGCCGGGCGATACCCCGTATACAGTCACCGGTATAGATTCGGATGACGGCCGGGCTGACAGCACCTCTGCCTCCGGGAAAAATGCTCCCGAAGATTCGTGGACGAACAAACTTTGGGGGTCCCTGAACGATGGTAAGGCTCCTTCGCCTAAACCTGCTGATAAGTAACGCCGGTACGGCTGTACACGTGAACCGTGCTGTACGATAAAACCTGACGTACCGATTCTTCAAGAAAGATCTATGAGCACTGTAGAAGACCTCAAAAACCGCGCCCCGCAGGGTTTCGGCGTTACCGTAGAAACCTTGACGCCCACCGACCAAGATATCCGAGTGCTCTCAGCACAGTTGGGCCGTACCGTGCGGGATGTTATTGAGATTCCCGCACGCTGCGTATGCGGTAACCCGCTTGTTGCCGCCACAGCGCCGAGGCTATCGAACGGAAGCCCGTTCCCAACCGTGTTTTACCTGGCGCATCCGGCGATTACTGCGGCCGCATCCCGCCTGGAAGCGGGGGGCCTCATGTACGAGATGACCGATGCGCTCGCGGCCGATACCGAACTTGCGAAACGATACACCCTAGCACACGAAAACTACCTAGCCGAGCGTGAGCGCATACGTCTGATCAGCGGAACCGATGAGGTGCCCGAAATTGAGAATATTTCGGCGGGCGGGATGCCCACGCGCGTCAAATGCTTGCATGCCGTGATTGGTCACACCCTGGCGGTGGGCTGCGGCATTAACCCTATGGGGGACTGGGGTCTGGATGAGATCGCCGATTGGTGGACCCCGCAGGTTTGCGCATGTGAACCATCATGGCGGGATGCCTAATTTCAGCCATTTTTAAGAACTTTGCCCGTGCCGTTCCCTGTAACCGGTACGGGCACCTAATATGTAAGTAGCTCGACGCATTAATCTGCGGCAGGCTAGATAACCTTAAAAACCTCACGCTTTGCGTGGATTGGAGCCCATTATGCGTGTTGGCGCAATTGACTGCGGTACCAACTCTATCCGTCTTCTGATCGCTGACGCCAGCACCGAAACCGTTAACGGTCGCACGGTAACCCGCCTCAACGACGTGGTGCGGCAGATGCGTATCGTCCGCCTGGGGCAGGGGGTTGATGCCACTGGATGGCTTGCTCAAGAGGCCTTGGACCGCACTTTTGAAGCAACGCGGGAATACGCAAAACTTTTGCGTAAACACAAGGTTAAGAAGCTTCGTTTCGTGGCGACGAGTGCCACCCGCGATGCCGGAAACCGTCAGGTTTTTATGGATGGTATTCGTGACATTCTGGGTATTGAACCCGAGGTAATTACTGGCGACGAAGAGGCGGAACTGTCGTTTGCGGGCGCCGTACTGGCGGTCGGTGCCGATGAGTCTAAGACCGTAGTCTTTGACCTGGGCGGTGGGTCTACCGAATTCGTGCTTGGGACCGAAGACGGCGTGCAGGCGGCAAGAAGCGTAAATATCGGGTGTGTGCGCCTGACCGAACGGCATATGGCATCTGCCCCTGCAACCCCGGATCAGATTCAACGTGTTGAAGCTGACACCGATGCGGCAATCGACAGCGTATTGCAGAGCGTTCCTCTCGAAAAGGCTACCCGGGCCGTTGCCGTTGCCGGTACTGCAACCACGATCGCCGCCGCGGCATTGGGGCTAAAGACCTATGATTCCGAGGTTATTAACGGTTCTTCCATCTCTGTAGATACGGTGCAGAAAACGGCAGAGATGCTGCGCTCTATGACCCGCGAGGAGCGCGCCGCGCTGGGGTATATGCACCCCGGTCGGGTTGATGTTATTGGCGCCGGCGCTACCATTTACGCCCGTATCATGACTCGTTTGCATGAGATCACCGAAGGAAACATCGATTCTGTGACGGTGAGCGAACATGACATTCTGGACGGTATAGCACTATCCCAGGTACGTTAAGCATGTACAACTAACACCCAACGACGGTAGGTACACAGGTATGACGCGTTCCAACCACATCGCCATGATGACGCGCACAAGCATACGTCGGGTCGTAGCACTTCTCGGATGCGGGGCGCTCGCGACTGGCTTAGCCCTATCCGGAGCTCCTGCTGCTGCCGCTCCGACGGCCTCACCAACCCCTATAACGCTCACTCCCGCTGAAGCAGCTGTTCTAGGTAAGGACGACGTTCGTCAGCACGAATATTGGCTTACCGACTACAGGATTGTGGATGCGTGGAAACAATCTACGGGATCGGGCGTGACGGTTGCGGTCATTGACACCGGCGTCGACGGCACCCACCCGGATCTTGTAGATAACGTGCTGGAGGGCTATGACGCTTCTGGCGAGGGATCTCCTAACGGTTGGCAGGGGCTGGGCGTAGAACCCATGCACGGCACCGAAGTTGCATCCCTGATTGCCGGTCACGGTCATAATGTTTCCGGTATTCCTAAGATTGCTGGTCAGCCTGGTAAACCTGCGGGCGTTATCGGCGTGGCGCCGGATGCCAAGATTCTGCCTATCTCCCTTAACATGGTCTCGAATGCTGAGAAAAGTATTGATGAGCAGATTCCCGCCGCCGTGCGTTATGCGGTAGATCATGGCGCGCAGGTCATCAATCTTTCTATTGGCTCGAATAAGACGACCTGGCCCAAGAGCTGGGACGATGCTTTTGCCTACGCCGAAGAGAAGGGCGTGGTCGTCGTAGCATCCGCCGGTAACCGTGGCAGCGGTATTACCCAGGTGGGTGCCCCGGCGACTATTCCGGGGGTACTGACGGTTGGCGGCGTGGATCGTCAGCGTGAGGCTTCCAAGGGCTCTTCGACTCAGGGTATTTCTATTGGCGTGACGGCACCGAGCAACGATATGATTGCTGCCGCGCCGGGGAATAAGTACATGATATGGTCGGGGTCTTCGGCGTCCGCTCCGCTGGTTTCCGGTCTTGCGGCGTTGATTAAGTCTAAGTACCCCAATCTGAGTGCGGCTCAGATTATTCAGCGTATTACTGAAAGCGCCGACGACACTGGCGCTGCCGGGCGTGACCCGGTGTATGGGTTTGGCATCATAAATCCGCTGATGGCCTTGGATTCTTCGACTCCGCAGGATGCTACGGAGAATCCGCTAGGGTCGCTGAAGGCATGGATAGCCGTGCACCGCCGTCAAGAGGTGCCTGCGCCAACTCCCGCCGATGCTTCGGCCACACCGGTGCATGAAGAAGGCGAGACTATCGTTAAGGCGAAGATCCCAGAGCCCAGCCGCCCGGTTGAGGACCGCGGATTTTTGCCGTTTATCATCGTGGGGGCTCTCTTCGTCATTTTGGGGCTGCTCACGGTGCGCAGTGTTCGTCGTCTGCATCGCTTGCACGTTAATGTACGCGATGTAGTGCCGCATCCTCATCTGCACGGGCACGGTGAGCCAAAGCAAGCTTCACACTCTAAACCTTCCGCAGTTTCGGTTGCTGTTCCGGAGGCTTCCGCTCCGGTCGCTCCCGTTATTCAGTTGCCCGCTGCTAGCGCACCCCAGAGCCCCGAACCTGAGACTGCTGTGCCTGATGCGCAGGCACAAACACAGGTTGCACCTGCCGCTGTTCCCTCCCCGGCACCAGATGCCGCAGCCGCAGTGCCGTCAGCACCCTCCTCCTCCGGTCTCCAACCTGGGGCGGATCAGAACTTAGACAAACAGCAGGATGCGGCTGCAACCCAGAAGAGCGCAGTCGCAGCGGGTACCGAGCAGAGCGCCGTGCCCACGCAGCCTCCTGCCATCGTGCAGAACGTTGGCACAACGGAGCACAATGTTGACTCGGCACAGAACGTCGGCGCAGTACAACCTGCGGCATCAGCATCAAGCGTGGCTGAACAGTCAACGGTGGCTACAGGACAGCCATTACCTCAGACGCAGAAACCGGCAGAGTCTCAGCAGACCGACCAGCACAATACGGTAGCGCAGACTCCTGCCGCACCCGCGAAAGCGACTCAACCGGCGGACCAGGGGAATGTGCCTGCGCCCGAGCAAAAGCCCGTCGCACCTGAACCTCAGGAATCAGAAAAACCTGCCCTGGCTCAGACTGTAGCTCAGAGCGAGGGCGTATCTCGCACCCCGCAGAGTCCCGCCGCCGAGCCGGTTAAGGACTCGACCGTAGGGCAGGAATCCTCCGATCCTGAAGCGTCACAGGTATCGGCAGATACGATCGGGAAAGCTTCGCACCGACCCGCTCAGAAGAACGGTATGGCACAGCATCGAGCCCACCGTTTAAGTAGGGGTCCGTTACCTCCGCATCGGAAACCTCGTCTGCCTCATATTTCCGGGATTAAGCGTCAAGTTCCGGAAACAGGTGTTCCAGATGTTCCTGACGAGGCAGCGAGTTCAGCATCCGTACAGAATCCTACGGGGCAGGACGGTCGCCCGGCTTCAGCACCGCGAAAGGTCGCTTCCGCCCAGAAGAAGCATAATATGCGCACGCCGCGCAAGAAGACGGCTAACTCGTCGCGCCTTCGTCCGCAGGGTGCCGCTTCGGGGCGTTCCTCAATACCCGCCGCGCCGGAATCTGGTATTCCAGAGCCTTCATCGGCTCACGAACCTGAGCCACGGAATCCTAGCTCCTCCTAGTGATGGTGAAAAGCACGCAGTTAATAAACATTTCCGATAAAAATGTGGAAGAAAACTTCGTGACTCCTAACACCCGGTCTGTGGGTAGAGCAAAGGTTTAAAACACCCTAAGGACGCGCTACATGATGCGGAACGCAACCCCGCTGACGGGGCAAAATCTTGCGCATAAACGCGAAACGTTATCATCCAAGGGCGGTTTTCCTTACTTCGTATGCCTACATAAATGTGTTTTCCTCGAGATAAACGCGTAAAATAGTGGCATACAACATGCAGGAAAAATAGTGTTTTCGCGTTTGCGGCACCGAACATCGGGGCTTACGGAGAAAGCTTAAGAGTTTCTGTTCGTTCACATGTCCATGTATCCTGCACCCTGGGAAGCGCATGTGAACGTATCATTGAGTGCTCGCGCGCTAAAGGCAGCGAGTAAACAAAATCTAGGAAGTAGCAATATATGTCGTTTCATAAGGCACAGGATCGTCCCCGTATTCTTATTGTTGGTGGTGGCTACGTAGGCTTTACCGTCGCCAAGAAAATTCAGAAGGCTATCAAACAGACCGGTGGCGTGGTAACCATCGTAGAGCCTAACCCCTATATGACTTACCAGCCGTTCTTGCCCGAAGTCGCTGCGGGCTCGATGGAAGGCCGTAACGCTACCGTTCCGCTCCGCCAGCACCTGCGCGATACCGAGTTGATTCCCGGGCATGTTGTCTCCGTTAACCATGCAGAGCGTACCGCTACGGTTGAACCCATCGACAATGGCGAACCCTTCGATCTGAAATATGATGAGATCATTCTCGGCGCTGGCGCCGTGACCCGTGCGTTCCCAATCCCCGGTCTTGCCGAAGTTGCTATCGGCATGAAGACTGTCGAAGAAGCCGTCTCCGTGCGTAACTGGGTGCTGGAACGTATTGAGGTTGCCTCCGTACTGGATGACCCCGATGCACGCCGTCGCGCTCTGACCGTCGTCGTCGTAGGCGGCGGTTTCGCCGGTGTTGAGACCATCTCCGAACTGGAAGACATGGCTCGCGAAGCTGTTAATCGTAACGACCGTTTGAGCGTATCTGACCTGCGCTTCGTGATGATCGAAGCTGCGCCGCGCATCATGCCGGAGGTTCCGGAAGACCGTGCCGAGAAGGTTGTGGCTGAGCTTCGCGCTCGCGGCATTGAGGTTCTGCTCAATACCTCCCTCTCGGACGCTACCGACGGTCACCTGCAGCTCATCAACATGACAGATAAGTCGCCCGCCGGTGAGATGGATACCGATACGCTCATTTGGACTGCTGGTGTTGCTGCATCGCCGATGCTCAAGAACACTGATTTCCCGATCGACGAGCGCGGTCGCGTTCGCGTGAACGCAGATTTGCGTGTGGCTGGCGATAATGGTGTGGTCGAGGGCGCTTGGGCGGCTGGCGATAACGCTGCCGTTCCCGATCTTTCCGGAGGCGGCGTGGGCGGCTTCTGCGTACCAAACGCACAGCACGCATCTCGCCAGGCTTTGGTTCTCGCCAAGAATATTCTGGCATCACGCCGCGGCGAGCCTCTGACCGACTACTACCACGAGACCATCGGTGTGGTTGCCGGTCTAGGTCTGTGGAAGGGCGTTGCAAACTTCAAAGGTAAGACCCTTGCAGGTCCGCTCGCATGGATTATGCACCGCGGCTACCACGGTTCTGCAATCCCCACGACCGAGCGTACCGTGCGCGTTATGACGACCTGGGCGCTCAACCAGCTCTTTGGCCGTGACACCACGACGATTCGCCACCAACGTTCCCCGCGCCTCGCTTTCCAAGAGGCTACCGGAACGGCACCGGCGAAGACTAAGGCAAAGCTCTAACGAGCTTAAAGCGTCGAAACCCGCAAACTAATGCTATTCTTAGTAATGGTCTTGCGGGTTTAGACTTTGCCCCTATAGCCCAATTGGCAGAGGCAGCGGACTTAAAATCCGTCCAGTGTGGGTTCGAGTCCCACTGGGGGCACACTACATTAGCCCGTCGCATCCAAATGTTTTATCGGATGCGACGGGCTATTTGTATGCCTTGGGAGGCGAGCGTATCTCTACCTTATGAGAATCATGGGATCGCTGGGTAGGGGAGAATCCACGGTATATAAAGAAGGCACCGTCGCGACGACGGCGCCTTCCGGGTGGGTAGACGAATGAGTGATAGATACGTTCTGGAAGAACGCTCAGGCGGTTAAGCCTCATTGCGACTGAAGAACGAATCTAGTGAGTACCTGCCTCCACCGGTCAGAATGAACATGATGGCTGCCATGCCCAAGACGAAAACGTACTCGAAGCCTGCGCCGGTCTTCTGATCGGTGATGAAGGGGTCGTTGATGTGAACAAAAATAAAAGCACCTGCCATAGCGATTGCGATGGCGGCGGCCGCAAAACGAGTTCCTAAACCAAGGATCAAGAGAGCTCCGCCAATAAGCTCGGCACCAATGGTAAAGTACGCCGAAAGCTCGGGTGCAGGAATACCCATTTTGGCGAACGCTGCACCTTCTGCTGCGGGACCGATCAGGAATGCCTTCTGGAAACCGTGCATGACAAAGGTAAAGCCCAGCGCTACACGGAAAATCAGGGTGCCAATAGATTTACTTATTTCATTCTTCATAACTACAAGGTTGTCAGGTAAAGTTTTATCAAGCAAAGGTAAACATCTATAAATCTTTTTTACATAGGTTCTACACAGCTTAAACACAGGTTCGGCGTGATGCTGCACTCTTAAAGAGTCTATATGGGCCTCAAGATGAAGAATTGTGACAGTAAACCCCGCCCTTACTGCTTGTCAGGGCGGGGGTATATGCATCTGTAGGGGAGCGCAGACGGAGGTAACGTTCAGAAACTTAGCGTGCTTCGCATGCTATGCCGTCACCGTCACGGTCAAGATGCTCGGAATATCCCGGTGCACCGCGGTGCATATTACGATACCCTGCGGCACGGGCATCAGCGCAGGTTTGAAATGCCAAAGCCGGGGCGGGGTTCTGCGCGGGAGGTGCATCCACCTGGGGCACAGGAGCAGGGGCACTCGCCGGGACTACAGGAGCGGGGGTATCAGGCGCAGGCTTCGGAGCTGGTGGTGCTTCTGCGGCTCCTGCGCAGGGTGTAAGAACGTTGATCATAGCCTCTTTTTCGGCTGGTTTGACCCACAGGTGGTACTTAGCTTTCACCCGAATCTGACGTGCCACATAAGAGCAGCGGAATGATGCGTTTGCTGGCAGCCAGGTGGCGGCATCCGAATCGCTTTTCTGCTGATTCGCAGGGCCATCAACTGCCAGAAGGTTTTCGGGATCATTGGCGAGTTGTAAGCGTTCTTGAGCTGAAATCTCCTGAGCACCCGACTGCCAGGCGTCGGAAAGCGCCACAACGTGGTCGATCTGAACCTGCTCCGAGGTATCTTTCCCACGCATGAAATTAATGACCTTCCCGGTGTAAGGATCGTTAAGAATGCCCGAGATCACCACGCATCCGCGAGAGTTTTTATGCTGTTTTGCAGTGAGATCCCGGTTGAGAATGTCATTGCGGGTATCGCATCCGTTATGGTCGATATCGCTCCAGGCATCTCCGAACTGGGCACGGGAGTACCCGGTCTTAGGGGCGCGGCCTTTAACGGGAAGGGTATTGAGGATGCGCAGGGCCTCACTAGCCTCGTCAGATCCTATAGGCGCCGTTCCTTGAGGCTCAACGGAGCTGGTATCAGGATTGACGATAGTGACGGTTCCGGGGCGAATTTGGGAACCCGGATGAGCCGTCGAAGTATCGGCATTATTCTCTTCGGGTGATTCACCTACCTCGGTCACGGTGGGTGTTTGTTCCGAATCCTGCGCGGAAACCGTGGGTTGCTGTGAGGCCTCTGCGCTTTGTGAAGAAGTAGAAGAGTGTTCAGCCGCCGAGTTCGCTGAGGGAGTGCTGGGCGCAGAGACGGTTGACTCAGAAATTGTGATAGTTTCAGAGGAGCATCCGCTCAGCGCAAGTCCTAGGGCTAGAAAAGCTGCGGAAAATCTTGTGCCGAGTTTCAAGGAATGCCCTTGACCTGATGCAGAGGGCCAAAAGACATGTGCGCCAGAGCGCGATGACAGTATTTTTAACATCAATGATTCCTAGAGATTGTATGTGTGCATAGAGTGAATGCTTTTCACAGTATAGAAAGAAAACGCCCGTAAAGGGGGAATTTTGGTGATGTCACACGATTTGTGTATATAAAGAAACTAAAATGAATGGAGAAATGTGCGGAGCAGAACGATATTCTCTCCCGCGTACAGTCAGCTTGTGTTTATAAACGTAGCCTTTGTACATGCCGATTATTAGAGGAACCCCAATGCCCACACAGCAGGAAAACCGCAGTAACAAGCCCGTGCGTATGGTTGCCGTAGATATGGATGGTACTTTCCTGAATGATGATAAGACGTTCGATGTTGAGCGTTTTGAGAGAATCCTAACCTGCTTGTCTCGGCATGGAATTTATTTTGTGGTGGCAAGCGGAAATACCTACACGAAATTATGCCAGTATATGCATGGTTTTGAACATCGAGACATTATTTATATCGCAGAAAATGGTGCCTATGTAGCGGATGATTCCGGGGAACTTGCGGTGCATCATTTTGCTGCCGAGGATCTGCCGCGTGTGTACGAGATACTGAACGGTATGCCTCAGCTTGGGATCGTTGTGTGTACGGCAGAGAGCAGCTTTATACTGGAAAACCGCGAAAAAACGGTTATGAACATTATCCGGGACTATTTTGAGGTGCAGGGTAAGCCGCTGCCGCAGAATATCGATCCCTTCGCTTTTGCCAGTATGTTTTATCCCGGAACCGAGCGTATTAGTTCTTACGAGCAGGTGCGTGGTGTTCCCATCAAATTTTCTCTGCAAGTAACGCATCGGGATCTGCCGGATGCTACAGCACAGTTACGGCGTACCCTGCCGCAGACGGTAACCCCGCTCGTTAGTGGTTTCGGTGCAATCGACCTGGTGCGTGCCGGTGTGAATAAGGCAACGGGGCTGAAAGACCTGTGTGATCGTTTGCAGATAACCCCTACTCAGATAGTAGCCTTTGGCGATAGCGATAACGATCTTGAGATGCTCTCGTTCGCCGGTACCGGTGTGGCAATGGCCCACGCTTCAGACGAGCTCAAGACTGTGTCTCAGCGGGTGATCGGCTCGCATAATGACGGTGCGGTGCTCGACTATTTAGAGAGCATGCTCGACGAATTAGACGGGTAAGCCCCCGTACCAATAAAGGAGTTTAGCTCTTATCCGACTTGCAATGTGGGTTCCCTAGCCTCCGCGCTGCCTCCACCACGGCGGCGCGACGTTTGTGGTGCTCTTCCTCGGTAGGTTCGCCGCAGAGCATGCGAGATACCTGCGGCATAGCCGACCACCACCCCACGATAGCGAGAATAAAAAGTACAAGATAGGCGGCGTCTATATCGTCCGTGACGGAACCTGCCTTTTGCCCAGCGCGCACCGCATTCGCTTTGAAGGTGTAGTGACCGCGCCTGGGAGCAAGCCTGGGGCCTGTTATCGGCGCGTTACCCTTAGCGTTCACCACTCTCATACTTTTGCTGGTGGGCTTCCTAATTCTGGCTTTGCTTTCACTCGCGGCCGCTTCGCGAATAAACAATCGGCTAGTTTGAGGAGGATCATGATTTTGAGACCCTGCAGAAGTCTTAAACTGTGGGGGAGTACAGCTTAGGGTGAAAAAGACATGATGGCACCTCAAAATTACCCTGGAATATGAGCTTTTATGGAGGAATAATCCCCGGAATCTCTCAGAATTCGATAGAATATTGAGAAACTCTTTGTAAATCTCACCGAAGGAGAGAATGATGGCGGGTAACCCGTTTATTAATTCAATCGCCAAGCAAAATAGGCAAGGCGATCCCCGTTTCGGGCGTTTTGGTGCGGGTGGTTCCTCGTCACAGGGTCAGTATCAGGCACAGCCGAACTACTCCAGTGAACCGCAGCAGTACGGTCAGCAGACCTACGGGTATGGTCAGCCGCAGCCGAACCAGTATGCTCAGTACGAGCAGCCTTATGCTCAGCCGCAGCAAGCGAACTATGACCAGTACCAGCAGGCGCAGTACGATCCGTATGCACAGCCCGGCTATGCTCCCGTTGCCGAGGGCGACCGCCTCACCATGAACGATGTGATCATGAAGACCGGTCTGAACCTGGCTCTTGTGGTGCTCGGTGCCGCAGTTTCCTGGTATCTGCCTTACCTCATGTTCGTGGGACTTATCGCAGGTCTGATCCTGGGTATCGTTAACGCCGTCAAGCGTAAGGTTTCCCCGGCTCTGGTTATGCTGTACTCCGTGTCCGAGGGCCTGCTTTTGGGTGGTATATCCGGTCTGCTCAATAAGAGCTACCCGGGCATCGCTATTCAGGCTTTGCTGGCAAGCGTGATTGTCGCCGGTCTTACTTTAGCTCTCTTCGCAAACGGTAAAATCCGTGCCACCCCGAAGATGACCAAGATCTTCATGATCGGCATGTTCGCTTACCTGATCTACGGTATTGTTTCCTGGCTCGGTGCGGGTCTGTTCGGTTCGCCCCTGGGCAGCCTGAGCATCGGCGGTATTCCGCTGGGTCTGATTGTGGGGCTGTTTACTGTTGCTATGGCAACCTACTCGCTTCTGCTGGATTTCACCAACACTGCCGAGGCGGTGGAAGCAGGTCTTCCCGAGCGCGAGTCATGGCGTTTGGCATTCGGCCTGACCGCATCGCTGGTCTGGCTGTACATTGAGATTCTGCGTATTCTCATGTACATCAACGAAATGGTCAACAGGGACTAACAGCATTGAGGATACGGCGGTACTCACAACCGGTGGGTGCCGCCGATTCTTTGTTTTGAGCCTGCTAGACTTGCGGAATAACTATATGCCGCAGCAACGGCATGGGCGAGAGACGATTTCTATAGCACCGACTTTTCAGGAGATTTGAGTGAGCGAATCCGTAGCCGGACAGAAAACCGGCAGCACGCATCAAAACCTAACGGCAGGGGAGGGCGAACAGGATGTGCGGGCACAGAAATTAGCCCGTACCGGCGTACCCTACGCTCTTAATACCGCAGCGGCATGGTCATGGCGTCTGATCGTGGTGGTCGGTGCCGTGTGGCTTGTATGGCAGGGGCTTTCAAAGGTATCTCTGCTGATTATCTCAGCGATGGTAGCTGCGCTTTTGGCTGCGCTTCTAAGCCCCGCCGTCTACGCTATGCGTAAGCACGGTATTCGTGCTGGCGGTGCGACCGCTATCGCCGAACTCGGCATGATTTTAGGAATTGCCGCTTTACTGGCCCTTACCGGGCAGCAGCTTGTGCGGGGGTTTGTCTCGCTTACCAACAACGCCATTCAAGGGTATCAGCAGCTCGTGGACTGGCTTAAGGGCATGGGTTATGAGCTGGGCGCTGATCAGCTTAACCAGATTCTTAATCAGATAGAACAGGCGGTGAGCAATAACCCCTCAACCGTTTTGCGGAGCGTATCAGAGGTTGGTTCTACCGCTGCGGAGTTTGCCACCGGCGTGCTTATTACTCTTT
>ERZ773045.349-NODE-349-length-23966-cov-9.975827_pt1 | contig 23966 bp, 20 predicted proteins | sample MGYA00580635_ERZ773045 | MGnify/ENA primary metagenome ERZ773045 (study PRJEB29015, sample SAMEA2738115) | human oral metagenome | biome: human oral; feature: human-associated habitat; material: saliva | place: China | collected 2261 ...
GTCAGGTTCCGGATTTTTTTATGCCTTATTTCCTCCCGCTTTTCCGGCCCTCGCCACTCCCCGACTTCCGCCCGCCCCTGGCCTCCACTCACTCCCCCGAGCCCCGCCTGCTCCCGGCCCGCTTAGTCCAGGCCCTGGCTTTACTCCCGGCCCTGCTTTTTCTCGACGACGCCGCCCCACGCACAGCCTGCCGCCGCCTATCGCGAACACTCTACGTAACTCACCAGCTGCTACCTTCAAAGCCGAGCCAAGCAGTGTGGCTTACCCACTAGCAGCAGACTGACATTTTTAGAGCGCTGAAACCTAAAGACATCTAGGCCCCAGAATCTTATCTTAATTCTGGGGCCACATTCTCAACGTCACACATTATTCTATGTAAGGGTGAGGTCACGCAGGTAGGTGCGTACTACATCGGTAGTGAGATGAAGAGCTGCTGCCGTATCTGCAGTAGTGGTGTGTTCATCCATCATGAAAAGGACTTTGCGAAGTAGTTGAGATTGCTCCCGTTGAATACCGTCTGGTTCCGCAGAACGGTAACCACGCTGCGAAAGCTCAATGACCACGCTACGATACTGCCAGTCAGACAGCAGCTTAAGATCATGCAGCCTTCGAGCCATGGCCATGGCTGAAACCTGCCAGTATTTCTTCGCTTTAAGAATGCGCTCTACGGGGGCACCCTTCATAGATTGTGTATAGATGCGCGAAGCAGGCATAAGGAAAGCTGAGGCAAACGAGTCAGCCTGTCTCTCCCTTTCCTTTGAGTTAGCGCTGTCTGCCGGCACACCAGCATGCAGCACTAGATGCCCCAATTCATGAGCAAGATCAAAGCGCTGGCGCTCAGCAGTTTTAACAGTAGACACAAATATGTATGACACACCGTCACGACTAAAACAAAATGCGTCAACATCCTTACAGCGATGGTCCAAAGAAAGTATACGGACTCCTTTAGACTCCAAGAGACTCATCATGTCAGCTATAGGTCTATCAGCTAGATGCCACTGAGCACGCACCTCCTCTGCAGCCTGCTCGGGCGTTGCGTCGTCTATCTCGGGGACCTGCAGGTCTGGCAGCTTAAATGCTGATTCAATGACACCAAAAAGCTCAACTGCCATTTGTGCAGCTCCTCTGGCAGCACACTGTTGACGTTTTGAAGTCTTTGAAGCCCTACGAAAACTCACTACAGATTCCGGCACTTCCTCCATGTCATGAAGATAGAAAAACTCCGGATGTACACCAAGCTCAGCAGCAAGCACCTCGATATCCCGATCATCGGGATTGCTGCTACCTTTTTCATAGCTTGTCAACGCAGATACCGACACACCCGTAACAGATGCAAGATCCGTACGTGCTAGCATCAATCTTTCTCGCGCCCACCGAAGCCGGGATGGCGTAAACAGATCCCCTACAGGAATAGTTGTGAGGGCTGTATGACTACGCCCATGACGCATACGGGTGGGCGTTCTAGAACACCCACCCTGAATCATTGAAAGGGTCATCGCAGCCTCATAACAGGCAGATCAGCCTTTCCTCTTCCTAACGACAGGGACATCTACCCTTTCGTTATCACTAGCAACAATATCCAAGGGATCATTTTCAGAAATGGCGGAGATAGCGGGCAGAAAGATACGCTCACCCCATTTTATCACATATCCAGCATTATCCATAACTAGAGGCTCCACAACTTCCAACAGCAACTGGTTGCTCCGACGTTCATAAAGCAAAAAATATGTTTTTCCAGTGAATACACCAACGCATTCTCTGCTTGAATCACCAAACACATCTAGCTCTAGCTGTTCGCCACACACCTTTGTCTGCGCACTCTCTAGCAGCTCCCACAAGGAAGTGCCCCGCTTAATCTCTGGATCATATCGGCGGTCACCCACGAAACGGGCTTTCCCTAAAAGGATTCGAACACCGCTAATCCGGTTAACCAAACGATGCTGCCCCTTTACAACTTCTTTCTCCCAGCCCTCACTGTTTTTCTTTAACCACTGCAGCAAATATTGGTACACGTTCGTTCGCATATCCACCGCAAAGCTATCCGCAGTAGCCTCAACAGGCCTGCTTAGTGCATCCAGGTAAACCAGCGTTACAACTTCGATGAAAATGGATTGAGGCACACCCGTGCTATTCAAACAGTCGTCTGGATTAAACTCAGGATCCTGCAAGGCTAGAATCATTGTGAACTAAGTCCCTTCGACGGAGAAAATCTGACGCCAAAATTTTAACACAATGAATCCAAACCTACAAATACAACTATAGTGGGAATTCCCGAACTAGTCAACCGCATTTATATATGTCACTCCTCACATAGGGTGCGTGGGTGCACAAAAAATCCCGCCATGCGTTGCATGACGGGAATTGATGGCGGTAGCGCCGGGATTCGAACCCGGGGTGGCTTGCACCACACAGCATTTCGAGTGCTGCACCTTCGGCCGCTCGGACACGCTACCTCGGCTGCTCAATCTACCGGAGATTGCAGCCGATACGCAAACCTTACTTACCCAGCCGCATTCACATAGAAAGTGCACGCCCCAAACCAGGCACGCAGGCAGTGACAGCGGTGAGGGCGACGTCGGCCCCTGAAGCCAACCACACCCGCTAGCGGCGCTGGGTGAAAAAATCCTCCAGTAGTGCCCTAGCCTCATCCTGGCGCAACCCCGCTAGCACCTCCAGGCGGTGCGTGGCGCGCACATCACGCACCAAATCACGCTGCGAGCCGCAAGCCCCCGTTTTTGGCTCCCAGGCGGCAAACACCACCCGCTCCAGGCGGGCCAAAAGCATAGCCCCCGCACACATCGCACACGGCTCCAAAGTCACCACCAGGGTGCAGCCAGCCAAATGACTCGTACCCAAATTAGCTCCGGCGCTACGCAGCGCCAAAATTTCGGCGTGAGCGGTGGGGTCATTGAGTTCCTCACGGCGGTTGCGGCCCTGGGAAATCACTTCGCCGTCGTCGTTAATTACCACGGCACCTACCGGCACCTCCCCCAATTGCGCAGATAAAGCCGCCTGATGCAGCGCCAAATCCATGGCCGGGCCATATTTTTCCGCCTGAATAGCGCCGGTCAAAGCCTCCCCGGGCAACTGCCCCGCGCCCCCATTTTCATAGTTATGCATCAGCCACCTCCCTGCAATTACGGGCTAAGGTCAGCCTACCCGCTAGCTCAAGGCGCACCCTAACCGTAAACTTGCACTATGCGTGTTCATGTTGCAGACCATCCCCTAATTGACCATAAGCTTTCTGTTCTACGTAATAAGGAGACCCCTTCTCCCGTATTCCGCCAGCTCGCAGACGAGCTAGTTACCCTGTTGGCCTATGAGGCCACCCGCGAGGTGCTCACCGAAGAAATCGATGTAGTCACCCCTGTGGCCACCGCCCACTGCCGCCGCATTGCCGACCCGCGCCCCATGGTGGTACCGATCCTGCGCGCCGGCCTAGGCATGCTTGAAGGCATGACTCGCCTACTGCCCACCGCTGAGGTTGGCTTCCTGGGCATGAGCCGCAATGAGAAGACCCTAGAGATCGAAACCTACGCCAACCGCCTACCCCAGGATCTGTCTGGACGCCAGGTGTTCGTTGTGGATCCGATGCTAGCCACCGGTCACACCCTAATCGCCGCCATTGAATACCTGCTTGAGCGTGGCGCCAAGGACGTAACCGCCCTGTTCCTACTGGCTGCCCCCGAGGGCCTCAAGGCTGTTGAGGAAGCCGTGGGCGACCGCGCCAACGTCACCATCGTGGTTGCTGCTGTGGATGACCACCTCAACGAAAACGCCTACATTGTCCCCGGCCTGGGCGACGCCGGCGACCGCCTCTACGGCGTGGTTGACTGACGCGCTAACTAGCGCTGGCAGCTAGCGGCCCGCAACTGCGGTGGCGCGGCGCTCGCCCCGGTTGCTGGACGGCCGGTTGCTGGCCGGCCGGTTGCTGGCTGACTGATTGCCAGCCGGCGCCACCAACTGCACTAATACAAAAGGTGTGGCCCCTAGGGGCCACACCTTTTTATTGTCTACCGCTGCGCCTAATGCCGGGCAGAGCGCCAGGGCGCCAGGGCATTAGGCACCGGCGCATCAGAATGCGGGGATAACCGAGGAGTCAGTCCACTTTTCCTGGATGAACTTCTTGACCTCAGCGCTGTTCAGTAGCTTGGCCAGCTTCTTGAGCTGCTCATTGTCCTTATCCTCCTCACGCACCACCAGCAGGTTGGCGTAGGGGGAGTTGGTGCCGCTCTCCAGCAGCAGGGCGTCCTTGGCCGGGTTCTTCTTAGCAGCCAGGGCGTAGTTACCGTTTAGCACCACCAGGTCGGCGTCGTCGAGGTTACGAGCGGTCTGGGCGCCCTCCACCAGGGTGAACTTCAGGTTCTTGGGGTTGGAGGTGACGTCGGTGTCGGTGGGCAGGTCAACCTTGGGGTCCAGGGTGATCAGCTTGGCGGTTTCCAGTAGCTTCAGGCCACGGGCAGTGTTAGCCGGGTCAGAGTTGAGTACTACCTTGGCGCCGCTGGGCAGGTCAGCCAGCTTCTTGTGCTTGTTGGAGTACAGGCCCATGGGCTCAACGTGCACCTTGGCCAGGGACTCGAACTTGTAGCCCTTCTCCTTTTCCTGCAGCTCCAGGAAGTTGGGGGTCTGGTAGAAGTTGGCGGCTAGGGAGCCGTCAGCCAGAGAGGAGTTGGGGGTCTGGTAGTCGTCGATCTGCTTGATCTCTAGGTTCAGGTTTTCCTTCTTGGCCAGGTTGGACTGGACGAACTCTAGGATGTCGCCGTGCGGTACCGGGGAGCAGCCGATCTTGATGGTGTAGGTGCCGTCCTTCTCGGTGATGCCCTTGGGTAGGGAGTCGCCGCCCTTCTTCTTGGAGGAGCCGCAGGCGGCTAGTACGGCGGCGCTGGCGGCCACTAGCGAGCCAACGGTGAAGCTACGACGAGAAATTAGTGCAGTTGCCATGATTTTGTTCCTTGTGAATTTAGGTGGGGAAAGTAGTTCTGGTGGTGCCGCTTGGCTGTTGCGCGCCCCAGTTTGGTTGGCACTGGGGGCGCCAAGCTGTATTGGATCAGCGGTGGTCAGCCAAGCGGCTGAGCATGTCGCCAACCACCTGGATGACGCCCACAATGAGCACGATGACGATTACCGTCAGGATCATTACGTCGTTTTGGTAGCGCTGGTAGCCGTATTGCAAGGCCAGGGCACCCAGGCCACCGGCGCCAATGGAGGCCGCCATTGCCGAGTAACCCAGCAGGGTCACCAGGGTGACTGTGGCCGCCTGGATCAGGCTGGGGAGGGCTTCACGTACCAGCACACCGAAGGTGATTTGGATGCGGGAGGCCCCCAGCATCAGGGCCGCTTCGATTTTTCCTTGCTCGACGCCGTCGAGCGCAGTTTCCGCCAAACGCGCGTAGAAGGGGATAGCCCCAATGGTTAGCGGGACTGCCGCTGCCTGCCAACTGGTGGTGTCACTGACCAGCAGGCGGGTAAGCGGGATGATAGCGATCATTAAGATCAAGAAGGGCATGGAGCGCCCCACGTTAACAATGGCGCTAAGTACCTGGTAAACCGCCTGGTTGCGGGTCAGGCCACGGTGACCGGTAGACACTAGGGCAATGCCCAACGCCAAACCCAGTACCACGGTGATAGCGCCAGAAACGAAAGTCATGTACAGGGTCTCGTCAATTGCCGGACCCATCTTCAAACGCACGGCTCGGTTATCGAACCAGGTGCCTTCACCAAAAGCACCCGTAAGCCCGGTGGCGTCGGAGATGTCCAGGAAACGATCCCATAGCCATTCACCGATTCCCATCATGCTGCCACCTCCTTGCTAGTGTCGCGCAAACTTGGCTTAGCCCCAGCGTCAGCCAAGGCGTCGATTAGGCCCTGGGCGCGGCTGGGTTCAACGGTAATTGCCAGGCGGCCGATCTGGGCCCCCGCAATGGTCTGGAATACGCCCCCGGCCACGTCACCGCCACGGTCAGCGGCAATGGTCAGGATCTTGGCGGCTGCGGGTTGGCCCTTCTTGGCGGTAATAGCCAGGTCGACGACGACGTCGCCGCGCCCGAGCACTTCCTCGCTAACTTCCGGTAGCGGTACCAGTTCACGCGAAAGTCGCGAATCTACCTGGGAAACTACCTCGTCAATGGGGCCGCCTTCGACGATCTGGCCGGCTTCAAGCAGGCTGACCGAGTCGCAGATGGAGCGCACTACGCTCATTTCGTGGGTAATGATCACTACGGTCACGCCCAAGGTGTCGCGGGCGGAGCGGATCAGATCCAAGATAGAGCGGGTGGTTTCGGGGTCTAGGGCGCTGGTGGGCTCGTCGCACAGCAGCACACTGGGCTCATCGGCCAGGGCGCGGGCAATACCCACACGCTGCTTTTGGCCACCCGATAGCTGTGAAGGGTAGGAGTCGGCGCGATCAGTTAGACCCACCAGGTCCAGCATTTTGCTTACACGCTCACGGCGGTAACCGTGGGGGGCACGAGCCAAAGCCAGGGGGTAAGCCACGTTCTGTACGGTGGTTAGCGCGTCCATCAGGTTGGCGTGCTGGAACACCATGCCGATCTTGCGGCGGGCTTCACGCAGGTCACGTTGATTTAGGTCAGACAGGTTCTGGCCGTCTACGGTAATGACGCCGCTGGTAGGGGTTTCTAGTGCGGTTAGGCAACGCACTAGGGTGGATTTACCGGCCCCGGAGGTACCTACAATGCCGTGGATTGTGCCCGCTGCAACCTCAAGATTTAAGCCGTTTAGTGCACGCACTTCACGTGCAGGAGTACGCATTGAAGCAATACCCTTGGGCTTGATTTTGTATACCTTGTGGACATCACGCAGCGACAACATAGATTGCTGCTGATTTACTTCTGGTTGACTCATGTTCACCTCCATCGTTCCTGGCAGTAGCACCCGCACCCAAAATGGGGGGTTGCTGCAGCTTCAACGATCCAGGTCTCTCGGCTGCTCTTGATGGTCTGTCTAAATTCAGGCTAAGCGGGTATAAGGTCCCTTGGCAAGCTTTACCTTTGTGATGTCTACAATATGGACATTAATTTTTTAGGGGTATTTATAGCGCTAGCTGTTGACCTGGGCTTATAGCCAAATTTATAAGCGTTCACGCTAAAACCTGCCCATGGGCGAGCATAGGCGCACACGAGAGCGCATGGGCGCCGCTGTGCGGGGCACGCGCGGGACGTGGTCGGCGGCGTCGGCTTTAACGCGGACTGGACGTGCTCTTATCGGGGCGAGCCGTGGAGGCGCTACTTGGGGCGGGCGTGGCCGGCGTAGGACTCTGGTTAGCGCGCTTGGAGCCCTTCGTGGCCTTACCTTTAGTGGCCTTAGCCTTCTTGCTAGTGGCTTTGCTAGTGGCTTTTGTGGCGGTGGGGGTGGCACTAGCTTTGGGCTCTTTAGCCGCAATCCAGATAGGCAGCCGGTCGATCACCTGCCGGGCCACCGCCTGCAACCATAGCGGCGAAGGCAAAGTGGTGTTGTCGCGCGCCGCCAGGATCATAACCAGGCAGTAACGCGCCCCCTCCGGGCTGGTCAGCACCCAGGTCATAGCTAGTTGGCCGGGTGATTCGGCACCCACATAGGTGGCGTAAGTCCACTGGCTAGAGTCGATATGCACACCGTTTTCAACCACCATGGCGTTACGCAGCAAAGTATCGGCGTTAACGTCACGCTGGCTCAGCTGCCCTAAATAACTTTGCGCACGGCAAATCTCGCGGGCTGAGGCAAACCAGCCGATCCCCTCCGGCCACAGCACATCCTGGTAGCGGTTCGGATCCATGGCCACGCTGCCGCGCGAAAGCGAGTTCACCAAAGCGGTATGCAGAGCCTGGCGCTGCTGTTCAGGCTGCTTATTGGCCTCACGCCAATAAAACCGCAAATCCGAGTCTGACCAGGCAATTTGCCCCACCGCGCGAGGCGTAAGCAAAGGCGAGAAAGAGGTTAAATCCTGTTTGCCAGTGTTTTGAGCAGCGGCGCGGATCCCATCGGCCCCCACCGTCTTCATCAACATGGTGGCGCTAGTGGGGTCAGATTCGTGGATAGTGTGGGAGGCCACCACCCGCAGAGGATATTTCTTGCCAATCATGGTGGCGTCATTGCGCCCATAACCTTGAGCAATCATGGACGGCAAGACAGTAGCGTCCTGGTTAATCTCGACGCCGCCGTCGATCACGGCCTCCCCCACCCCAGCCAGGGTGTAAAGGTCTACCAGACGCCCAATTGGCAACTGATCATCAGCATTAGACAGCGTCAAGGGTGAGCCGCAACCATTTAAAGTATCAATGCGGGCAACCAAAAAACTGCTCTGGTAGCGCGGCTGGGAGGCTGCAGCCGCACGAGGCACACTAGCGCCGTCGTCGCCAGCCTCATTAAGCGCGCGAGCCAAACTGGCCTCATCGGTGATAACCGGAACCCTGCCCAGGCGCCCAAAAGTCAGCGAAACAATCTGGCTGCGCGAATCGGCCACCATATCAATACTGATCTGCCTGCCATTAGAGTCCTGCACCCCAATTAGCAGGCGGTTACCGCTGTCCTCATAGCCGAGCATCGTATATGGGCCGGCCGCGCGCAGTTTTGTGAGGGAGTTATAGAGGCTACTAGACGGTGTCTGCTTAAGTAGTGACTGCGAAAAATGCGAGCGGATCTGCGCCTGAGTAATGCTCTTGGAGTTAGAAATGCTGTAAAGCAGCCAGCTAGCCGCCACCCCCGCCGGCGTCGTGGGCATATCCCGTACCACCTCAGCCTTATAGGTTGCGGTAGGAGCCGGCGCCACTCGCGGCTGGCTAGGCCCGCAACCAGCCAGCAGCGCCAATGCAGACACTGCCACCGTCAAGGTTTGCAGCTTACGACGGGTTTTTGAGTGTGCATTAACGCGCAACTTACGCCCCGCAACGGCGACGACGTGTGCCGACGTCGTGCTGACGCGTACTGCCGTGGAACTGACGCTTGCCGCCGTCGCCTCAAGGGCACCCAGCCTAGACCTAGCTTTAGCAGCCATTAAGGCTCCTGCACCTCAACCAGCTGAGCCAGATTCTTCGCCAAAACCTCACTGACACGCTCAACCACATCCAAGGTGTCGCGAAAATCGTCCTCATCCCCATACCAGGGGTCTGGCACATTCAAGCCCGCCAGGCTCTGCCCCGACAAAGCCGCCTCCACCTGCTCGCGACAGTGCGGGTCATAGACACGGTAAAGCTGTACGCGGCCCGGGTCTACGCCTAGCTTCTGGGCGCGGCGAACCAGCTCACGCTGATGACTGGCAGTCATGGCTAGCAGCAGGTCAGCTTGACGCAGCTGGGTGTCAGTAATCTGGGCAGCCCGGTGCGTGCTAATGTCACCGCCCTTATAGCCCTGCTCACGCAGCAGGCGGGCAGCGCGGTAATCAATCGGGTTGCCCTGCTCCTCATTAGAAACCCCGGCAGAGCTAACCTCCACCTCACTTACCCCCAGCTCACGCAGGCGCTGCGCCAGCACAATCTGGGCCATAGCTGAGCGACAAATATTGCCGGTACACACCATAACCACGCGGTAAGGCAGGCGTTCAAACGCCGGAAGTAAAGAAAGGTATGACATAGCCACGCCCTTATTATTCCACGTAAGACTAAACTTGCCTCATGAGTCACAAACCAAGCGCGATTGACGCCATCGCCAACGAGTACACCGCCAAGGTAATTGAGCTTTCACCGATGACTGGCTCCTCCACCGGCCTAGGTGAGCGCCACGACGTCCTAGACGACTTCTCCCCCCAGGGTCTAGACGCATACACCCAGCTAGACCGCGAAACCCTAGCCAAGCTGGATGAAGTAACCCCCACCGACGCCGTCGACGAAGTAACCGTAGCCGCCATGCGCGAACGCCTAGGGCTATCGATTGAGCTAGCCGAAGCCGGCGAGCCGCTACGCAACCTCAACAACATCGCCTCCACCTCGCAGGACATCCGCGACCTATTTGACCTGCTACCCACCGAGTCCGAGCAGGACTGGGCCAACATCAGCGCCCGCCTAGGCGACGTCAAGCGGGCTCTGGGTGGTCACGTCGAGTCCCTGCGCCTAGCCGCCAGCCGTGGGCAGGTGGCCGCCTCCCGCCAAGTGCGCGCCGTGGCCGGGCAAGCCCACAACCAAGCCGGCGAGTCCTCCTCCTTCCTGACCCTAGTGTCCGGCCCCGAAACCCAGACGCTACCCGAGTCCCTACGCAAGGAGCTAGCCGCCAACGCAGCCAGCGCCCAGGCAGCCTACGGCGACTTCGCTAACTTCCTGGAGACCGAGCTGCTGCCCCAGGCGGGCGAGCAGGACGGCGTCGGGCGTGAACGCTACCAGCTGTTCTCGCGCGAATTCCTAGGCGCCACCATTGACCTAGACGAAACCTACGAGTGGGGCCGCGAGCGCCTGGCCGCCATCGACGCTGAGCAGCGCGAACTGGCCCGCGAGCTGTACGGCGAGGGCGTCAGCGTGCAGGAAGCCCTAAAGCGCCTGGACGAGGAGCCGCGCTACCAGCAGCACGGCACCGACGCGCTGAAGAAGTGGATGCAGGAAACCGCCGACGCCGCCGTGGCCGGCCTAAACGGCACCCACTTTGACATTCCCGCCCCGCTACAGCGCATCGAATGCTGCATTGCGCCCTCCTCCACCGGCGGTATCTACTACACCGGCCCCTCCGATGACTTCTCGCGTCCGGGGCGTATGTGGTGGTCTGTGCCCGCCGGCACCACCGTGTTTAACACCTGGCAGGAGCGCACCACCGTGTTCCACGAGGGCGTTCCCGGCCACCACCTGCAGCTGGGTATGCAGACCTACCTGCGCGATGAGCTCAACGACTGGCGCCGCCACCTGTGCTGGGTTTCTGGGCACGGTGAGGGCTGGGCGCTTTACGCTGAGCGCCTCATGGCCGATCTGGGCTGGCAGGATGACCTGGGTGACCGCATGGGTATGCTCGACTCCCAGCGTCTGCGTGCGGCCCGCGTGGTGCTAGACATTGGTGTGCACACCGGCAAGCAGCGCCCATCTGAGCTGGCGGCTCTGCCCGGGGTTGGCGAGGGTAAGTGGGATCGTGACAGCGCCTGGGCTTACCTGACCCACAATGTGGCTATGGCTGAGGGCTTCTTGTCCTTTGAGCTGGAGCGTTACCTGGGGTGGCCGGGGCAGGCGCCGGCTTACGCGGTGGGTCAGCGTCTGTGGGAGTCTATTCGCGACGACGCCGCCGCTAAGGCCGCCCGTGAAGGCAAGGAGTTCTCGCTTAAGGAATTCCACTCTCGCGCACTGGCTATTGGTAGCGTGGGCCTGGATGTGCTGCGCGAGGCGCTAGCCTGAACACCCGCGCCGGGCGCCGTCGTCGTAGAAACTGCGTCGACGGCGCCGCCTTGCAGTCTGACCGGTCTGGGTGCGGCCCGGCGGCCAGGGCCACAGCCCTTGGTTCACAAATACTGACATTTCGTCCCCTCCCTATAAAACCCCATGAATTTTTTATAGGGAGGGGACGATTTTGCCTGTATTTGACTGCCTGTGTTTGACTGTGCCTGCTGCCTGAGTCAGTCCCAGAAGGAGGCCACGTCCACTACCCCACCACTGGCCTCGAAGTCAGCGCGCACGGCCTGACGCAGTTGAGGGTCACTAAGGTAATCCAGGGCCACACTGGCCAGGCCCCAAGCCCCATCCACAGCCGCCTGGTCGCCCTGCGGCGAGCCAGCCGCCGTCGCGAATTCATGAGTGTGCAGGGCCGTACCCTCGGGGGCAATCTTAATCAGCGGGTGAATCCCGGGCACGCGCTGAGACACATTGCCGAAATCAGTGCCTGCCGCAATCACCTCGGTAATCACTCCACGCGGCAGCACCGTGCGCCCGGCTGCGTTCTGCGCCCGCACCCAAGCCTGGCTAAGTGGGCCATTGGCGCGCACCGGCATCTCATTGGTGGTTTCACCGGTAAGAATCTCCACCCCGCAGCCGGTAGCCAGGGCGGCGCCCCGGAACACATCCTCCACCCGCGCCACCAGGTCGCGCAGCGTGGCAGCATCCAGCGAGCGCACAATCACACTCATTTCTGCCCGCTCAGGCACCACATTAGGTACCAGCCCACCGTCGGTAACCACCGCGTGCATACGGTCTGAGGGCAGCATGTGCTGACGCAGCAAACCCATACCCACCTGCGCCACCGTCACTGCGTCCAGGGCGTTGCGGCCCATAAAGGGGGCGCTGGCGGCGTGGGCGGAAACCCCGTGGAACACTACGCGCATCCGGCGTACCCCCAGCCAGGCCTGATCCACCAGGTCGTAGGCGTAGGAGTGGGTTTGGATGGCGGCGTCCACCCCCTCTAACATGCCGCGCTGGGCCAGGATTTCCTTGGCGGTGTCGCATTCTTCAGCCGGGGTGGTTTGCAGGATAACCCGCCCGCCTAGCGCGCCAGGGTGGCTTTTTTCCAGTTCAGCTAGGGCTAGGAAGGCCCCAACGGAGTTGGCGCACATGACGTTGTGACCGCAACCGTGACCCACCCCGGGTAGGGCGTCGTACTCGCACAAAATCGCGATTGTGGGTTGGTTAGCGGCCTCGCCGCCGATTTGAGCGCGCAGCGAGGTTTCCATGCCGAAACTGGCGCGCTCAACCTCAATGCTGTGGGCCTGCAGCAGCTTAGCGACGGCGTCGGCGGCATAAAACTCTTGGTAACCCACCTCTGGGTGGGCGTGAATATCCTGGCTTAGCGCCACGATCTGCGGGGCCAAAGCCTCAATGTGGGCTTTTAGTTCTTCACGCAGCTGGGTGCTGGCACCGCCGTGGGGATCTAAGGCGGTGGCGGTGGGGTTAGCTTGACGGCGTTTTTCGGTTTCTACAGCAAGTTGGTCGTAAAAAGCTCGGGAGGGCACAGTGGGCTGGCTAAGATCGCGCATAGTTCAACTATAGGAATCTGCACACAAAACGGGCAGTGCCAGTTAAGCACTGCCCGCCAATTACGTAGCCCCGGCGCCGGGAGCGGCCGCAGGTAGGGCGTTAGAGCCAGCTGTTTGGCCTGCCCGTTGCTAGGCCTGCTTGGGGCCAAACACGCTGGCTCCCAAAGCGAAGGGGAAACCAGGCTTTAGCAAGGCATCGACAGCCGGACGCACAAAGCTAATCAGCTTGCCGGCGTCGAGCGCCTCACCAGCGGTCTCCACGCCGTTAATTTCCGCCCTACCCAGCAGATCAGAGTAGTTAATGCTCATATCCAAGCTAGTGACGCCGTCGGCCTTAGAGTAACCCGCCCAGCTGGGAACCTCACTCATATCCACCATGGTGACCAGGTGGAAATACATGTATCCCAACTCATCCAGGGTGGAAGACACGCTCAGCAGGTGATGCGTTTGGGGGTTGCCCGACTCGTGCAGCGTAAACACGGTCAGTAGCCCATCGCGCGCCCCACGCAGCAGCATCCGAGCGATATGCACACTGAAAGCGTCGGCGTCGAAAAACTCACCCATAGCCTCCTGGTAAGGCAACGGGTCACTGATGCCGATACGGGCCCCAGGCCCCACATCCTTAATGGCGCGCTTACCGGTGGGGGTGATGGCCTTGAGCTCCAAAATGTTGCCCATCAGGCGGCCCACCTCCACCCGCTCACTCCAGCCGGCAGGGGCCCCCTCGGTGATTTCACGCTCCTCAACTAGCCCCAACCCCAGCACTTCAGCCAGGTCAATGTCGCTTTGGTGCCAGGTGATCAGCCCGTCTTCGTGCCATAGGGGGACGACGCCGTTAAAGGGCAGTCCGAAAGTTACGGTATGCATGTAGCTCCCTAGCTGACTTAGAAGTCCCAGTCTTCATCCTGGGTGGCTTCAGCGGTGCCGATGACGTAGCTGGAGCCAGAGCCGGAGAAGAAGTCGTGGTTTTCGTCAGCGTTAGGGGAAAGCGAAGCCAAAATAGCCGGGTTTACATCCGTGGAGTCAGCCGGGAACATGGCCTCATAGCCCAGGTTCATTAGGGCCTTGTTGGCGTTATAACGCAAAAACTTCTTAACGTCCTCGGTTAGGCCTAGCGGGTCGTAGAGGTCCTCGGTGTACTGCTCTTCATTGTCGTAGAGCTCAAAGAGCAGCTCGAAGGTGTAGTCCTTAAGCTCCTGCTGACGCTGCGGCGAAGCCTCGGCCACAGCCTGCTGATACTTGTAACCAATGTAGTAGCCGTGCACGGCCTCGTCACGAATGATCAGGCGGATCAGGTCAGCGGTGTTGGTGAGCTTAGCGTGGCTAGACCAGTACATGGGGGCGTAGAAACCTGAGTAGAACAGGAAAGACTCCAGCATGGTGGAGGCAACCTTACGCTTTTCCGGGTCATCGCCACGGTAGTAGTTGAGGATAATGTCAGCCTTGCGCTGCAGGTGGGGGTTTTCTTCACTCCAGCGGTAGGCTTCATCAATTTCCTTAGTGGACAGCAGTGTCGAGAAAATCGAGGAGTAGGAGCGTGCGTGCACCGACTCCATGAAAGCAATGTTGGTTAGCACCGCTTCCTCATGCGGGGTGCGCGCATCAGGGATCAGTGAAACCGCACCCACCGTGCCCTGGATGGTGTCTAGCAGCGTCAGACCAGTGAAGACGCGGTTAGTCATGAGCTTTTCGTCTTCAGTCAAGGTAGCCCAGGAGGGCACATCATTGCTCAGCGGCACCTTTTCAGGCAGCCAGAAGTTACCGGTAAGACGGTCCCACACTTCAAGGTCTTTGTCATCAACCAGGCGGTTCCAGTTAATGGCCTGAACGCGGTCTAGTAGCTTGAGCTTCTCGTGATGCATTGGGACCTTCTTGAAGTGGATAGCGAGCAAAAGGCAACTCAATACTAGCCAATACCCACCCCCAAAAGGGGGCTGACGCAACCAAAAAAGCTAGCCGTCTAGATGGTCTAGACGGCTAGCGGCGAAATTATGGTTTAAGGCCACAAATTACTGTGCAGGGCCAAGCCTCACAGCATACAGCTGACACAGCCTTCTACCTCAGTGCCTTCCAGGGCTGCCTGGCGTAGACGCACGTAGTAGATAGTTTTGATGCCCTTACGCCAGGCGTAAATCTGGGCCTTGTTCAGGTCACGGGTGGTGGCGGTGTCCGGGAAGAACAAGGTTAGGCTCAGGCCCTGGTCAACGTGCTGGGTAGCCACCGCATAGGTGTCGATAATGGCCTTATAGCCAATCTCGTATGCGTCCTTGTAGTACTCCAGGTTGTCGTTAGTCATATAGGGGGCCGGGTAGTAGACGCGCCCAATCTTGCCTTCCTTACGGATCTCTACCTTGGCCACGATCGGGTGGATCGAGGAGGTGGAGTTGTTGATGTAAGAAATAGAGCCGGTGGGCGGCACCGCCTGCAAGTTACGGTTGTACAGGCCGTACTCACGCACCTGCTGGGCCAGCCGAGCCCAATCTTCACGGCTGGGCACGTGCACACTAGAAGCGGCAAACAGTTCCTTTACACGCTCAGTGGTGGGCACAAAATCCTGGTTTAGATACTTTTCAAAGAACTCGCCGGTGGCGTACTTAGATTCTTCAAAACCAACAAAACGCTCATTGCGCTCGCGGGCCAGCTCACAGGAGGCTTTGAGGGCCTCAAACAGCACGCTGGCGAAGTAAACATTAGTGAAGTCTAGGGCTTCTTCGCTGCCGTAGTGGATGGATTCGCGCGCCAGGAAACCGTGCAGGTTCATCTGGCCCAGGCCAATGGCGTGCGATTCGCGGTTGCCCCGCTGAATAGAGGGCACAGACTCAATGTCGGTCTGGTCTGAGACGGCGGTCAGCGCGCGTACAGCAGTGCGGATAGTGCGGCTAAAATCAGGTGAATCCATGGTTTTAGCAATGTTTAGCGAACCCAGGTTGCAGGAAATGTCCTTACCCACATGGGCGTAGGTTAAGTCTGCGTTTAGCTTGCTAGCTTCAGAAACCTGCAAGATTTCCGAGCACAGGTTAGACATGACCACCTTGCCCTTAATGGGGTTGGTCTTGTTAACCGTGTCCTCAAACATCACGTAGGGGTAGCCAGATTCAAACTGGAGCTCAGCGATGGTCTGGAAGAACTGGCGGGCGTTGATCTTGGACTTACGGATGCGCCCGTCGTCGACCATTTCGTGGTACTTCTCCGTCACCGAAATTTCGGAGAAGGGCACCCCGTAGACGCGCTCGACGTCGTAGGGGCTGAACAGGTACATGTCCTCGTTCTTCTTGGCCAGCTCGAAGGTGATGTCGGGGATCACCACGCCCAGGGACAGGGTCTTGATACGGATCTTTTCGTCAGCGTTTTCGCGTTTGGTGTCCAAAAAACGCATGATGTCGGGGTGGTGGGCGTGCAGGTACACGGCCCCGGCGCCCTGACGCGCACCCAGCTGGTTGGCGTAGGAGAAGGAGTCTTCCAGCAGCTTCATTACGGGAATGACGCCGGAAGATTGGTTTTCGATGCGCTTAATGGGGGCGCCCATCTCGCGTAGGTTGGTTAGCAGCAGGGCGACGCCGCCGCCGCGCTTAGATAGCTGCAAGGCTGAGTTGATCCCGCGCGAGATAGACTCCATATTGTCCTCGATGCGCACCAGGAAGCACGATACGGGCTCGCCGCGCTGGACTTTACCCTCGTTTAGGAAGGTGGGGGTGGCTGGCTGGAATCGGCCAGACATGATTTCTTCAATCAGGTCTAGAGCTAGCTGCTCGTCGCCGTCAGCCAGGGCCATGGCGACTGTGGCCACGCGGTCCTCAAACCGCTCCAGGTAGCGCTTACCGTCAAAGGTTTTGAGGGTGTAGGAGGTGTAGTACTTGAAGGCCCCCAGGAAAGTTTCGAAACGGAACTTGTGGGCGTAGGCGGCTTTGAAAGCCTCCTTGGGGAAGCCTTCACGGTACTTGGCTAGCACGGTGGGGTCGTAGTAGCCCTCTTCAACCAGGTATTCGAGTTTTTCCTCGATGTCGTGGAAAAACACCGTGTTCTGGTTTACGTGCTGCAGGAAGTACTGACGTGCAGCCTGGCGATCGGCGTCAAACTGGATCTTGCCGTCAGCACCGTAAAGGTTCAGCTTGGCGTTTAGAGCGTGGTAGTCCAGTTCAGGGGAACGTACCGACTCACTGCCGGTATCAGTCAGAGTGTCTGCCAAAACTTTTCCAATCCTTGCTTTACGGTCTCTACGTCCTTGGGAGTTCCCAACAGCTCGTAGCAGTAGAGATATGGGACTTTTAGCTTATTAGAGATTATGTCACCGGCCAGGCCGTAGGCGGCACCAAAATTGGTATTGCCAGAAGCGATAACACCACGACATAGCTCACGGTTGTGGGGATTGTTGAGGAATTTAATGACCTGCTTGGGGACTGCACCTTTGATGCTGCCACCACCGTAGGTTGGGACTAACAGCACATATTCCTCGTCTACTTCCAGAGGCGGCTGGCTTGGTAGCAAAGGGATGCGTTTAGCAGGCATACCCAGTTTGCTTACGAAGCGATGTGTGTTTTCAGAGGTGGAGGAAAAATACACTAAAAGCGCCATTGGTCACGACCTGTGTTGCAAGTTAATCCCACCGGCTAGCGGGCCGGCAATTATGCGCCCTAAGACGCAGTTGAGCGACGCCCACCAGCAGGTAGACGTCGCTCGTAGAGCCACTTAGACGGCAACTGCGGTGGCGTTAGCTACAGCTAGAGCCTTGATCTTGTCGGGGCGGAAACCGGACCAGTGGTCATCGCCAGCGATAACTACCGGAGCCTGTACGTAGCCCAGAGCCTTAACCTGCTCTAGCGCCTGAGCGTCTACCGAGATGTCGACGGTGGAGTAGGAAAGGCCAGCCTTGTCCATGGCGCGGTAGGTGGCGTTGCACTGCACGCAGTTGGGCTTGGAGTAGACGGTGATCGCCATTTTTATTTGTGCCTTTCAATCCTGATGGGTCTGTCTGGCGGGGAGACCAGAGCTAGAAACAACACGCTTGTAACACGCGGCCGGCATATTCCGACCGGCAATAGAAAACACTACCCCTAGGGGTACGAAAGCGCCAGCACCCCAAGATGATGTGTCTGACACCGAATCTGTGCATAAACCTCCTGGAATTTGTGGACAACTGGCGCCGCCGCTGTGGATACTTTCGTTGCGTTGCGCGCTTAGTTCCAGTGTGCCCGGGCTACACCACGCGTTAAGTGGCCATTTTTGCGCCGGTTTAGCTGCTTTTTTCCGACGTCGCCCCACGCCCTCCCCTTAGCTCCAGTTCAAGGCGGTTTATCCCCACTTCCCCCAGGCCGGGCACGCGGTTTTTCCCACATGCTGTGGTTAGAGAAGAAAAAATTGCTTAGCTATTCATCTCACACGCGAAAACACTTGCACTCTGCGCGCCACCGGCACGCGGCTGCAAGGCCGCCTGTGCATCAGGAGTAGCAGTGGCCACCGGCGGCGGCCACCAGCAGGCTAGGCGACACAAAGCCGTACCGGACCACCGCGCGTGGCGCGCCGGCCATATAGAAACTAGCGCTAGCTGGCCACAGGCAAACTGAGCACGAAGCAAGCCCCCTGGGCGGCGTCGTCGAGATAGCTAGCCGAATCAGCCAACTGCACACTACCGCCGTGAGCCTGGGCAATAGCAGCGCAAATAGCCAGCCCTAAGCCCGTAGAACCCCCCTGACGATTGCGCGAAGCATCAGCGCGAGTAAAGCGCTCAAACAGCTTGCCACGCAATTGCGGGGAAATACCCGGGCCATTATCAGCCACCACAATGCGGTAATCGCCACCCGCTCGCAGCAGCTTGACCCACACATGCGTGCCGGCAGGAGTATGCAGGCGGGCATTAGCCAACAAATTAGCTAACACCTGCCGCAGCCGCTGCTCGTCACCGCGCACCAGCGGCAGCTGCTCATCAAGATCCTCATCTGCCCCAAATACGGCACTCAAATCCAGCTCAAAGGTGTGGTCAGGGCCGGCTATCTGCGCGTCTGCCACCGACTCAATCAGCACCGGAGCTAAATCCACCAGCTCATCTTCCAGCTCCCGGCCCGCATCCAAGCGCGCCAGCAGCAGTAAGTCATTAACCAGCTCGCTCATACGCAGCGATTCACTGGCAATACGGTCCATAGCCTGCTGGGAAATCTCACTGAGCTGATCACCTTCGCGCCCGCTACGCACCAGCTCGGTGTAACCACGGATAGCTGCCAAGGGCGTACGTAGCTCATGGGAAGCGTCGGCCACAAACTGACGCACCTGGGTTTCAGAGCGTTGACGTACCTCCAGGGCGTCATTGACGTGGTCAAGCAGGGTGTTAAGGGCTGTGCCCACCTCCCCGACTTCAGTGGAAGAACACAGGTCAGCAAGGCTTACGCGGCGCTCAATTTGTACCTCACCGCTATCCATAGGCTGCGTAGCTACCTGACGGGCAGTAGCTGCCACGCGCCGCAGAGGCTGCAAAAACCTAGACACCAAGCCAAAGCAGACCACCGCCGCCAGAACTACACCGCTGCCCACCAGCAGCACCTCAATAATCATTTGGCGGCCAATTAGGGCTTCATCATCAGCTAAAGACACCCCGGTAAGTACGGCGTCGGAACTAACCGAGTCGCGCGTAACCAGTACCCGGTAGGTGCCCAGCCCCTCCACATACACCGTGAAAGGCTTGGTTTTACCTGAGTTAAGCGCTGCCATCAGGGTGTTTATCTGGTCGCGAGTCAGGTAGGTGTATTTGCCTTCATTGTTGATGTAAGCGCTGGCCACCACCCCTTGGCGGTTACGCAGCAGGGCCAGGGTGCCGGCAGCCTGCCCGGGGGCGTCTAGGCCGGCGGGCGGGTTATAGTCGCTGCTGTCACTGCCGTAGGTTTGCAGTAGCTGCTGGGCGACGTTTTTTTCGGTGGATTCGCTGTGACGGCGAGTGTTACCGCGCTGGGAGGCGGCCTGCACACGAATATCGGCGCGGTCCATCAGTGAAGCTTCCAGTGCCCAGGTACTAAGGCAGCCAATCGTCCCAGCTAGCACAAACACCACGGCCACCACGGTCAGCACAATCATGCGACGCAGGCTCAGTTTTTTGTGGGCCCACAGCCGCCCATGCAGCCCCGCCTCTACCTGGGGGTGCTGGGAGGCCTGGGCGCACTGGGCGGCACTTGGTTGCCAGTTGCGTTCCCAGCCGCGCCACCAAAGGTAGGAGCGACCGGAGGCGCCAGCGCGTTGTGCTCCCTTGTCCCGGCCGTGAATTAGCTGCTCGCCCGTCGAGACTAAAAGCTGCTTTATAGCCGTAAACAATTATTTTTCCTCAGCGGCCTTAAGCATGTAGCCCACCCCACGCACGGTGTGAATCATGGGGGCGCGTCCCTTATCGATCTTGCGACGCAGGTAAGAGACGTAAAGCTCCACCACGTTAGCTTGGCCGCCAAAGTCATAGTCCCATACCCGGTCCAGGATTTGCGGTTTAGACAGCACCCGGCGCGGGTTTTCCATGAAGAAACGCAGCAGCTCAAACTCAGTGGCGGTGAGTCTAATTGGGTCTTCGCCGCGCCACACCTCGTGGGAGTCTTCATCCATGCGTAAATCGCCCACCACCAGCTCGTTACTGGGCGGGGCCACCACTGAGCCGGAGCGGCGCAGCAGGGCGTGCAGGCGGGCCACTACCTCTTCCAAGCTGAAGGGCTTGGTTACGTAGTCATCCCCACCGGCGCTTAGGCCCTCCACCCGGTCAGCAATGGAGTCTTTGGCGGTCAGGAACAGCACCGAGATGTCCGGGTCATTGCGACGGATCTTGCTCAGCACCTCAAGGCCGTCAAAGTCTGGCAGCATAATGTCTAGAACCACCAGGTCAGGCGAGATTTCGCGGGCCAGGCGCACGGCGTCGGCACCGGTGTGGGCGGTGGTAACCTCCCAGCCTTCATAGCGCAGGGCGCTGGCTAGAAGATCGGCTAGGACAATTTCGTCGTCGACCACTAGCACCTTGATCTGGCTGGCCTCGGAAGTGGTGGCGTTTGTGGCTGTCATAGCTCTATCACACTGCATTTAGCTGCTGCGCGCTACTAATACGCTTAGGGAAGACTCCCCCTACTCAGCACTCGACGACGTTTACAGCCAGGCCACCCAGGGAGGTTTCCTTGTACTTGGAGAGCATGTCTTCACCGGTTTGGCGCATGGTTTCAATGACAGTGTCCAGGCTGACCTGGTGACGCCCCTCACCCCACAGGGCCATGCGCGAGGCGTTAATAGCCTTCACACTGGCCACCGCGTTGCGCTCAATGCAAGGAATCTGCACCAAGCCACCAACCGGGTCGCAGGTGAGACCCAAGTTGTGTTCCATGGCAATTTCAGCGGCATTCTCCACCTGCTCAGGGGTGCCACCCAGGGCCTCAGTTAAGCCCGCTGCAGCCATAGAGGAAGCTGAACCCACCTCGCCCTGGCAGCCCACCTCAGCGCCAGCAATCGACGCGTTGGTCTTGATCAGGGCCCCCACGGCGGTAGCTGCCAGCATGAAGCGACGCACGCCGTCGTCGTTAGCACCCGGGCAGAAGTGACGGTAGTAAGCCAAAACCGCCGGCATAATCCCCGCCGAACCGTTAGTGGGGGCAGTAACCACGCGGTGACCAGCGGCGTTTTCCTCATTGACCGCGAGCGCGTAGAGGTTAACCCAGTCCATACCACGCAGCGGGTCACGGCGGCAGTAGGCGTCTGCGGGGGTTTTCTCCTCAGCCAGTAGGCGCTGGTAGAGGGCGTTAGCGCGGCGCTGGACACCCAGCACGCCGGGCAGCACCCCCTGGGCCTTACAGCCGGCCTCAATGCACTGCATCATGGTGGTTTCTAGCAGGCGAATGTAGTCGATTACTTCCTGTTCGGTGCGGGCCGAGACCTCGTTGGCTAGCACCACGTCGCTGATGCGTAGCCCGGTGCGCCGGCAGATGGCTAGCAGCTCGTTGGCGGTGGAGAAGGGGTAGGGGGCTACCGTGGCGCTGACTTCCTTTGTTTCGGCTGTGGCCAGGGCTCGGATTTCGGGGTGACCGTCAGTGCCCACATCCTCCATCACAAAGCCGCCACCCACGGAGAAGTAGGTGCGGCGTAGGATTTCCGCCCCGGCGGCGTCGTAGGCGGTTAGGGTCATGCCGTTGACGTGGTAGGAAAGCACGCGCCCGGGTAGGAACATGATGTCTTTGCTGGTGGAGAAGGGTACCTGGCCTAGCCCCGGCATTTGCACGTAGCCCTGGGCTTCCACCTGGTCCCAGAAGTTGGCGCACACTTCCTGGGGGACGGTTTTGGGGTTGTAGCCGCCCAGGCCCATGACGACGGCGCGGTCGGTGGCGTGTCCGCGCCCGGTGGCCCCCAGCGAGCCGTATAGCTCTACGGTTAGGCGGGTTACTTGAGGTAGCGGGGTGTCTTGGTTGGCTTGGCGACGGCGCTCAAGGTTTCGCACTAGGGCGGCACCAAATGCTGCCCCGGCGCGCATAGGGCCCACAGTGTGGGAGGAGGAAGGACCAATTCCGACTCGCATCAGGTCAAATACGCTTAAGGGACGCGAGGCCAGCTCGGGGTCAACTGCACCGGCCATTAGTGCGGCGGGGGTGATTAGTTCTCCATCAACTTCGGGGACAACCGGCAGGGCCGTTAGCGCATTGGTGTTAAGTGCGGTCATGCTCTAATAATGCCGCATTTAGCTTTGTCTGGGCTGTGCCCGGGTAGGTATGCGCTTAGCTTAAGGGGACGGCACGCTTAGGGCGGGCCGGCGTCGTCGTAAATTACTACCCAACAGACGGATCCTAATGGGCAAGCCGGGGGGCGGCGTCGTTAATTAATTTGCCTATGTGACCAGACAATACTCAAGACATAACTGAGTTAGTAATAACTAACTACACTGCTGCTACCCTAGCCAAGCGCGCCATAAGGGGGCAAACTATCCGTATGGCTACTCCCATTGCACTTGCAATTGCTGGCTCTGAGGCTTCCGGCGGCGCCGGCGCTCAGACTGACCTAAAAACTTTCCACGAACTGGGTGTATTTGGCTGCACTGCGCTTACCTGCATTGTTTCCTTTGACCCCAACAACAACTGGGGCCACCGTTTCGTCCCGGTTGACCCGCAGGTGATTGCCGACCAGATTGAGGCGGCCGCCAGCGTTCACAGCCACATTGATGCTGTAAAGATCGGCATGCTGGGCACCCCGGCCACCATCGAGGTGGTCTCCCAGGCGCTGGACACCTACAAGTTCCCCCAGGTGGTGCTGGACCCGGTACTGATCTGCAAGGGTCAGGAGCCCGGCGCGGCCCTGGATGTGGACAATGCTCTGCGCGCCCAGGTGCTGCCCAAGGCCAGCATTGTTACCCCGAACCTGTTCGAGACCCAGGTGCTTTCTGGTCGCGGCGAGATCACCAGTGTGGAGCAGCTTAAGGACGCTGCTAAGGCCATCTACGACCAGGGTGTGCCCGTGGTGGTGGCTAAGGCTGGCACCCTGCTGGGCACCGGCACCGCCCTGGATGTTTACTACGACGGCGAGCAGCTAGAGGTGCTGGAAGTGCCGGCAGTGGGCTCCGAGCGAGTTTCTGGTGCTGGCTGCACTCTGGCCGCCGCCATTACCGCGCAGGTAGCTAAGGGCTTGGCGCCGCTGCAGGCAGTGCGCGACGCCAAGCAGGTAGTGCTCAGTGCCATCGAGAACCGTATGCACGGCAACGCCCCCTTCAGCTACGTCTACCAGGGCGGCGCATCCGCTACCCTCTGAGGCCTTCAGAGGCACAGTCAGACTGACAGACACAGACAAAAACAGGTAAAATCGTCCCTTCCCTATAATTTTTCCATGGGGTTTTATAGGGAACGGATGGTTTTTCCGTATCTGTAAGCGCCCGACCACGGCGCCGACCGCAAAGGCCGACCGGCTGAACGGCTGAACGGCCGAACGGCTGAACCGAGCCGGCCTTCCCATAATCTGTGGGGGTCCCAGGTATTAAGGGGTTACCTGGGGCCCCCACTTGTTTAACTTTTATATAACTTATGGACTTAGCCGGCATAGTCAAATACAGACACAAATACAGGTACAAATACAGGCAAAATCATCCCTTCCCTATGATTTTTCCATGGGGTTTTATAGG
>ERZ773045.362-NODE-362-length-23397-cov-3.320324_pt1 | contig 23397 bp, 10 predicted proteins | sample MGYA00580635_ERZ773045 | MGnify/ENA primary metagenome ERZ773045 (study PRJEB29015, sample SAMEA2738115) | human oral metagenome | biome: human oral; feature: human-associated habitat; material: saliva | place: China | collected 2261 ...
CCCGCCGCAAACCCGCAGCCGGGCGACTCGCACACCCCGGAACCCCAGCCAAGCCCCTCCGCTGACCCGAGCGGTCCCGGCACCAACGATGCGCCGCCCAGCGCATCCCCCGCCCCGGCGGCTCCCGAGCAGCCGAGCGCAAGCCCGACTCCATCACGAGATGGGGATGCGCAAAACACGCAAAACCCCGCACCGAAGGCGCCCGCCCCCATGCCAACCTGCGAGGCGGGGAAGATCGACGGCCGCTATAAAATCGGCGACGGGCACCTGGACCTTCAAGCACAACTGCGTGATAACCGGCTGGAACTGGGGCTCAAAGACGATAGCGGACTCATAGATGCGGACTCGGTGGTGCGCCCGCTGGATACCGTGGTGTGGACCGTTAGTGATCGTGCCCGCCGCAGCCGCAACGAGCACATGAACTCGCCCAAACTCGACTTTATTGGACCGGTCGGAACCGCGTTTTATGGGCTTCCGCAAACCCAGATGCGCGGGCTGCCTTGGCCCGGGTACAGCACCCAGGATGTGGACTACAGTAGGCTCGACGGCGGCGTAACCCTGCACGTTGTGCCCCGCAGCATGCCGAAGGGCGCGCGGTTCGGTGTCTTCACCGAGTCGCTGACCGGCCCCGAGGTTCTGCTGGATTCGACCAAAAATCAACATAGTATATCGATCGACTACGCAACCCACGCGCACGCCAACTGGGTATTTACCGAGCCTGGGCATTACATATTTGACGTTCAGTACACCGCAAAACTCAAAGACGGTACTGAGATCACAAGTAAAGTCCAGCAGCTTGCCGTCGCCGTCGGGAATGAGGCAAGCAACGCATGCTCCTTTACCACAGCGTCAGAGCCGGGCAAGGGCACAAACGACGGTTCATCCTCCGGGCAGAATGCCGGGCAAGACTCCTCGGCACGGGTGGGCACCCCTCAGGGCGCCGTGCGCGTTCCCAATGCCCCGGCGGATGCGGCGCATCCGCACAACCCGACCGAACCGCAGGATGCCTCGGCAGCACCGCAGAACGGTACAGAGGGCACGAACCCGCAAGGTTCTGAGCAAGCGGCGAACCCGGGAACAGCCCAGAGGGCGGGTACCCAGGTTGGTGCAACTACAGAGAACGGCACGGTCACCGGATCGTCAGGGAACGGCGTATCGGGCGGTTCAGATTCGGGCGCATCCGGTGTGGTCCAAGGGTCTGCAGGCGGTGCATCCGCGGGCTCGAATGCGCTGGCGCATACCGGATTTGCCGTGATTCCCGTGGTAATCGCGGGCGTTGCGCTTCTGGGCACTGGTGTCGTTTTGGTGATCCGTCGTCGGCAAAAGTAGCCGCGGCGTAAGACACCGAACACGCATTACACCTTATGACCTCACCGTTTTCACAAAAACGGTGAGGTCATAACCGTTTAAGAGCGTGTTGAGCAAGGGTTTTGGCGGGTAGAGCAGCGTGAGCGCCATCCGTTTTATACCCCCTTAAAATCCCCGCTGACCGTGAGCAAAAGGCTGAATCTTGCGGATGCGCCGGTTACACTAGGTATAGCCGTGAGACCTACCCGAGCACTAGAGCGTGAGGAGCAACCGTGGACGATGCAATAACCGGCATGCGCGAAGGAGCGCCGCTAGGATCCGCCTTCACGCTCATTCGTGCGGTAGGTTCCGGCACGGTCGGCACCGTCTGGGCGGTCTCACGTAAAGGCTCATGGGCGTTGTATGCTGCTAAATTCCTCAAGCCCGAGTACCACAAAGACAGCGAATTTCTTGAGCGGTTCGTGCGCGAACGCACCGTGCTTTCGCAGCTGCACCACCAGTACATCGTGCCTATCGAAGACATGGTGGTTGAGGGCGATAACCTGGCGATCGTCATGGAATACCAGCATGGCGGAAGCGTGCGCGAGTTTTTGCAGAAGCAGAAGAATCTGCTGCCCGGCGAGGCCTTCGGCATTGTTGAGCGCGTGCTTTTGGCACTGGAATACGCGCATCGTTCCGGGGTTCTGCACCTAGATATTAAGCCCGATAACGTGCTTTTATCGGGGCATTACGGTGATGCCCTCGTGGAGCAGGTGCGGGTTGCCGACTTCGGTATCGCCACGCTCATGGGGCAGACGGAGAGCCAGGGTTTTTACGGTACGCCCGCCTATATGTCGCCCGAGCGTAAAGCCTATGGAAGCTCAGATTCCTCAGCCGATATTTATTCCGCCGGTGTTATGCTGCACGAGCTTCTGGTCGGCGCCGTCCCGCTGGTGGATGCGGATTCTGCCGTTCAGATCAGCGATCACCTTCCCGAGGATGTGCGCACCGTCCTTGAGAATCTTATGAGCCTATCGCCCAAGAACCGCCCGCAGGCCGCGCAGGCTGTGGCGCAGGTTCGGGCTCTGCGCAAGAAATACCAGGATGCTGACCGGTTCGAGTATGAGGAACGCGCCTCAGAAAACCAGAGTACCGGTGGTCGTCAGCGCACGGTTATTCGCGGCGGCGAGCAGGCACCCGCTCAAGCCGCGTCGGATAACTACAGCACCCAAGTACCCGAACTGGGTGAAGCCTCGCATCAGACGATTATCCGCCCGGTGACCGAGGCGCCTGTTGTCGAAGAGGAAGAAATCGACGAAGAATTTGAGAATGAGCAGCCGAGAACGGTTGCCTCACAGCTCAAACGCCCGCTCGTGTGGGGGTCGATATTAGGTATTTTGGCGCTTATCTGCGCCTGCGTTTTCGTCTTTATCAACAGTTCCGGTGAGAAGAAGCAAGAGGGGCCAAAAGAGCATTGGACCGCATCCTCAGGCACGAATTCGCCCCTGCCGAGCGGCTTAGGCACCCGTCTTGAGGCCGACTATGACCCGTCGTCTCATACGGCAACCGTGAAATTTGAGTACTCGACGCAAAAATCCGGGCTGCACGGCGATATTCTGCAGGTTGTTCCCGGGCTGAGCACCGATTCCTGCCCGCAAACCACATGGAACCAGGCGAGTGAGGCCGAGGAGATCCGCAAAAATCAGGCCGCCATTACCGGGCTGGACACGAAATGCGCCTGGAATGTGAGTAACCTTAAGATTCCGGCGAACTCAGCCGTAACCATGAGCGCCAAGGTCGATATCGATATTCCCGATCAGAAGAGCCTCGAAAAATGGTTGGGAGAGATCACCAAGAAGACCCAGACCGCCATTAGCGACCCGGACGTGAAGTCGGCTTCATACCCCATTCAGCGCATCCAGAAGATTGAGGTGCAGGTGCCCAACCGCGTGGTTAACCAATCGGCGGTACCGGTTACCCTGCTGCCGGTGTGGCCCAGCGGCAAGGATGACCTGAACCCGCTCATGAAGCTGCCGCAGACCGGCACACCCTCCCAGGCCATTACCTCGCTGGCACCGGATACGGGCGATATCGCCTTCACAGACGGATGCTCCGGTCACCTGTCGATTTCAGCGGATCAGAAAAATGTGACGGCCCTATCGGTTGCTCCCCAGTGCAAGCTCAACGTTCAGGTGGGTAACTTCACAAATCTGCAAAGTAACGCTTTCAGTATTACATCACGGTAATTGAACATCTGTTGATCGTGCGACAGAGCGTTAAGATTGGCATATTTCCCGCACATTCTACTCATGGCGCGGTAGAATACCTTTAAGTTGCCTCGAACGGTTTACTCAACGCCACACACATACGATGCAACATTACTGTCCATAAAATCAGCCACCTTCCGGAGTGCCATATGTCTACACGCTTCGACGCGTCAGAATCACGGCTGACGTGGAAGAGCCGCTGTGTGCGGGTGCCTTTAACCATCGGGGTCATTGGCAGTTTGCTCCTTGCGGCATGCTCCTCGTCAGACCAGCAGAATAGTGATCCTACCTCGCCCGGGCAGACGACCCAGCAGAGCGAACAGCAGGTGCAAAACCCCACGCACGTGCTGCAGAACGTGAACCTTAAACTTGCGAGCAACGGTAACGTTTCTGCTATTGACACCAACAATATCTATGTCAATGAACAAGAGCACAAGAGCTCCAGCAAGACCATCAACTTCAAGGTCAAGGACGTTATTAACGACGTCCCGGTGCGCGTCAGCACCCAGTACCAGAGCTCCAAGGGCACCGGTACAAACCTGAAAGACCTGAACGGGTACTCCGGTGAGCTGACTATTAAGGTCACCGTCGAAAACCTTACGCTCAAGTCCCAAGAGGTAAGCTACGATGCGGGCGGCACCAAGCGCACCAACCAGGCGCTCGTCGGTGTTCCGTTTACGGTGGCAGGGTCGGTTTCGCTCGATAACGTGAAATCCAACCAGATCATTACCTCCGGCGATAAGACGGACGACAGCGCAACCAACGGCGTGATCAGCACGACCGGGGACGGCAAGGCGAACGTGCAGTGGGGCGCGATCCTGGCGCCTCCGACCTCCGGGGCGAGCACATCGTTCACGCTGAAGGTGAATGCGCAGGACTTCAAGGCACCCGATTTCGATATTGCGGTTCAGCCGGGGTTTGCCTCTGACCTTTCGGGTGAGAGCGTGCTCAACAACAGCTTCAATAAGAACGACGCCAACCAGGTTGCGATGCTTCAGCGCACTATCGACTTGGTGAACAACGTCGATTCGACGATTACCAGCGCCAGCTCGCAGGTGAACGAACTGCGCTCTAGCCTGGACAACACCTCGGACACCCTGGGTCAGGATGCCGCGAAAAACCTCCAGGCTAACAGCGAGAGCCTGACCAAGCGTATGGCGGAGCTTGACGGGCAAATTCAGTCCCTCAAGGATGACCTTGCCAAGACTGCCGACGGCAACAAGAACCAGCTCATCAGCCAGCTGGAAAGCACCGTGAACACGATGGATACCCTGCTGGGTGATACCTCGCAGGTTCCGAATGTCTCGGTTTCGCATCAGAACGGGTCATGCACCGTCGATCGCGGTGCAGCCGGAGGCGGATCGAGCGTATACGGCAACCTCGTGCAGCTTTCCCAGATTCTCAACAACTATGCCGATGCCAGTGGCGACTGCCAGCGTGCCCTCGCGGACTCGCTGCGCCAGACCATCGGGCCGGACAACCCCAGCCCCGAGGTCTGCCGTGACGGCTCTTCGGTCACCTGCTCCCTGTACGGTGCTTCGGTCACCTCGCAGGCAAGCCTGATTGGCCTCGTCGCTAATGGTGAGAAGCTTGTGAACGAGCTGCAGCCTGAGTACCTCAAGGGTGCCAACAAGAACTACCGTGCCCTGCGCGGCGAGGTAGACAACCTGACGAAGTACCTGCAGAGTGATGAAGGCAAGAAAGCCATTCGAGACCACCAGCAGAACGGTGACGTCACGGAATCGCTCAAGTCTAGCCGCCGGTCGGTAGATGAGCTCAAGAAAACCTCGGATGAGCTCACCAAGGCGCTCAACAGCCTGCACAGCAAGGCCGTGGCGGCGCGCAACGACGTGAGCGGAAACTCAAACTCTATAGACCAGCAGAACGAAGATATCGCTAACGAACTCTGCAAGCTTTCGGTAGAAAACGGCGGCAAGCTCTCGCAAGAGGAAGTAGACCGTCTGCGCTCCTACCTGACTTCTACGCCTTGCGGTGAGACCCCGAGAACCCCGCAGCGCGATCAGAATAACCAGAACCAAGGCGATCAGAACACCCCGAACAATAACCAAAACGGGAACAACGGTAACCAGAACAACCAAAACCAGGGTAATCAGGATAATAACCAGAACACCCCCAATAACAACCAGAATGGTCAGAACGATCAGAATGGCCAGGGCGGTGCGCAGGTAACCCCGCAGAACGACCCGACTGAGAATGACCAGAACGGTCAAAACGATCAAAACGGTCAGAACCAGAACACCCCGAACAATAACCAAAACGGGAACAACGCTAACCAGGGCGGCACCCCCGTAGTCCCGGCGGCACACCGATTTGCTGCCGACAAGCTCCAGGCACCCGAAGGTTACGGGCAGGCTATGGACGAGCGCCTGAACAACCAGGCACGCGCTTGGGACGAGGTTATCAAGGAAACCGACCTGCAGAACCCAACCACCCCTCTGGCACAGAGTGCGAAGGGATTCTCCGACCAGGTGAACTCCCTGGACTCCGCGCTCAGCTCGGTTGAGAAGGCATATGCGGGCGAAGGTGACGACCAAAACCGTGATCGTGATGATCGCCAGAACGACCCGAACTCCCTGGATGAAAAGCTCAAGTCGCTGACCAGCGCATCCGACGAATTGGGTAAGAATCTGGATGAACTTTCCAACCAGCACTCCGAACTTTCGGAAGCTCTCAAGAATGCATTCAAGGACTCTGCTGACGAAACCAGCAAGAACATCAACAACCTGATTTCGCAGGAGATCCGCCAGGTATCGGCTCAGGGTTCGGCAGGTGCCGATTCCATTCAGAATTCCTTCACCAGCTCGATCTACGGTCTGGCGGAAGCCTCGAATGTAATCGTGCGCGATGCCGGTAACTCTCTGGAGGCGCAGCGCCGTGACATTGCCGGTAAGGTTGAGAACCTCAAGGCATCCCTGGATGGGGTCACCCAGAGCTCCCTGGAGCAGCTGGATGCGCGCACCGGAAACGCCAGCCGCGACCTGGCGGGTGCATCCGTGCTTCTTGCCGACGACCTCAACAAGGTTATCCTTGACCTGGGCGATAGCCGAGTCGATGGTTCGGGTCTGCTGGGCGCGTTGAAGACGAACGCCGCGAAAGCTGGTGCCGCCGACTTCCAGCTGGCGCTTGCCTCACAGAACGCGCAGGGTTACACCAGCGTTCGTGCCGAGGATATTGCGGCCGTGCAGCTGCGGCAGGCACAGTTCAAGGCGTCCTTGGAGAAGCTCAAGTCACTGCCCTCCTTCCACCTGCCTGACGGTGGTAAGGCCGAAGTGAAGGTGGTTTACACCTTCCACATTGGGGACATGTAGCGTGACCCCAGAGCCTCAGCTTGAGGAAGAACAAACCTCCCGAAGGGTACCCCTGACCATCATTGGCTGGGGTGCCCTTCTGGGGGTCTTGTTGTTGGTTATCGTGGTGGCAGCTCATCTGCTGCGACCGGATATTCGGCCCCTGCGCGCACCCGGCGATACCGAGGCGATAGCCCCCGTTGTTCCGCAGGAAATTACGCTGCCGAACAACAATAATCGCGACGCCAAGATCGGGATTATTATGACCTACGGCGAGGATGCGGAAGGCTCCGAATGGGTGCTCCCTGCCCAGGGTGCTGCGGTGGCCGCGCATCGTCTGGATCTTGGTAAAACCCCCGTTCAGCTGACGGTCGCTAACGATAAGGGAACCCCTGACGGGGCTCGTGATGCCGTCGAAAAACTCAAATCTGAGGGCGTTCAGGGGATTATTATTTCTTCCTCGGGTGAGCATATTAAGGGTGCGACGAACGCGGCACGTGAGAGCAGCATCCCGGTGATTGAGGTCTACGACAGCGTAGATACCGGGCGCGGAGTCTGGAGCCTGGCGCCCACCCCCGAGCAGCTTTCGCAGGCGTATATGCAGGCTTCGCAGCCGAGTACCCAGAGCATCGTGATAGCTCCCAAGGATACTGAGGTGAAGATTCCGCAGGTTGCCGCCAAGCATGCGTACGACCGCGATACCGATGTGCGTGAGCTGGCGCAAGACGTCAAGAAAGAGTCCCAGAGCTACGGGGCTTCGGCGAATATCTTCGTTTCGGGCTCGGCAATTCGCCAGGCCAAAATCGTCAAAGAGCTGCAATACGCCGGGGTGACGGCTCAGATTCTTTTGAGTCCGCAAGCCGTATCGCCCATTTTCGCGCGAACCCTTGTGGCTGAGGGTGGCACGGTCTCGGCAAACCTGACGACCGTCGGGTACAACATGTCAGACTCTTTGGCTTTGCAGTCCGATGACCCCGGGCGGGGGCTCGCCGCCTTCCTCGAAGCGGTGCGTGTTATGGGTCAGGATTCATCCTACATGACCCTGCAGGATGACCAAGCCTTCAAATCCGCCGCCCCCTATGCGGATGCGCGCTCCCACAACGCGGTGCTGGCGTTCGCCTATGCGATCGATAAGGTGCACGAACGCAAGCCGGAGGCGGTCACTCGCGTGCTGGAAAGCATGAGGCTCGATGCCGCTCAGGCGATTGCGGGCGACGCGCTCGATTTCACTCATGAAAACCCAACGACTGCGCCCGTGCAGACACTCCATGCTACGGAGCAGAGTCTGGGGCTGCGGCCTGAGCCGAGCAACGATCAGGAACCGCGCATCGTCTGGTTTGCAGATCGTGGAACTCGAACGGAAACCTACAATGAATAGCAATTGACTAGTATATATTCCAAATAAAGAATATAAGATGCCGTCTTGTACAGGGCTGTGAGATCGTCAAAGGAACAGTATGCGAATCCAAATATCCCTCGAATCTTTTCAGAAAAGTATCGAACTCGATTCGTGGCAGGAGAACACCACGCTGCGGCAGATCGTCTACACGGCGGGCGGCCCAGAGATAGCCGCTGACGACCCGCTCTATGTAGACTCCCAGCCGGTCACCGGCGACACCACGATGGATACCGTCGTGCTGCTCGAAGGCAGCACCATCGGATACGCCCCCACGCCGGTTGCCGAACCCATTCACGGATGGTCCATCACCGTCGCGGGTGGGCTGCATGCGGGGCGCATCCTGCCCTTACCGAGCGGTCGCGCCCTCGTGGCGGGGCGTTCCCCCCAAGCCGATGTTGTGCTGGAAACCGAGAGCGCATCCTGGGAACACTTCACCGCCACCCAGACCGACAACGGGGTACTCATCAAAGACTCGGGATCCACCAACGGAACCTTTGTGAACGGCGCAAAACTGGGCGAAGATGGGGTAGAAGTAGACGACGAAGCCGTCATCTACGCCGGGGGAGTGGCACTGCTTGTGCGCCCGCAGCTCACTGAAACCCTGGCACCGCGCGCAGGGTCGCTTCCCAACCTGACCCCCAGCCGCACGGCACCCTTCAACCGTCCGCCGCGCGCGGCTCTTATGCCCGAATCAGATACCGTCAAAATACCGAAGCGGAAGAACGTTACTAAACCCTCAAAATTCAGTATCGCCACGGTACTTGCTCCACTGATTTTCGCCGGTGCCATGGTCGCCATGATGCGCGAAATCCGTTACGCGCTTTTCGCGCTGCTCAGCCCGGTAGCGGCCATTGGTATGTGGCTCGAGCAGAAAATGCGCTTCAAACGTGAGAAGCGAGAAGAAGAAAACCGGTTCGAGAAAGAACTCGACAAGGTTAAAACCAAGTTCGACGACATCTACGACTACGAGCGTCTGCGTCTGCAGGAACTCGCACCCGACCCCGCCAGCGTGGCGCGGCGCATCGAGCTTCCCAGCGTGGAAGTATGGCAGCGCCGCTTTAAAGCCTCTGATTTTATGACGCTCCATGTGGGGTACGGTAACTATGCCTGGATTCCCAAGAACGATTTGACCTCAAGCCAGGAACCCGAGAAAGAAATTAAAACTCTTCTCGACTCATCCAAGCTTATGGGAGCCCCCATGGTCGCCGACCTGACCGACGCCGGTGTTATCGGCATCGTGGGTGATAGGGAAGGCGCCCTCGCCCTAGCGCGCAGCCTCGTGATGCAGTCCGTGACTCACTGCGGACCCGCTGACCTCACCCTAGGCGTCTTCTTCGACCGCGGAAAAGAAGACGAATGGTCGTGGACCTCGTGGCTGCCGCATACCCGACAGAGCGGATCTTCCACGGGTGGCCGATGGATTTCGCAGGATTACGAGCACTCCAACGCTATGCTCAAAAACCTGCAGCAAAGCATCGACGGGCTGCTAACCCCCGGCCTGATGCTGGTGATTGACTCTGAGGTACTCACTGAAGGCCGTGATGCCCCAGCCCGTAAACTCTTAGGGTACGGTCGGGGTGAAAACCCGCACCGCCAGTCCAGCCGCGATAAAGTAGTGCATAAAGTGTTCGGCATCGTGATTGCCTCGTCCGAAGAGCAGCTTCCCGCCTCCTGTACCGTAGTTGTTACAGTGGACGAAGACGCCGCCGCAACCTTCTACGAACCCGAAAAACGCCGTACCGTCAACGACGTTATTATCGGCGGCATCGACCTTGACTACGTCACAAAACTGGCGCGGATGCTTGCAGAATTCGACGATCCCGAACTCATCATCCCCGGTGCGGGTCTGCCCGGGCTGGTGCGCCTGCCCGAACTCACCGGCATCGGCACGCCGCCCACCGCCCAAAAGATTATCAACACCTGGCAGAAATCCACCGGATACAGCACCGAAATCGGCGTTGGCGATCAAGGCGTGTACACTCTCGACCTGGTCAAAGACGGTCCGCACGGTCTTGTCGGCGGTACCACGGGTTCGGGTAAGAGTGAATTCCTGCGCTCCCTCGTCGCCGGTCTGGCGGCCCATAACGACCCCACGCGCCTCAACTTCATTCTGATCGACTTCAAGGGCGGTGCGGCGTTCAAAGCCTGTGAACGGCTGCCGCACACCATCGGCACCATCAGTAACCTCGATGAACAGCTCGCAAACCGTGCGCTGATCAGTCTCGAAGCCGAAATGGAGAGGCGGCAGCGGCTCTTCGCCTCCGTGGGGGAAGGCGTCGACAACATCATCGAATACCACGCCACCAACCCGCCAGAGCCCATGCCGCGCCTGCTTCTCGTCATTGACGAGTTCGCCATGCTCGCCAAAGATTTCCCTGACGTGCTCACCTCACTCGTGAGTATCGGTGCCGTGGGCCGTACCCTCGGTGTGCACATGATCCTGGCAACCCAGCGACCTGCCGGCGTGGTGAACAATGACATTCTGGCGAACACCAACCTGCGTGTTGCGCTGCGCGTGCAGTCCAAAGAAGACTCCTCCAACGTGATTGAGGTGCCGGACGCCGCATCCATCGAGCGCTCGCAGATGGGCCGCGCCTACATTAAATTGGGGCAAACCGACATCACCCCCATTCAGACCGCGCTGGTAACCGGGTTCAGCGGTGTCGTCGAACGAGACCCCATCGAAATGCGTTCGACAAGCGTTTTCGGCATTCCCTCTGCACCGCGTGCCCTGCCGAAACCAAAGAAGACCGATGCGAACGACCTTGACAACCTGATCGACGCTATCGTCGAAGCCAACCACGAGCAGCACTATGCTCCGCCGCGCAAAGTCTGGCCCGAAGCGCTCGGCGATAACCTGCCGCTGAACGGATTCGATAAACCCCTCTACGGAATTGACGAACCCGCACCCGCAGATAGTGATACTCCGATCGTGGGAACCGTTCAGGGCAGTACCGTCTTCTTCGGTCTCGCCGATATACCCGAAGACCAGGTTCAGGTACCCGCCGGATGGAATATCCAGGTAAGTAATATGCTCCTGGTCGGAACCCCCGGCAGCGGCACCAGTACCGGGTTAGCCTCCATGGCGTTCACCCTCTGCCTCAACACTCCCCCGGACCAGCTCGACATGCTCATCCTTGATATGGGGGCAGGAACCTTAGCGCCCCTGAAAGACCTGCCGCATGTGAGCGCCTATGTAGGCCCCGGCGAAGGCTCTAAAGAAAGGCAAACAAGGTTCCTGCGGCACCTCATGAACGAGATGGACCGCCGCCGCTCCAACCCACGCGGCAACCGCGACCTCATCATCCTCGTAGACGGCTACGGCACCCTGCGCGACGAATTCATGGACTACACCGGAACCGACTACCTGGGTGCGTTCCACCGCGTTTACGCAGACGGCCCGGCGCTGGGCATGCACATCATCATGGCAACAAGCCGTCTCAAAGGCATTCCCTCCGCCGTTGATGATGTAACCCAGCAGCGCTGGCTCTTCCATCTCTCCGATACGTACGACTACTCCAACTACAAAATCAAGGGACCGGACATTCCCGCATCGGTTCCCGGACGATGCGTCGACAGCGTAAGCATCAGGCAGATCCAGGTTGCACACCCGCAGATGAGCCTCGAAGACGCCGTTCAGCAAGTCGTGCAGCGCTGGGGCACGGTCGATAAACCCGATGTTATCGGCCAGCTGCCCTCTCTTGTGCGCCTATCACAGCTGGGCGTTGAACCCTCCATCGGCGGCGAAAACTGGATTATTCCGGTGGGCATTGCCGAGCACAACCTCAAGCCTGTTGCACTGGAACTCTACGAAGGTGAACACGCGCTCATCGGCGGATCACCGCGTTCCGGCAAATCGACCCTGCTTCAGGCTATCGCTGACTCCGTCATGAAACAGCGCGACCGCGGCGAAACGAACGCCCAAGTGTGGGTTATGTGCACCAGGCGCTCGCCGCTGGCGCATCGTGATTTTGATCGGAAGGCAACTACCGCCCAGGATATTGCTTCGCTTGCTGCCGAACTGGAAATTATCGAGGAGCCGGTGCTCTTGTTGATTGACGATGCGGAGCGCATTGAAGATGCTGAAGAGGGCATCGCCAATATTATCAAGGCGGAATCTCCGTATATACGCATTATTGCAGCGGGTAAGCCTGGTGATTTGCGCACCATGTATTCGCACTGGACGAAGGCGGTGCGTAAGTCGCGTACCGGTGTGCTTTTGCAGCCGCACATTGACTACGACGGCGATATGTTCTCGCTGAACCTGCCGCGGCGTTCCCCGGTGGCACTTACCACGGGTCGCGGTTATGTGGCGGTGGGAGGAGCCCTTGCGCTGGCACAGACGGTATGCCCCGACGACCTTGAAATTCAGTCAAAGATGGCATCGTAGCGCAGAGCGTTTTCTCAGAAAAGATCCCTCACGATATGTGTTACCGTGAGGGATCTTTTCTGTATTGGTCAGCATGCACCTAGTTGAGTTTTGGTTCTATGTTTCCTGTGGCCATGCCGGTGATGCGGGGGTTTGCGGTGAGGAAGTCGATGACGCGGGGGTAGTGTTCGATGGCCCAGGTGATTTCTTGCATGTCTTGGGGGTTGTTGGGGTCTGCCCAGCGGTCTTGGGTGCAGCGGAAGTATAGGTGTGCGGGGATGGTGTATTCTTTCATGCCGCGTGGGGAGTAGGCGGCGATGGTGTAGCCTTTGTCGTTCCAGAGCCAGATGCTGTCGGGGTTGGTGCCGTCGTTGTCGGGACGGTTGGATTCTGGGGTGTATTGGTATTCGTTGATGGCGGTGATGGGGGTGGTGCGGAGTTTTCCGGTGAGTCCTCGGTAGGTGATGGTGTTGTCGGGGTTGAACCTGAGGTATTTGGTTTCGTAGTAGTACATACCAATCAAACCGAAAAGGACGGCCCCAACAGAAAAAACCACAAGGATTGTTTGGAATTCTGCAAGATGGGTGAGCATGTATATACTCATTCCGGTGAACACTGGGATGTAGATGCTCCAGACCCAGGGCTCGGAGCGGGGGAGCCTTTTGACGAGGGCCCCGCTGCGTTTGTCCCGGGCGCGACGTATCTCGTCCCGGGTGATGTAGAAGATGATAAAGAGGAAGGAGCAGATGAAATATATCAGGAATGCAGACATTATTCTTATCTTATAAGTACGGGGCGGTCACGAAGCATCACAACCACCTTAAGTTTTCGGTCTGTACACACCCACAATACAGGGTATATACAGACCGAAAACTCTATACATGGAATTCGTACCTTACGAACGAGTATCCCAGGAAACTAATTTAGAACCGGTAACGGGTTAGACCACGTGAGTAAGGTACCTTTCCTCTATTTAGCTGGACCTTCTGCACGGTGCTTAGGACCATCTACTTCTTCTGATGCCGTGGAGTATTTGAGGTTTCGGCATCTTTATATCCGGTGGTTGGGTCGCCTTCTGCACGATGTGAAGTTGCTGGGGGATTTTTGGTTGCTTCGTCATGAGTGTTCTTAGCTAAAGAAGCACCATCCTTCCAACTAAAATCGGTAGCACTCTTTTGAACGCTGCCGGACCAGCTCTTCTGGGCATCGCTTCCACCGTAATGGTTCCCTGCGGCATCGCTTTTAACTTTATCCTGAACGATCTGGTCGAAAGGTTTAGTCACCATGTTGGATGCGCGAGTTCCTACTTCTTCCACACCAACTTTCAGTGCGGCACGTGTGTACGAATGGTTCTCGGTGTTACCAAGATATGGCATTCGTTTAACAACATCACCTTTAAACTTTTCCTGTAAACCAGCTGTAGCGGCTCCACTCACCATGCCAGAAGTTCCCGTTGCCAGCGCTCCCTTGACCGTCCAATTCCCATTAGAGTTGGTCACGTAGTCTGTCACGTTTTGTACGCCTCCGCTTAGACCTCCGTTAAGAATTCCAGGGGCGTATTTCGAGCCAGCGAATTTAGTTACCGCATTAACTGAACCGCTGGGAACCAGTTTTGAAGCCATGGCCTCCACCCTGGCGCCGGTGAAAACCTTTCCTGCCCCAGCTGTTAGGGCACCGGTAACGCCTCCCTTAAGAGCGCCTTTACCTGCTGCCCCCCAGTCAATACCGCTACCATCTGCTTTCATCTTCATGGAGCTTGCGGCTCCACCAGCTGCCCCAGCTAAAGCGCCAAGAGCTATGAGACCTACAGGACCTGTCACGAAGATACTAGCGACAGTCGCAACGGTGGCAACCACAGTGAATGCCGTTTTCCAGTTTTCCATGCGCTGTTCGCGGGTGTATTTTTTGAACTCATTCTGGCTGACGGGTTGTGTTCCCCAGGGGTCGATCATGCCTACAGGGTCATGTCCCAGGAAGGAGTACGAGTCCGCGAACCAGCCCGCGCCCACGACGGGCGGAAGCGGGTCTTGGGAGAGGAACTTCTTCGACGAGGGGTCAAACACTCGTGCGCCCATCAGCGCAAGCCCGCCCACCGCGAGTGTGCCTGAGCCGGTGAAGGACACACCTTCTGGCAGCCCCACGCTGGTAAGCAGCGCGGACGCACCCGAAATGCCAGGAGCGCCGAGCGCACTGGGCAAACCTGGGGTCTGCGACGCAGCAGCAACAGTAACACTTATGGCTCCTAGCCCCGGGGCGCTCAGGGCACCAAAACCGACCATATTCCCGGTGTTGGGTACCCCGGGGACACTCCAGGGGTCAAACCCGCCCGGTACTGCCGCCTGGGAGAACCCGCCGTCAGCCCCTGCAGCCGGGATGCTCCCGGCCCCCAGCAGATGCGGGGCAGAAGAGGTCGGATCCCATAGCAGCGGCACCGTCACTTTATCGTTACCAGTGATCGCGGCGGCAACCCCGGTAGCGTCGGCGTGCACCTGAAGACGTGAGCACAGCCCCGGAACCTCGGCACCGCGAGCGTCGGTAGTCGTGTCGCTAACAGTAGCCAAGGCACCGGTGATGCCCCAGGTATAGGTGCGTTCTTGGATAACACCATCCGAGGTGATGCTCTTCTGCCCGGTGCGTTGCCCGGCTGCGTTATAGGTGTAGGACACTTCGGTACTCACCCACGCGGCAGAAACACCCTCACCCACTGTGTAAGGTCGTTCAATCGTGGTGCAGTGCAGCAGCTGGTTGAGCCCGTTATAGATGAACTGACGCTCACCAAGCAGAACCCTGCCCTGAGTGATTTCATCCTCGGTGGTGTCATGGTGGTAGAGGCGTTCGGCAACCATGAGTCCACCCTCATACACCCAGGTGAGTTCATACCCGTCAGCGCGAGCACCGGTCAGCTGCCCGGCCTCGTCATAGGAGTACATCACCAGCCCGGTCGCAGTGGAATCAAGCCCGATAATCCGGCCGGTGTGATCCCGGATCACCTGCACACCCTCAGCAGTGTTTTCATCGCCCTGCTCGCTGGTGTGTTCATAGGAGGACACCAACCCGTCCTGATCGAAATCCCAGGTCGAGATCGTCTCGCCGACCTGAGCACGTACCAGGTGCCCCATAACGTCGTAGGAGAATTCCCCAATGACCGACTCGCGCTCACGCACACCAGGGTCAGCGATCGAGGCGGTGTTGATTGAGCGGATCGGGCGTCCGGCACCATCAAGCACCCACTGGGAAGACCCGTAGGGGGTGAGCATCATCGTGCGGAACCCATCGGCATCATACGCATAGGTGAGTGTATACGACCCAGTGCTGGTGAACGTCTCCAGGGCCTCAGCCGTACCAGGCTCGCTGGTATTCTCGGTCCCATCGACCTGGCGGGTGTACTCGACCAGGTTCCCGGTGGCATCAAAGACACGACGGTACGTCACCGGGGCATCCCCGGTGTGATCCTTCATCCACGTGATCGTCGATCCCGGCAGCGCGGGTGTACCCGTGCCGTACTCAGCCGCTAAGGAGCCGTCGATGAGCGTGCGGGTCAGATCCCCCGTGCGGGCATCGTACTCGAAGGAACGGGTACGCACCCCGTCATCTTCGGACAGCAGGCGCCCGGCGGCATCCCACGTATAGGTGGTGCGAATAGCCGGAGTCGTAACGGTGCTATCCGGGTGAGGCTTCTTTGCAACCTCAAGGATGCGCCCGGCGGCATCGTACTCGTACTCAGTGATGGCCCCGGTCGGATCCGTCACTGAGGTCAGCAGCCCGTCCGCGTCGTAGGCGAAGAATGTCCTATTTCCCAAGCCGTCGGTAACCCGCACCAGGTGACCGAGCTCATTATAGGCGTAGCGGCGGGTACCAAAAGTGGAATCCTGCACCCGCACCAGCTGGTTGCACGCATCCCACGTATAGGTGGCAACGCGGCGACCTGCTTGAACCTTTATCAACCGCCCGGCGGCATCATAAGTCATCTTTTCCACAAGCCCGTCAGGGGTGTGTCGCTCGATCACCTGCGAGGCAGCATCATACACCAGCGTCGTTACAGCCCACCGGGTTGGTTCCTCCCACGAGGGCGCCCCGGTAACGGGATCGGTCACCCGCACAGGCTCATTGAGTCCCACGCTCTCGGTGACAAGACGACCGCAGGTATCGTAGGTGTAGGCGATAAAACGACCTGCAGCACTAATGATGCGGGTGACACGTCCGACGGCGTCGCGCACATACTGCGTGAGCCCACCATTGGCGTCCAGGGCTTCAACGATATTCCCAGCAGCATCATACGTAAACATCTGCCGACCCGTTGGCTGCGAGGGTGCACCGGCAGTCTCAGCAGCGGCGATAGCCTCAGCGGAAGAGGATACCCCGTGCGGGATGCCCGTCCCGGCAGTACCGGCAACCCCCGCACCGGCAGCACCAGCTCCCGTAGGCACCCCAGAAGCACCGTGTGAGGAGGACGCAGATGTGGTGGAGGCACCATCCTGCTGGCTGATTTCGGTCACGCGCCCGAGCACATCCACTTTGAAGAACGCCGACGAGAAAAGACCTTCACCGGTACCGGTAACGGACTCAACACCCTCATGCCGTTCGATTGACCGATGCGAAATAACTCCCGTCGCGTCGGTAACCTGAGTAATTTCCCCGGCGCGATCGTATTCAAACCGCGTGATGGCACCGGTGGGATCGGTCAGACCGACCAACTGGGAAAGACCATCCCACGAGTACTCCCACACCCGGTTCCCGGCGGTGATCATCTTCACCAGGTTCCCGAAAGTATCGTACTCATGCCGGGTTGTGCCCCCGACCGCGTTCGTGACGGTCGCGATATCCCCACCGGCTGTATAGGTGAATGCGGTGGTATTTCCCGCCGGGTCGGTAACGGCCTCAGGCAGAGCACCGACTGAGGCATCACGGGCTTGGCCGCCCTGTTGATGTGCACGCACCATATATGGCGCGCCGTCGCCGACCGGCTGCTGCGGGTAGGTGAGCGTCCAGCGTGCCCCAAGCGGGTTCGTGAAACTTGTCAGAACACCAGCGGCATTGTATTCAAGCGTGGTAGTAGCCCCCAGCGGGTTCGAGACGCTTGTGACCTGCCCGGCGGCATCGCGCGTGAAGCGGATTGCCTCACCGGCAGGGTTGAGCATCGCCACAATATCGTGGTGTTCATCGTACTCAAAAGCCGTAAACACGCCGGTCGGATCGGTAATCTTCAGGATATCGCCCTCAGGGGAATACTCGAATATCGTTGCTTCCCCGGCACCATCAAGAACAGCTACCGGGTTCGGATTCACTACTAAGGAGCTTTCCTCGTAGTGGTACGAGTTTACCGGCATGGGATCGCTGAGGTTTTTCACATCCCGAGCATCACGCACACTTACCGAGAGCAGCCGATCTTGCTCATCCCAGGTGTACGTGTAATCGGCACCCTCAGGGGTACGCTCACGCTTAATATGACCACGCGCATCGGAGGTGCGCACCAGGCGCGATCCGTCACGCTCGGTAATGCTGATCCGGTTGCTGAATCGGTCATAGCTCATCGACATGCGCGTACCGTCGGTCGCCGTGATGCTTACCAGGCGACCTTTCGAGTCGGAGACCCACAGGTTCTCATTCTCACCGGTACCAGCATCGGCAATAATCGTGGTCAGTGAGGGAGTATACGTATAGGAAATATCCCGCCCGTATTCGCTGATCTGCGCGATCACACGACCGGAATCATCATAGGTGTTCGTGACCTCAAGATCGCCGCGCGAGTTAATCACCCGGTGAATCAAACCCCGCTCAGTATGCGTATAGGTACGCGTTCCGATACCGGTCGTTACTCCGGTGAGCAAACCAGATACCTGCACCGAGGCACTGGATTCAGCAGCTTCAGTATAGGAATAGACAACGTTCTGCACCGGTTCCCCGGCACGTTCACCAATGGTGTTGTATGTGAATGCCGCCGCCGGGCGCACACCACCAGTTTCCTCAGCAGGCTCATAGTTCACATGAATACCGCGATGTGCCACCGGATGCACCAGATCCGTCACGGCACCATCCTCAGCCAGAACGAACACAGCTAGGCTGCTCAGATGTCCCTGTCGGCGCGCCACCGGTGCACCAGAGGGCGCATAGAAATACGCTTCGTGTTGGTTATTGTGCGCCATCCACACAAACGGAACCTCAGGAACCACAGCAGAATCACCCGTGACTTTAGCCTGCTCGTAGGCGTGCACCTGCGCATCGCGCACCCGAGTAAATAGTTCATCTGTGGCGGGAACCTTCGTCAGCCACCACGGTTCCCGGGCGGCGCGGGCGAACCCTTCGCCTTCCCGATCAAAGAACACCGCGCGCCCGTCAGGCATAAACCACGAGGCCTGCTCATCCCCAAAGCTCAGGTGGGTATCCAAGGTCGAGAACCAGCCAAGCCCGAACACGCCCGACGGCACCTCATCCGCATGGGTGACCGCCAGGCTGTTATACATACGCGTTAGGGACAGCGTAGACTCACTCACTGTCCCGGTGAAGACCAGATCAGTTTCCGGCTCGATAAAGTTACCTGTCGCAACATTGACCGGGTCATTCGCAAACCCTGACGACGGCACCTCACCAGAAACCTCGGCGTAGTTAACCTCAATGGGCTGAATATTGGGTTTCCCCTGCCCACGCGCCTGCATCTGTTGATCGAGGTAAGCGTTAGAAAGTGGGACTGGGTTTCCAGAGCGTGCTCCTGCATCCCGGAAATCTTGAGCGACCCCTGATAGCCATGTCGTAACTTGTTGGCTTTGCTGAATCCAGGTGTTAAGGCTACTGACGGTAGCGCTAATGTCTAATTGGCCGTGTTTGCAGGAACCTTGGTATGCAGCAAGAGCATTGGTAATGGCATTATATTTACCGGTTGCGTCAGATTCACAGGTTGTAGCGTTATCTGTGTATGTCTTTAGATTTTCTGGCATAGCTGAAGACATACCTTCACCATTGCCGATGATTACGGAGGTTGTGGGAGTATCAGCTGTGGTAGCAGGAGCAGCGGGAGCTGCCGGCTTGTCAGGGTTTTTCTCGTAGTCAGGTGAATCTTTGTCGTTCCACCAGTCTTGAACTCCCTGCCACCAGCTCTTATCGTCCCATTCGCGTGCCTTATCGCAGTTACGGTTCTCAACGTGCGCACACTCTTTGACATAGTCTACGAGTTTTGCCGCATAACGCAGCATACTAGCGACATTCGTGGCGTTGGTTTTGAGTTGGTTATGAATGGTCGCGAAGTCTTCTGAATATTTACCGGTGAAATTTGTTGTTGCGGTATAGAAATCACCGGTTCGCTTGCTTTGTTGCGTTTCTAAATGCTCCGCTGCCGCGTCGAGGGCGCTGCGAAGTGTGTCGGAGTCAGCATCACTGAACTGCACTTTTTCTTTAACGTGCATTGTGGCATCACCATTTGCGGTGGGGGTGCCCCCAGTATTCTGTGCGGTAGTAGGCGCCGGGTCACCTGCATGGCACTGGAGATCCTGATTTGATGCTCCTCCAGCAGCGCCTGCCGCAGTGGCGGCACCTATGCTGGCTCCAGCCCCATTGAAACCGGAAAGCGGGGCTGAGCCAGAAGCATCTCCGCTAGATTGGGGATATCCCTCTGTTGAAGAGGAAGGGCCATCAAAGGAGCTTGAGGACCCGCTCCCTTGGAAATCTCCAGAATTCCCTTGAGTAGACGAAGAGTCGTCAAAGGAACTTGAAGAGCCGCTTCCCTGAAATCCCCCGGAGTCGCCTCCAGCAGAACTTGTGCTTCCTGTGGAGACGGGCGCACTGGCAGAACTCTGCGGCGCGGCGTTGTCTGATGTTTCCTCGATAGGGGTACCGCTGCCCCCATAAACGGCGTTGCTTGCGGTTGGTGGCGCGGCAGAATCAGGGTGAGAACCTACGATAGGCGAAGACTGTGATGTCGTTCCACCAGAACCTTCGCTGGTTATAGGGCTGCTCGCTGTTGTTGATGCATCGGAGCCCTGCTGCGGGTTCGGAAAAGTATGCTGGGGCTGGTTTGCCCAGGGTTCTTGCTGTGCTAGATCTGGGCTGTGCTGGTCTGAAGGCGCGAAGGTATCTTGCTGCACGTTTCCGCTTGCAGACCCTCCGGCGGCATCACCGGAAATCGTGCCCGAGGCATGAGAATGTTGGTTTTGGAATGTATCACTGACTTTGTGGTGGTCTCCCACGATTGGTGATGACTGCGAGGTAGTGCCAGAGGAAGGGGTATGCGGGTCATCGGGCGATATCCAATAACTCGGTGAGCTTGAACTGGGTATCGGTGAGGGAATAGGCATGGCAAAAACCTCGTCTCAAAAGAATATTTTTATATCGGTGAAGAGTGAGTGAGCTTAGTAGTAAAGAAGGAATGACGAATATACTTATGCAGGTTTTCTGCAAAGTTTCATGGGATATAAAGCTTCCCCCGGCTATGAGACGGGTGTATACGTCTGTACCAGGGGAAGCTTTGTGTATGTGGGTGTGTGAAAACTTGGTTGTTTTCTGTGTCTTATGCGCCGCCGCCTGCTTGGAAGATGTCGGTAGCGATCTTCTGCAGCTGCTTGTTCAACTCAGTAAGATCCTGGGATGCTTTCTGCAGGGACTGGTGAGTGTGAGGCCAAGTCTCATTACGGAAGGTAGACGCTAGAGGACCATCCCAGTTATTGGGATCAGAAAGCTGCTGGCCTTCGTTATTGAGAGCGTTGATCTGCTCGGTGAGTCCACCGGTGATGATGCTCTGAATTTTCTGGATGGCATCTTTGGCGGCTTGGGAACTAAGGACGCGATCGCTCATGGGCGTTTCCTTTCACGTGGTTGGGTTCTGTCTTCGGTAACAGAACTACATGGTGTAGTTTAGGTTTACTTTTTGCAGGTGGTCAAGGACACTGTCGCGCCTTTATCAAATCTTTATTTTTCATGTCGCGCCGCCCGCAGAGCCAAAATAGGCCAAGACCCCGCTGTTTATATAGCAAGAGCAGGTCATTTACACAAAAATCTAGGTAATTGAATGTGATGAAAATATCTAAAATATGTCGCATATTACACCTGTAAAGTATTTCTATACACTAACATTTCAAAAATTTTTATAGTTACCTATCGAAATAAGTACCACGTATCGCATGTGCAGGCGGCGGGTCGCTCTTTACCCACTGTTGGAGTATTGCTAGTGTTTCACCTCTTGCTAATAATGCTGGTGGTAGTGTGCGTGAGGCTACCAGATACACTGCTGAGACTGTCGCGTACCAGAAGGAGTTCAAAGCGAGCGATATGGGCGAGAAAGCGCTGTCGGGGTTCGGTAAAGATATGGTGAAGTCTGGGGTGAGAAGTGGGACTAAGATGGATGAGTCTACTGCCGCCCTTAACCGCGCACGTTTGGTTAATTCTGTGCAGACTACGCAGGCTGCCATTACGAAGGCTAAGGATGGTATTCAGACTGGGATACGGAACCTGTATACGCCTCCCCTCCTGCGATAGACACTAAGCACGAATATTCCTAGAGGGGGGCATCTATGGTTTCAAAGGAATAGCTATGTTTCTGATGCCGTGCATGGAGTTTTATGAATTGGATTCATTGGCCAATGGTGTCTGCAGGAAGGAATAGTTGGGAATGGGAGATAAGAGAAAAAAGGATATTAAAGACACTATAGTATCGTTCTTATTTTTTGCTGTAGTTTTTGGTGTTGTGTGGTCTTTATATTATTTTCTTTCACGTAATGATAGTGCGGGGAACTATAAGTACTGCACCCTCGAGCATGTTGATGTGCATGATCGGGGTGGTCTGGTCTCGGGGAATACGGATTATAAGCGTGTAGCAGATTTTAAGACAAAAGAGTGTGGGAATTTGTATATGACAGATTCCCCGGATCCTGGTCGGTCAATGGATGATTATGTGGGGTCTTTGGAGGTCGGTGGGTATTATAAGGTGACTCTTCTTAATGTTCAGATGCCGGATGCTAAGACTGTTTCTGTGACAAGGTTTGAGAAGGCAGAACGTCCTTCATAAAAAGAGAGCAGGGACTTGAGGGAAGGTAGGTTGTGGTGCCTCCTACGCTGATTGGGTTGTTAGCTAAATTGCTGAAAGAGCGGTTCCAAAGATGCCTAAGGGTTTTAGGAGAGGTATATGCAATACTCTGATGATACGAGCGAAAACATCAATGACCCTTCCATCATGGATCGCTCTAGCGCACGTCAGTATCTTGTGTTTGGGTTGCTGTTAGGAACACCGTCCTGTTTGGCAGTCCTTTTGGGGATTGTACTTTTGATAGCGGATATCAAGAAGAATAACTTGGTCAGTAGTCTTTCCATGATAGGAGTCGGTGCTTTTAATACTGCGCTTGCTGTTTTACTGTTTTTGAGTGGTTATAAGGCTCTCAAGCCTCAGGAGGAGAAATAGTCCTGGTTTCTGATTCTCTGCAGATCGCGGCGATTAAGGTGCAGAATTATGATTATAGTCAGTTGGTTACTCCCACAATACTGCGGTAGAAGCTCTAGGAGTTGTCATGGCACAGCAAGGTACCCAACGTACTAAAAGGCGGAAAGGGATGGTTAGCACTGTTTTATTAATTATTGCAGCCTTTTTACTTTTGTTTCTTCCGGGATATTTGGCACGTATTTTTAGTGATGATAGTGAGGGGAAGTACAAGTACTGCACGGTCGAGAAAGCCTGGGCAGAATACCGCGCTGGTGGTGATACTGGAGGTAACAATGACTATACTCGAGTCGGTCGTATAGAGACTCGGGAGTGTGGAAAATTGGCGCTTTCAGAGTCCCCGAATAAGG
>ERZ773045.363-NODE-363-length-23383-cov-5.553284_pt1 | contig 23383 bp, 19 predicted proteins | sample MGYA00580635_ERZ773045 | MGnify/ENA primary metagenome ERZ773045 (study PRJEB29015, sample SAMEA2738115) | human oral metagenome | biome: human oral; feature: human-associated habitat; material: saliva | place: China | collected 2261 ...
ACGCCAACAGCAATACGCTCGGAGAACTCGGTAATCTTGGAGACTGGAGGAAGAATTGCTGCGCCAGGCTTTGTGGTGTCGACGATTCCGCCAAGCGAGTGAGCTGCCAGGGAAATCATCTGGTCTGTGAGCAAGCGAGCCTTTGATGCAAGAACGCCCAAACCAAGGCCAGGGTAGATGAGAGCGTTGTTAGCCTGACCAATCTGGTAGGTTACGCCGTTGAGCTCGACGTCGTCTGAGGGGACTCCGCAGGCTACAAGCGCACGACCGTCTGTCCAGGTCAGCAGGTCTTGGGCGGTTGCCTCCGCAAGTTTAGTTGGGTTGGACAGAGGGAAGACCATGGGGCGCTCGCAATGAGCTGCCATCTCGCGAATAATCTCTTCGGTGAACGCTCCATGAACGGTAGAGGTTCCAACCATGATTGTTGGGTGGACCGTCTTTACAACAGCTGCGAGGTTGGTGAGCTCATCAGCGTTTGCGAACTCAGAACGCTTGCGAGCAAATGGCTTCTGCTGTGGAGTGAGGTTGTCCATATCGTCGAAGAGTAGACCCTGACGATCTACCAGGTAGAAGCGCTTGTGAGCTTCTTCGCGATCCATTCCCTGGTCCACAAATTCTTGAAGCACACGCTCAGCGATGCCGCAACCAGCGGTTCCTGCACCAAAGCAAAGGTATACCTGGTCGACGAGTTTCTCGCCAGAAATATTGAGGCCACCGAGGATGCCTGCAAGGGTAACAATACCAGTGCCCTCGACGTCGTCGTTGAAGACAGGATAGGTGTTCTTGTAGCGGTCCAGGATTGCTGCAGCGTGCGAGCGGCCGAAGTCCTCGAAGTGCAGGTAGAGGTTAGGGAAGAGCTTCTCGACGGTGGTTACAAAGTTGTCAATGAATGCGTTATAGCGATCTTCATCAACACGCTTGTGGCGTTCACCCAGGTATAGCGGGTCATCGAGAAGTTCCTGGCGATTGGTGCCAGCATCAATAACAATAGGCATGATACGGTTTGGATCTACACCAGCTGCGGCGGTGTAAACCATGAGCTTGCCAACGGAAATCTCGACACCGTTAGTGCCCCAGTCGCCGATGCCCAGAATTGCCTCTGCGTCGGTGACGACAATCAGGTCGATGTCTCTACCTGCGGCTGCGTTCTTCAGTGAGGTTTCAAGGTCCTCAGGACGATCAACTGACAGGAAGCATGCATACTGTGGATCGACATAGCGCTGAGAATACTGTTCAATATCTGGAGCAATAGTTGGGTCGTAGACAATAGGCATAAACTCTTCAACATGCTTGGAGAACAGGTTGTAGAACAAAGTGCGATTCTCGGAGAAAAGCCTCATGAGGTAGTGACGCTTTGTCTCTAGATCGGAATACTGCTGGAAAAGCACATATGCTTGCTCAGTCTGCTCCTCGATAGTCTGAATGTTTGGAGGCAGAAGTCCTACGAGGCCATACTTTTGTCTCTCTTCTTGCGTGAATGCGGTTCCCTTGTTCAAAAATGGATCGTTTAGCAGTTCAAAACCTGTTTTCATGATGCCTCCCTAGTGCATTGTATTGCCAGGTACATCGACCAAAGAAAATGTAGCTTTTAGTGCAGAATCAATGATGCCTGTTTAGACTCTTGGAGATAACAATACTCATTTCACGTTATATTTTTTTGTGAATTTGAGGAATTTACTTCCAGGCAAAGGTAATAGAGATTGAAATTGCTTAGCAAAACTGCACCAGACAGTGTAAATTACGAGCCAAAGCCGCACCGGGGCAGTACAAATCACGAGACAGAGTCGCACTGGGACGGTACAAATTGCAGTCAACTGCGGTTTTGTTGCGGACCGAGGGTGCAAGTGGTAAAAAATGCGTTTAGTTGGAATATGCAGCGGCGGTTGCTTTTTATGCAAGCCATTTAACTGCGGTTTTGTTATGGATAAAAATAGCAAAATATGGACACTTTTTGCCACCTGCGCAAATGCAAGTCAGGAATTTCCGTGATTGCGATTTGATCTCCAACTAAACGGATTTTTTACCCAAAAGAGTGGTTGAATTTTGGTGGGTCAAATTTTTGATACAAAACTCCGCATAAACAAGGTGGAATATGCAATTTTCTCGAGTGATCGGATGTTGTTCGGTCAATTGGATGTTGCTCGGTCAATTGGATAGCGGTCAGCCCTCAGAGTGACGTTATTTCACTACAACAGCACCTTCAGGAAGCACAATATCCAAATCAGTTGCAATTAAGAGGTTGTTACCTGGTGTTTTAGGAGTATCGGGCCACTCGGGTACGTAAGCGATATGCGCAAACTCCTGCGCAAAGACGTTTGCTACCTGGGGAAGTAGCGTAGACCTGTGACCTTCGAGCGGACAGCGAACATCGGCCAGATATACCCCGCCAGCTACAAGTTTTTCTTTGACCGTTCGTGCACCGGCTGGAGTTCCCAGAGGTCCAAGTGATTTTCGGCCAGCAAACACTTCGTTTACCAGCACGTCAATACTGCCAGTGTCTGTGTTTTGCAGAACTTTCCACGCATCATCTTCAATGACTCGCAGCTCACTTAAAGCCGCATCTAGAGCCTCGTCCAAAAAGAAATGTTCGCGCGCAAGCGAGACTATCTTTGGATCAATCTCAATCGCGTCAATAACGCCGCCGCTCATGTGCGTAGCCAGGTGTTTTGGCAGCGAGAAACCTCCGCCGCCCATGACTACAACGTGACCCCGAGCAGACACCTGCTGGATAATCTTCGCCATCATGCGGTGATAGTGGACGCAGAGCTCGAAGCGCAGCTCAGGCGCAATGTAGCTCACAGACTGGAAGGTGCCGTTAACGTTGAGCAGCCTAATGGGCGTACCGTCGGCGTCCTCGGAGTCAAAAATCATCGTGAGGCCAAATTTGGTACGCGTCACAAAAACGCCTCGAGCGCGTAGAATTAACAGAAATAGCTGGTAAATGCCAATAACGGCAAGCCCCGCTACGGTCGACCAGATAAAAAATGTCCAAAAATCATGTAAGACCATGTTAATTCCTTGTTAGTAAGGTTTCCCTCGGTTATACTAGCCGATACGGCGTTTTTTCTGAACGCTTTTACAGGAAAAGATTTTCTGGGGGTTTATATGATTTTAGGACTTGGTATTCCTGAGCTTCTGATTATTGTTGTTATCGTCATGGTTCTCTTTGGACCTAAGAACCTTCCAAAGCTCGGCAAGGCTGTCGGCGAGACCGTCAAGAGCGTCCGTGATGGTATGGAGTCTGAGACCAAGGAAGAAGCCAAGGAGCCAGAGGCTGAGCTCGTTGAGGACGAAGAGTCCAAAAAGGCTGAGTAACCCCATCTCACACGTATAGACCGACTGACCCATCAACAGAAAGAACACGATGGACACTACAAAAGAGATTGTACTTACCCCAGAAGGCCGTCAGAAGCTTGTCGATGAGCTGGCTTATCGTGAGGGCGAGAAACACGACGAGATTGTTGAGCGCATCAAAGAAGCCCGTGGTTTTGGTGACCTTTCTGAGAACTCCGAGTATGACGCTGCAAAAGAAGAGCAGTCTCACAACGAGTCCCGCATCAACGAGATTCGTCAGATTCTCTCTGTCGCAAAGGTTGTCGAGGGCGGCAGCAAGCGCAACGTCACCGTTGCAATCGGCACAACCGTCGAGCTTGCTGATGCAAAAGGCAAGACAACTAAATATGTAATCGTTGGTACTACTGAGACTAACTCCCTTGAGCACAAGATCTCTAACGAGTCCCCAGCTGGCGAGGCTCTTATTGGTCATAAGAAGGGCGACGAGGTTGAGTTCACCACGCCAAACGGCAAGGTGAAGAAGTACACCATTACCTCTATTACTCGCTAGACTGGCACAAAAGATTTTGGTCGCCCCGTGTCCGTCTGGCGCGGGGCGTTTTTACGTGGAGGATACATGTCCGAAGTAGAGAACAACATCGCTGGTAGCTCGGCCGCCGCTGACGCAACCGCCGCCGAGAACGTCGACGCAACCGAGGCCACCCCAGAGGCTTCCATCAACGACGAGCGCGCTCAGCGCAAAGCCCGTCGCCAGGCACTGCTTGACGCCGGCGTTGACCCATACCCAATCAAGTCCACCGTCACCGCTCACGTCGCTGAGCTGGAGGAGCGCTATGCTGACCTCGAGGACGGCCAGACTGGCGAGGAAGTCTATTCCGTGGCCGGCCGTGTCCGTGCCATCCGCAACCAGGGCAAGATCGCGTTTGTCGTGGTAGAGGACTATACCGGCCAGATTCAGCTTTTCTGTCGCATCAACAACCTTGACGAGAAGAACTGGGAGCTCCTGGGTCTTCTCGACCTTGGCGACATCATCGGCGCAACCGGCGCTATTATGCGTACTCGCCGCGGTCAGCTTTCCCTGGCAGTGACCTCGCTTGAAGTCCTCTCCAAGTCGCTGCGTCCTTTGCCAGAGAAGTTCCACGGCCTCACCGACCGCGAGGTCCGTTATCGTCAGCGCTACGTTGACCTCATCATGAACCCCGAGGTCCGCGACGTATTCCGTAAGCGCTCCCAGATTATCTCCATCATCCGACAGTTCATGGAGGCTGACGGCTACATGGAGGTTGAGACTCCCGTTCTTCAGGAGATCCTTGGCGGCGCAAATGCAAAGCCATTTATCACGCACTACAACGCTCTGAACACCGAGAACTACCTGCGCATTGCAACCGAGCTTCCACTGAAGCGCCTGCTTGTTGGCGGTCTTGAGCGCGTGTACGAGCTTGGTCGCCAGTTTAGAAACGAGGGCACTGACCTTACGCACAACCCAGAGTTTACCTCTATGGAGGCATACGCCGCCTACTCTGACCTAGCCGGCATGCGCGAGCTCTCCCAGAACCTCTTCCAGGAGATTGCCCGCAAGGCTTGCGGTTGCGAGGAGGGCCATGAGGTCATTACTTTCCAGGGTACTGAGGTTGACCTTTCCGGCAACTGGCGTGTTGCGTCCCTGGCAGAGATTGCGTCCGAGGTCACCGGCGAGGAGCTCTCCATTGACACTCCTGTCGAGAAACTCCGCGCAGTCCTGGACCGCTATGAGATTGAGTGGAATCCAGAGTGGCAGGCCGGCAAGCTGTTGTTTGAGATCTACGACGAGCTTGGCGAGAAGAGCATCGTAAACCCAACCTTTGTCTGCGATTATCCTGCAGAGGTTTCTCCGCTTACCAAGCGCAAAGCAGACGACCCTCGCCTGACTGACCGCTTTGAGCTCATTATCTGCGGCGCAGAGTACGCAAACGCATACTCAGAGCTCAACGACCCCGTTGACCAGGAGGAGCGCTTTGCTGCCCAGATGGAGGCTAAGCGTCAGGGCGACGAAGAAGCCATGGAGTACGATTACGACTTCATCCGTGCACTTGAGTACGGCATGCCACCAGCGGGCGGCATTGGCTACGGTATCGACCGCATGATGATGCTCTTCTGCGATCAGCCTTCTATTCGCGACGTCCTTCTCTTCCCACAGCTCAAGCCTGAGAAGCGCTAAGAGTTTGGAGTACGATTGGACTCAACTCCGCGACATACCCACGCTGAGACTTGAAAGCCCCCCGACGCCCGTCCTAAGATCTTTCGCATTCACACGATAGCCATATCAATTAAAACCGGTACCTGCACTTTTACGGGTACCGGTTTCTTGTGATTGCGGGTTTAACCTTTTGGGTACATACCTATCCAAATCAAGATAGTTTTGAGAGGTTTCAGCACATGTTTGATAAATTCACTGACAGAGCGCGTAAAGTCATGAGCTTGGCTCAGGACGAGGCTCGCGGTCTTGGCCAGATGTATGTTGGTACCGAGCACCTGCTACTTGCTCTCATCAAAGAGGGGGAGGGCATTGCTGCTCAGGCTCTGGCTAAGCTGGAGGTCTCGTATGATGAGGCCCTGGCAACCGTAAAAGAGCTCACCACAGGCGCAGGAGACCCTATTCCTGGCGGCCACATTCCGTTTACTCCTCGCGCAAAACGCGTGCTAGAGGACGCGTACAGAGAAACCATGACCCACGGTCAGAGCTATATTGCAACTGAGCACCTGCTTTTGGGTATTGTATCCGAGGGTAACGGTCGTGCTATGGATGCCCTGCGTACCATGGGTGTCTCGGGCGATGCCGTAAGAAACGCCGTTGATGAGCTGGTTGCCCAGACTCCAGAAGATGCACCTGCTGGTCCTCGCATGGCAGAACCTCGCATTGAAGGTGGCATCTTTGGCATGCCTGTTGGCGCTGGTCAGATGCGCCCTAACGCAAATGATGACGCTTCCATGCTGGAGCAGTTTGGCCGCAACCTTACTAAGCTTGCTGCAGATAAAAAGCTTGACCCTGTCATCGGTCGTGACCGCGAGATTGAGCGTGTCATGCAAGTTCTTGCGCGCCGTCAGAAAAACAACCCACTTATCCTGGGAGATCCCGGCGTTGGTAAGACCGCCATTGTTGAGGGTTTGGCTCAGCTCATTGCATCCGGCAACGTCCCTGACATTCTGCGCGGAAAGCAGGTTTGGACGCTTGACCTAGCAAGTCTGGTAGCTGGATCCAAGTATCGCGGTGAGTTTGAGGACCGCATGAAGAAGGTTGTTGCTGAGCTGGAGAAATCCAAGAATGACATCCTCTTCATCGATGAGATTCACACTGTCATTGGTGCAGGCTCCGCAGAGGGCTCCATCGATGCCGCGTCCATTTTGAAACCACCGCTGTCTCGTGGAGAAATCCAGGTTATCGGCGCAACCACGGCAGAAGAGTACCGTAAACATGTCGAGAAGGACGCTGCATTTGAGAGGCGTTTTCAGCCTGTCAACATCGGCGAGCCAAACAACGATGACACCATTTCTATCATCCACGGTCTTCAGGACCGCTACGAGAAGCACCACCACGTCCACTACACCGAGGCTGCTATCAAGGCTGCCGTTACGCTTTCGAGCCGCTACATCCAGGACCGCTTCCTGCCAGACAAGGCAATTGACGTCCTCGATGAGGCTGGTGCTCGCGCTCGCATCCACAAGATGAGCCTTCCACCAGAGATTGCCCAGGTAGACGCAGATCTTCTCCGCGTTCGTACCCAGAAATCCGAGGCAGCAAGCGCTCAGGAGTTTGAGCAGGCAGCTCGTCTGCGTGACCAGGAGAAATCCCTGGTAGCAGAGAGGGATCGCTTAGAGACTGAGTGGCGCGAGCAGCTGGACAAGAACATTGTTACCGTTGACGAGGACGATATTGCAAAGGTTGTCTCTGGTATCACCGGCGTTCCTGTCTCTAACCTCACCGAGACTGAGGCTTCAAGGCTGCTTCGTACAGAAGATATCCTTCACCAGCGCGTTGTTGGTCAGGATGAGGCTGTTGTTAAGGTTGCAAAGGCAATCCGCAGAAGCCGTAGTCCTCTCAAAGACCCTAAGCGCCCTGGCGGCTCCTTCATCTTCTTAGGACCTTCCGGTGTAGGTAAGACTGAGCTTGCAAAAGCCCTGGCAGAGTTCCTGTTTGGCTCTGAAGACGCCCTGCTTTCATACGACATGTCCGAGTACATGGAGCGCCACACTGTAGCTAAGCTGGTTGGCGCACCTCCAGGATACGTGGGCTACGATGAGGGCGGCGAGCTCACTAAGGCTGTTCGCAGGCGTCCATATTCTGTCTTGCTCTTTGACGAGATTGAGAAAGCACATCCAGACGTCTTTAACATCTTGCTCCAGATTCTGGACGAGGGTCGTTTGACTGACGGTCAAGGCCGTCATGTGGACTTCTCCAATACGGTTGTCATCATGACGTCCAACATTGGCGCTCGCGAGATTGCCCGCACCAATACCATGGGCTTCTCGTCAGAGGGTTCTAAGGGTCTCTCCGACAAAGAGATTACCAGCCGTGTTATGTCTGAACTCAAGCGCGGATTCCGCCCAGAGTTCTTGAACCGTGTGGACGAGATTGTTGTCTTCAAGTCGCTCTCTACCGAGCAGCTTCGCGGCATTGTTGACCTCATGGTTCTTGAGCTGCGCGATCGTTTGATTGCCAACGGTATGTCCATCGAGCTCACTGAGGCAGCAAAAGATTTGATTGCTAAAGACGGAACCGACCCTGTCTACGGTGCTCGTCCGCTGCGCCGCACCATTCAGTCGATGATTGAAGACCCACTGTCAGAAGAGCTTCTCTCTGGTCAGTGGGCTGCAGGAGACATTGTTGCTGTTGATGTTGACGCTGAGGGCAAGAAACTTGTGTTCACCAAGACCACAGGCGTTATCCCTGAGCCTCGAAAGAAAGAGACAATGGCGCAGCTTGACCAGATGGATGTCAGCATGGGACCATCCTCGCTGCCACAGGGTAGCGCAGGCGGGTCGTCCGATTTGATGTCCTCCGCTGAGTAAGTTAGTTCTGACCCGAGGTTCTGCCTCGGGTCTTTTTGTATCGCAGCTAAACGCACAGTTCTCTTGGCAGAAGCTTTTGACGAGACACCCGGCGAGCAGACCGCCCAGGCTCCCGGCGAGAAACCCGTCTTCTCCAAACCGTCACTACACGCGCCGGCCACAAAACCGTATACTTGAAATGTTGAAACAAATTGAAGCCGCAAACGTACCAGATCGCAAAACGCAGCCTGTAGCTGCAAGTAATTAAGGGAGAGCCATGGAGCCAACGCAACTTGATCCAAGCGCAACAGAAAACGAGGACCGTATTGCCACCGCTCTGAAGATGACTGCCCCTGGCACAGCGCTTCGTGTTGCACTGGACATGATTATCGCCGGCCGCTTGGGCGCCCTCATTTGCGTGGGAGATACAGAAAACGTCCTTGCTGCGGGCGGAGATGGTTTCAAACTTGATGTTTCTTTCACAGCAAATCGATTGTTTGAGCTCTGCAAGATGGATGGCGCTGTGGTGGTGGACAAAGATCTCACCAGAATTCTGCGCGCTAACTTCCACCTCAATCCTGATGCAACGCTTCCAACTGCAGAAACAGGCACTCGTCACCGTACTGCCGCTCGCATGAGCTTGCTCACCAAGTCTATTGTGATTGCAGTGTCTTCTCGCCGTTCGTTGATTACGGTCTACGTTGATGGTCACGTTATTCCGCTGAAGTCAGTACCAGCCATTATGTCTACTGTCAATCAGCTGTCGGTTGCCATGCAAAATACGCGCCAGCAGCTTGATCGTGCGCTTTTACGCCTAACCGCTCTTGAGCTTGATAACTACGTTACCCTGGGCGATGTAGCAGGTATTTTCTACCTGTTTGAGGTTCTTTTGAGTGCCGCTGACCAGCTTGATTCTTGTCTTTTGGAGCTAGGTAGCGAGGGAAAAACCACCGCTATGCAGCGCGAGGAATATTTGGGCGGTATCGACGAGGCCTATAACCTGATGATTCGCGACTACGCCGTAGATTCTTCTGCTGAAGAGGCGCGCGCCATTCGCCGCCGTTTCCATGAGACAGCCAATACCGAGCTCCGCTCCGCAGAAAGTGTTGGCCAGATTCTTGGCTACTCCGATGGCCGCGGAGAAGATGCGTCCATGGAGCCTCTGGGCCTGCGCACGCTTTCCCGCGTTCATGTGGTCAACGATGAGATTGCGGCCAGAATTGTTGACGCTTACGATAACCTGCAGCAGCTGCTTCACGTTGCAGAAAACGATACATCAAGCCTCAAATCTCTGGGTGTCGAGAACCCCGGTGCACTTGCTAACAGTCTCCGCAGAATGTGGGGTAAGTCAGAATAATGGCTGCAAGCAGCACCTGTGCAAAGGTCGTGTCAAAGCCACGTCCTTCTCGCCTCACAACTCATGGAGCAAAAGCCGATACCGTTGCCGTTATTGTGGCCGGTGGCATTGGCGAGCGCTTTGGATATCCCGACGGCAAGCAGTTTATTTCTGTCTGCGGTCTTCCGCTGATGAGCTGGTCAATCCTTGCGTTTGATCACGCGCCAAGCGTGGCTCACATTGTGATTGCTTGCTCTGACGAGAAACGCGCTGCAGTTCAAGAAGGTGTTTTGGGCAAGCTTGTACTCCACAAGCCTGTTCATTTTGCAACGTCTGGTGCTACTAGACAGGAATCGGTTTACAACGCGCTCCAGGTAGTGCCTGCTGGATATGATTTTGTTTCTGTTCATGACGCGGTTCGTCCACTCATTGAGGTAGAGACCATTGAGCAGGTCATTGGCACGGTTCGCAAGTCATCTAAGATTGCGGGAGCAATTTTGGCTCACCGCGCAACTGATACGCTGAAGCGCGTAGATGGCGCAACCATTGTAGATACGCCTGACCGCTCAACGTTCTGGGTCGCTCAGACCCCTCAAGTGTTCAAGACGCGTACGCTTCTTGAAGCCCACGAAGTAGCTCGCCAGGAGGGGTATCAGGGAACCGATGATTCATCGTTAGTTGAGCGACTTGGTCTTACGGTGTTGTGCGTTGAGTCACAACGAGAAAACGTGAAGGTTACGTACCCGTCTGACCTTGCAATTGTTGAGGCTACGCTCAGCCGTCGCCTGGTAGAAGGTGCAACCGGAAGTGGGGCTGTAGAGTGAGTATGCCAGAGCTTAAAATTGGCCACGGATACGATGTTCATCGCCTGGTAGAAGGCAGAAATCTTATCTTAGGTGGCATTAAAATTGAGCATACCAAGGGTCTTCTCGGCCACTCCGATGCTGATGTTTTAGCTCATGCGCTTATGGATGCCCTGCTAGGAGCTATGCGCGCCGGCGACATTGGTCAGCTTTTCCCCGATACAGATCCCGCTTATGAGGGCGCTGATTCTATGGTACTTCTGTCCCATGTTATGCAGCTTGTTCGTGATAATGGCTTTGAGCTTCTGGACTGTGATTGTACCGTTGCAGCTCAAGCTCCTAAGTTGCTCCCTCATCGCGATGCTATGAGAAACCGCATGGCTGAGGTCATGGATGTTTCGCCAGATAAAGTTGGCATAAAAGCAACTACCACCGAAGGCCTTGGTTTTGTGGGCAATCAAGAGGGCATTGCTGCCTGGGCAGTTGTTCTGCTTGGACGTAGCGCGTAATAAATTACAGCTCTACGATATGGTCGGCTGCCTCCACCACTTTAGGGTCATGAGATATGAGAAGTATTATGTGGTCTTGTTTGACCTTCTTTAGAAGATCAAGAAGAACAGCAACACTTTTTTGATCTAATGCAGAAGTTGGCTCGTCAAGCAACATAACACTTGGATTCATAAGCATCATGCGGATAATTGCAATCTTTTGCTTTTCTCCACCAGAGATAGCAGAGCTCCGTTCATTAAGACGAACATCAAGATTTTGATCATCACCAAGCAGTAATTTTTCCAGATTGAATAGCTTGATATAACTGATTATCTCTTCATCTGTTGGTTGATTTCTGCAGAGTAGGGTCAGATTATTTCTTACCGTATCGTCAACAATGCTTGGCTCTTGTTCGGTAAATCCAAGAGTATTTTTTCGAAGTTCATACTGATTAATTTGAGCTAGCAAATCCTCATCAATGGCAATATTGCCTGATAGGTGAGAAGACCACTCTCCGTTAATGAGCTTCAGAAATGTTGATTTACCGGTACCGTTTCCACCGGTAATGGCGTATATATTTCCTTTTGTAAAACTACAAGACAAGTTGTTCATCAGTACTTTATTTGTATGTGGATAAGAGAAAGATACATTTGTGCAGGTAATTTGATTGACGTTCTCTGATGGAATGATGTTACCAACAGGTTCTTGAGGTAAATCAAGAATCTGCTCAATTCGATTAAGGCTTACCGTAATACTCTGATAAGCCATGCCAAATTCCATAAGAAGCGTAATAGAACCTAAGAGCGATACAAAATAGCTTGAAATGGTTGCAATATAGCCAGGCTGCAGTGCTCCAAGGAAAATTTGATATGCACAGGTAATAAAGACAATGGCTTGGAATACGGCAATCACAGCATTGTTTAATTCTTGTACGCCAAACTCAAGCTTGTACTGCTCATGAATGGCACTACGAAGCTTTTGATTGACGGCATAGTGCTGATTAAAGAAACGCTCAAAGAGAGAATGACGCCTGATAAAATCTACGTCTGTGAATTGGGAGAGCTCAATAGATCCATACTGGGACCGCAACTCTTTAGATTCTTTGTATCTTTTATAGGCCGAAGCTTGGATTTGCTTATAGATAATAAAACTCACCAACAGCAGAACAGCTGTTACAAGAGCGGTTAATGGGTTCAAATATAAAATAATCGCAAGCGTGCCTAAGACGGAGACCGTAGTTGTTGCAAAGCTCACGCATTGTGTAAGTATAAAAATTGAAACGTCATTAGCATCATTATTTACTGTCTGGCGGTAATGTCCAGAATCATATGACGAGAAAAACGATGAATCTGCATGTTGAATCTTGTCAATCAGCTGTCGCTCAATAGTAAACGCAGAATCAATCTGTAACTGACAAAAGCGTGTTTTAGCAAGATAGGAGCAGCCGGCAATAAGGATTCCTAGTGCGGCAATTACGACGCAATAGAAAAGTATCTCGCTCCAAGTTGTTCCTGAAATAAAAAGATTAATTACAAATCCAACAAGAAGAGGTTGGATCACCATAAGCGCTGTGACAAAGAATGACAGAAAGAGAAAAATCGCAAGACTGCCTTTATCCAGAATGGTAGATATGCAGTAGCGGATAATGTTAAAAAACTTACTCATTCGAATCACCTTCTGAAGTTGGTAAGAGCAAGATTTCTTGTTGTCTTTGCTTTGCCTTATAGTTCTTTGCAGTTTTAATTGAAAATATAAATTCTTTAAATTTTGACCGTTAAGTTTAATACAACAAAAAAACAATCCAGCACTAATCCGTGAACGGTAACAAAATTGAATCTTGATTAGTAAGGTATGGAACTTAAAGGTTTCCTATAAACCGTTTATACTTACACCAATACACAATGGTTGCGAGGAGTATGCATGCTTGTCTATAACACTCAGACGCATAAAAAAGAAGAGTTCAAGCCAATCGACGAGGGCAAAATCCGCATGTACGTGTGCGGTCCTACGGTTTACGATCAGATTCACATCGGAAACGCCCGTACCTTCCTCTCGTTTGACGTTATTCGCCGTTATCTGATGCACAAGGGTTATGAGGTCACCTTCGCTCAGAACCTGACTGACGTTGACGACAAGATTATTCAGCGCGCCATTGAGCAGGGAAGGACTGCTCAAGAGGTTTCTGAAGAGTTTTCTCAGGCGTTTATCGAGCAGATGCATCGCTTCAATATACTGGACCCAGATATTCGTCCTCGCGCAACGCACGAGATCGAAGCCATGCTTCAGATGATTCAATCTTTGATTGAGCAGGGTCACGCTTACGCGGTGCCTTCGGGCGACGTGTACTTCTCGGTTCGTTCTGACCACGGCTATGGTGTGCTTTCTGGCCGAGATCTTGATCAGCTTCGCGCAGGTGAGCGTGTTGAGGTTAATGACGAGAAACGCGATCCATTTGACTTTGCGCTCTGGAAAGCTGCAAAGCCTGGTGAGCCTAGCTGGCCAAGCCCTTGGGGAGAAGGTCGTCCAGGTTGGCACAGTGAGTGCTGCGCCATGATTCATCGCTATTTGGGCACTCCCATTGACATTCACGGTGGAGGCTCTGACCTGGTATTTCCTCATCATGAGAATGAGACTGCACAGGCATCTTGCGCCTGGCATGCTCCTCTCGCCAATTATTGGATGCACACCGGAATGCTTCGCGTTGATGGCGAGAAGATGTCCAAGTCTTTGGGCAACTTCTACACACTCAAGGAAGTTTTGGACAAGTACCCTGCAGATGCAGTAAGACTTTTGATGCTTCAGACGCACTATCGTGCACCACTTGACTTCTCGTTTGAGCGCCTTGAGGGAACCGTTGGTACGCTTGAGCGCATGAAGACCTGCGTTGCAAATCTTCGTTGGGCTTTCAAGCAGTCATCTGCTCAGCACGAACTTTCCGATGCTGATAGAACGCTTGCTGAGGCTATTAACACAGCTCAGAGCGAGTTTGACGCTCAGATGGATGATGATTTCAATACCGCAGGGGCACTCGCTGCTATCTTTGCGCTGGTAACTGCTGCAAATACCTATCTTGCAGAGGTTGGTCAGAACGTTGGCGCAAGTCCTGTTCTCCGTGCAGCAGATATGTTGTGCGAGCTCACGGGAGCTTTGGGAATTGATTTGACTCAGGCGGCGTCTACCTCTGATTTACCAGAAGAGCTTGTGGCGCTTGCCGCTCAGGTAGCAGGCTATGAGGGCACGTCAGCTGACGAGGCTGCAGAGGCTTTGCTTGCTGCTCGTCAGGAGGCTCGTTCCCAGAAGAACTGGGCAGTTGCCGATCAAATTAGAGACGGCATTGCCGAGCTTGGACTTTTGATTGAAGATACCGCCGCTGGCGCTCGACTTAAGCGTAAGGCAGACTAACTATGGCAAGAAATCAGCGTTCTACCTCTAAAAATACACGCTCTGAGGGCGCTGCGGGATGCGGCGCTGGCGCAGGTCGCGGTGGCTCTGCGGGACGCGGTGGCGCTTCAGGTCGCAGTGGCTCCGCAGGCCGTGGCGGAGCTGCGGGTCGTGGCTCCAAGAAGGCTGCCGACTGGGGCGGTTATTTCGGCGCCAAGAATGGTCAGGGTTCAAAGGGAGGTCGCTCTGCACAAGGCGCACGCGCAGCTCAGGGTACCCGAGGTCAACGAGGTTCTGGCGCTGGACGTCTCGGTAACAAGAAGCCTGCAACCGATCTTATCGAGGGTCGTCGGGCAGTAGCAGAGGCGCTGACTGTTGGTATTCCTTTGAAGAATGCGCTGGTACAAGCCGCAAGTGGACAGAAGGACCAAGAGATTGAGGCTCTTGCACGTCAGCTTGAGCAGGAGGGTATTCCTGTCGAGCGTGTTGCAAAGCCAGTGCTTGACTCGCTTTCAAGCCACGGCGCTCACCAGGGCGTCATTGTCCGTACGCAGCCGTTTGCTTACGCTGACCTCTCTGAAATCATCCAGCGCGCTGGTTCAGAAAACGCTCTTGTTGTGGTCTTGGATCACGTCACTGACGAGGGAAATTTTGGTGCAATTGTAAGAAGTGCCGAGGTAGTTGGCGCAGCCGGCGTTGTTATTGCAAACGCTCGCGCCGCCCGAGTTGGCGTTGGAGCATACAAGACTTCCGCAGGAGCTGTGCTTCACCTGCCAATCGCTCAGGTTTCTAATCTGCCGCGCGCTCTTGAAGAGCTCAAAGCCGCAGGTTTTTGGACATGTGGCTCTACCGAGCACGCCACCCAGTCCGTGTGGGAGGCTCCTATGGGAGGTCGCCTTGCACTTGTTATGGGCTCTGAAGGCTCAGGAATTTCTCGCCTTATGCTCGAGAAGTGCGATTTTACGTGCAAACTTCCTCAGTTTGGCCAGGTGGAGTCCCTGAACGTTGCTCAGGCAACAACGGTTATGTGCTACGAGTGGCTCCGCAGGACTCAGGAAGCGTAAGCTCAGGAAGCGTAAGAAGTCCAGGAAGCTCAGGAAGCTCAGGAAGCGTAAGGTATGGCTCAGAAAAAATCGCTGCTTGTAGTCGATGGCTATAACGTCATGTTGGCAACTCCTCGCTATGAGGCGTTGCTGGATGAGCGTGGCTCTTCTGCACAAGAAACCGCTGCTGAGAGAGCCTATCACCTCAACACCGATCCATTTTATCGCGCCCGTTTGGCGCTCATTTCTGACGTTGCCACGTTTGCGCAGGGCGCCTACGAGGCCGTTATTGTGTTTGACGGCAAGGGAAATGTAAACGACGAGCGCCCGGAGCGCAGCCACGCTGGTGTGCAGCTGGTTTTTTCCGAGACGGGGGAGTCTGCAGATAGCGTCATTGAACGCCTAGTCACGGACGCTCGAGAGGCTGGTCGCAAGGTATTTCTGGTCACGTCGGACAGGGACATTCGTGCCACAGCCGGCTTTGGCCCCGGCGAGGTCACGCGCATTGCAAGCGCAGCGCTGGTTCACGAGATTTCCCAAGCAGATAACGTTGTCGAAGAGATGCGTCGCGATCAGGTCAGTACGCGCATGACGCTTGAAGACCGCATTTCTCCAGAACAGCGCGAGAAACTCTGGAAGCTGCTAGGCAAATAGGTGACCAGGTCAGCGTCTCACGCACTAACGCGCCAATGCGCCAATGCGCCCGACGCGCCAATTTGACTAGCGCGCCAATTTGACTGGCGCGCCTGATTTCTGCAAAGAATCTGTAACGTTTGCCTGAAAACATCAAAGAATCGGTAGATTCTGCCTGATTTCATCAAAGAATCTGTGTCCCAAACACAGATTCTTTGCACTTTTCAGGCGGGGTTTAAAGCGTGTCCGAGCTCACCCTTCCAGGGAGCCTGATTTTCTCGCTATGTCTGAATGATTTGCCGGAAAAGTTCACCAAGTCTGAGCTATTTGCCGGTTTTTCTCGCCAAGTCTGAGCTGTTTTACTCAGACATGATGTACTTTTCAGGCTGGCCAGACTTGATGGACAGTGCATTTGCACCAAGCTAGTTCCTACAGAAGGGAAGTGCTCCTACATGCTGCATCGACCAGTTTGTGGAGAAAAATTTATCGAAAATTGAGACTAGACCAAAGCCAGAAAAGTCTATAGAATATCCTCTGCACTTGATGCCGCTATAGCTCAGCTGGTAGAGCAACTGACTTGTAATCAGTAGGTCCCGGGTTCGAAGCCTGGTGGCGGCACCACTTGAATTTTCAGCCAGGCATTGCCTGGCTTTTTTCGTGCGAATTTTAGGGCATTTGTGGCGTATCGCGTATGGCTCTCACAGATAACCGTAAAAGCCCGTATGCGTCTGGCAAGAAACTCGCTTGAAGTTGTGACGAGAAAATCGGTGGAGTTGTGGCCAGAAACCTGCTTGGAGTTGTGACGAGAAACCCGTTTGAAGTTGTGACGAGAAAACCGGTGGAGTTGTGGCGAGAAAATCGCTTGAAATGTGGAAAAAATTTGATAAGATACGCCCGGTTGGGTGGATTACGTTGACAAGATTTTTATTCAATCGTAATATTTTCCCGCTTACGAGGTAATACAGAAGTTTAACTAGACTTTCTGCGTACGTTAAACTGCAAGGTATAGCGCACCAATTACTTCAAGAGTGCTTGAAAACGGCATTTGGGGATATGGCACAGCGGCAACTGCGGCGGACTGTAAATCCGCTCCCTCTGGGTTCCTTGGTTCGAGTCCAAGTATCCCCACCACGCCCGTGTAGCTCAGTAGGTAGAGCACTTCGTTGGTAACGAAGAGGTCACCGGTTCAAATCCGGTCGCGGGCTCCATTTTTCAAGCGGCATTTATGCCGGCGTAGCTCAGCTGGTTAGAGCACACGGCTCATACCCGTGACGTCACTGGTTCGAATCCAGTCGCCGGTACCAGACTCTTTACGGCGTACATGTCCTAGACATTTGCGCCGTTGAGTATAAACAGACGTTTTTTCACCACGGTCTAGCCCGAGGGTTAGTTCCAGAAGGAGGATTGGCAATGGCCAAGGAAAAGTTTGACCGCACAAAGCCACACGTAAACATCGGTACCATTGGTCACGTCGACCACGGTAAGACTACCCTTACCGCAGCAATCACCAAGGTTCTCTCTGAGACCGAGGGCTGCAAGGCAGACTATACCGCCTTCGAGAACATCGATAAGGCTCCAGAGGAGCGTCAGCGTGGTATTACTATTTCCGTTGCTCACGTTGAGTACGAGACTTGGGAGCGCCATTACGCTCACGTCGACTGCCCTGGCCACGCAGACTACATCAAGAACATGATTTCTGGTGCAGCTCAGATGGACGGCGCAATCCTCGTTATTGCTGCAACCGATGGTCCTATGGCTCAGACTCGTGAGCACATCCTTCTTGCACGTCAGGTCGGCGTTCCTTACATCGTCGTCTTCCTGAACAAGTGCGACATGGTCGACGATGACGAGCTCATCGACCTCGTCGAGATGGAGACCCGTGACCTTCTCTCCGAGTACGACTTCCCAGGCGATGACCTTCCAATCATCCGTGGTTCCGCTCTCGGCGCTCTTAACGGCGAGGAGAAGTGGGTTGAGTCCATCCGTGAGCTCATGCACACTGTTGACTCCTACATCCCAACACCAGCTCGTGACAACGAGAAGCCATTCCTGATGGCAATCGAGGATGTCATGACCATTTCTGGTCGTGGTACCGTTGCTACCGGCCGTGTTGAGCGTGGTGAGCTCAAGCTCAACGATCCAGTCGAGATCGTTGGTATTAAGCCAACTCAGAACTCTGTTGCTACCGGCATTGAGATGTTCCGTAAGACCATGGACTTCTGCGAGGCTGGCGACAACGTTGGTATTCTTCTTCGTGGTGTTAAGCGCGAGGACATCGAGCGCGGTCAGGTTCTCTGCAAGCCTGGTACCGTTACTCCACACAAGAAGTTCACCGGTGAGGTTTACGTTCTTACTAAGGAAGAGGGCGGCCGTCACACCCCATTCTTCTCTGGTTACCGTCCACAGTTCTACTTCCGTACAACTGACGTAACCGGCGACATCTACGAGCTCACCGATGCAAACGGTGGCAAGGTAGAGATGGCTATGCCTGGCGACCACATCACCGTTGGCTGCGAGCTCATTCACCCAATCGCTCTTGAGCAGGGTCTGAAGTTCGCTATCCGCGAGGGTGGCCACACCGTCGGCGATGGCCGTGTTTCCACCGTCATCGAGTAACTTCTTTTAAAGTTGCTAACTTGCCCGGCGTGCTTTTTGCGCGCCGGGTTTTTTGTCGAGAAAAAATATGTGAACGCCTAGAGTAATTAGAGAAAAGTATTGACATCTCTGGGTAGTGGGTGCTAACCTAAGCAACCGCGTCACATTTCGAGAATACATCTCGTGACCGTGTTCAGGAGGATCAATGCGTACACTCGTTACTCTCGCCTGCACTGAGTGCAAGCGTCGTAATTACACTACGGACAAGAACAAGTCCAACAACCCAGATCGTATGGAGTTGAAGAAGTACTGCCCATGGTGCCACAAGCACACGGTACATCGCGAGACCCGCTAGGCTAGGTGGGTTCGTTCTAGGCCAGTAGCTCCAATGGTAGAGCGGCGGTCTCCAAAACCGTTTGTTGAGGGTTCGAGTCCTTCCTGGCCTGCCAGATAACTTCACCGGCCTTCCCATAAGGGTTGGCCGGTTTGTATGTAGGTATAACATCCAAGGGAGCGTAGGATGGCAAATAAGGAGCGCAATAAGAGGAGCGCACGTAAGGCTCGCGCAGAAGAGCGCGCCCAGCGTGAGGCCCTTCAGGCTGAAGCTACTCCTGAAGCTTCTGCTAAGGTCACTAAGGCCGAGGCAAAGAAGCAGGAGAAGTCCATTCAGCGTAACGCTAACCCTGGCTTCTTTGGCCGCCTGGGTGCTTATTTTGCAGGCGTTCGTACAGAAATGCACCGCGTTGTGTGGCCTTCAAGCTCTGAGCTTGCTGGTTTCTCTGTAGCCGTAATTGCAACAATCATTTTCTTTGGCTTGGTAACTTGGCTGGTTGATACTGGCATTGTTGCTGGTCTCGTCGCCTTTACTGGACTGAGGGGATAATCAATGGCTAAGCGCTGGTATGTAGTTCACACCTATTCAGGTTATGAGAACAAGGTAAAGACAGACCTTGAGCACCGTATTGAGACCTATGGCCTTGAGCGTGCTGTTGTTGATATTCAGATTCCTACTGAGGAAGTTACTGAGGTCAAGGACGGCGGTAAGCGCGAGACCAAAGAGTCCAAGGTTTTCCCAGGTTACGTTCTTGTTCGCATGGAGCTGGATGACAATACTTGGGCTGTTGTTCGCAACACCCCAGGCGTAACTGGTTTTGTTGGCATTGACGGCAAGCCAGTTCCTCTGCGTCGTGATGAGTTCGATAAGATCATGCGTCGCGGCGGTATGAAGACGGGTAGCCCTGTACCTAAGCGTACAGCAACCAATATTGAGGTCGGTCAGGCAATTCACGTTCTTTCTGGTCCTCTCGCTGACTTCGACGGAACTGTTTCTGAGGTCAACGCAGAGTCCGGCAAGATCAAGGTTATGCTCACCATCTTTGGTCGCGAGACTCCGGTTGAGCTCACCATGGATCAGATTTCCCTGATAGACTAGTAACTAACGGCTTATCCCGCACTTCTCGTCCCTTGTGGATTGCTTCTCGGGAGTGCGCGAGAATAGACTCAAACGTATTCAAACAGGAGGCTTAACATGCCCGCAAAGAAGGTTGTTAACTTTATTAAGCTGCAGATTCCTGCAGGCCAGGCAAACCCAGCTCCTCCAGTAGGACCAGCTCTGGGTGCTGCACAGGTCAACATTATGCAGTTCTGCCAGGCATTCAACGCTGCAACTCAGGACAAGGCTGGCGATATCATCCCAGTCGAGATTTCTGTTTACGAGGATCGTTCCTTTGACTTCGTAACCAAGACTCCTCCAGCAGCTCAGCTCATCAAGAAGGAGCTTCACCTCAAGGGTGGTTCCGGTGTTCCTCAGCGCGATAAGGTTGGCCAGCTCTCCCAGGAGCAGCTCACCAAGATTGCTGAGATCAAGATGCCTGACCTCAACGCAAACGACATTGAGGCTGCAAAGAAGATCGTCGCTGGTACCGCTCGTTCCATGGGTGTAACCATCGCCGAGTAGTGTTTACTCCCGTCAGCCATCTACGTGGCTGACGGTTGTTTTTGTCAGAGCATCCGACGTTAGTGCACGTAGTTGGGTTTCTCGCCAAGAGGGCGTAACTATGGACGGAAGATGCAGGAGTGGGAGGGCAGACGCCCGCTAACCACAGGAGGTACATAATGCCTAAGCACGGAAAGAACTACAAGAATGCAGTTGCCAAGGTAGACGGTGCAAACCTCTACAGCCCAAAAGAGGCAGTAACCCTGTCTAAGGAGCTTGCAACTGCTAAGTTTGACGAGACCATTGAGGTAGCAATTCGCCTTGGTGTCGATACTCGTAAGGCTGACCAGAACGTTCGCGGTTCCATTTCTCTGCCTCACGGCACTGGTAAGACCGTTCGCGTTGCAGTCTTCGCAGAGGGCGAGAAGGCCCGCGAGGCTGAGGCAGCTGGCGCTGACATCGTCGGTGGCGACGAGCTCATCGCAGAGGTCGAGAAGGGCATGCTTGACTTTGACGCAGCAATCGCAACCCCTCAGATGATGGGTAAGGTTGGCCGTCTTGGTCGTGTTCTTGGTCCTCGTGGCCTTATGCCTAACCCTAAGCTCGGCACCGTTACCATGGATGTTGCAAAGATGGTTAACGAGCTCAAGGCTGGTCGTGTTGAGTATCGTGCAGACCGTTTTGGTATCTGCCACGTTGCAATCGGCAAGGCTTCTTTTGAGGTCCAGCAGCTTGTTGAGAACTATGGCGCACTTCTCTCTGAGATTATTCGCGTCAAGCCATCCAGCGCTAAGGGTAAGTACGTCAAGACCGTTGCTATTTCCTCTACTATGGGCCCTGGCATCAAGGTTGATCCAACCAAGGTTCGTAACCTCATGGAGGACTAAGCTTTACGCTTAGAAGCACCTAGCACGTTTAATCCGGTATCTGTTTGCAGGTACCGGATTTTTCTTGCAGCGTGCACGCGGTTTGAGGCGCCTGGTCTCGGCTTGCGGCACGCGTGCAGCTGAGTTGTGCGTAGCTGCTTAGCAGCCCTTCTCGTCAAATTTTTGTGAAGACAAAGAAATTGTGCACTCAACCTTGACTTGGATAGTTTTTTGCTGCACAATATCCAACGCAAGACAGACGTCTTGTAGTTGCACGTTCGCTGCCAAAGACAGCCGGCGCCTTGAATCCAAGGCTTAATGGGAATTCCCGCCTGCCGAGGTGGTCTTGAGATTAGTACATCCAGACCCCGCTTTGGTTGCCAAAGTGGGGTCTTTTCATGTGAGGGCCGCACCTGTTGGCGCTCGTGCCCGAGACATGATAAAGGAGGTGTACTACATGCCAGCTCAGTCTAAACTTGATTTGCTCGAGAAGGTTTCTGCTTCTCTCGACAACTCCAAGGGCCTGTTTGTTATCGACTATCGTGGTCTCTCCGTAAAGGAGACTCAGGAGCTTCGCCGCGCACTTACCGCAGCAGGCGCTCACATGAAGGTCTATAAGAACAACATCGTCAAGATTGCTCTTAAGAACGCTGGTATGCCAGAGATTGACGAGATGCTCGCCGGTACCTGCGCATACGTTTTCTATGAGAATGATCCTGTCGAGGCCGCTAAGGTCATCAAGGATCAGGCCAAGAAGCTCAAGAAAGTTGAGTTCATTGGCGGTATCGCTGATGGTCAGGCACTTACTGCTGACGAGGCAAAGGCTTACGCAGATCTTCCTTCTCGCGAGGAGCTCATTGCAAAGCTTGTCTTCGTTGTTGCAAGCCCACTTACCGGTATTGCACAGGTTTGCGCTGGTCCAGCTCGTGGACTCGCAACCGCTCTTTCTGCAGTCGCAGATCAGAAGAACGCTGCATAAGCAACGTTTTGTTGTACCCGCGCATTGGCGCAAACCGCGTGAGAGTGTAGACGCACTTAAACGCACACATACAAGCCGGGCTTTTGCCCAGATGCAGTACAAAGGCTGCATCGTTTAAAAAGGAGAATTGACATGGCTGTCACTAAAGATGAGATCATTGAGGCCCTTAAAGAGATGCCAGCACTCGAGCTTTCTGAGCTCGTTCACGAGCTTGAGGACGTCTTTGGCGTTTCCGCTGCTGCTCCTGTAGCTGTCGCTGCTGCTCCTGCAGCTGGTGGCGCTGCTGAGGAGGCAGAGGAGAAGACCAACTTTGACGTTGTTCTCGAGGGCTTCGGCGACAACAAGATCGGCGTCATCAAGGTTGTCCGTGCTCTTACCAACCTTGGCCTCAAGGAGGCAAAGGAGGTCGTCGAGGGTGCTCCTAAGGCAGTCCTCGAGGGCGCTAAGAAGGAGGACGCTGAGGCTGCTAAGGCTCAGCTCGAGGAGGCTGGCGCTACCGTCACCCTTAAGTAAGTCCATCCTACAAAGCTTACTGGAGAGGTCAGACTTCGGTCTGGCCTCTTTTTTCTTTGCCAGGTGAGAAACCCATGCGCTCGAAAATCGCATGGAGCTAAGGCGCTTTTGCAGCAGCTCAAAATGTGCATCAAGTCTGAGCGCTTTAGCTGCAGCCCGAAAAGTGCATCAAGTTTGAGACGCGTTCGCTGCAGCCTGAAAAGTGCATCAAGTCTGAGTGATTTGCCGGATTTTCTCGCCATGTCTGAGCGATTTGCCTGTTTTTCTCGCCTTATCTGAGTACTCTTGCTCAGACTTGGTGTGCATTTCAGGCTCATGAATTCTGCGTGACATGCTCTAGTTTCCTGCGTGACATGCCCTAGTTTTTCTCGCGCCTGATTTCTGCAAAGAATCTGTAACTTTTGCCTAAAAATGCAAAAGAATCTGTGGATTTGCCTGATTTTGCAAAAGAATCGGTGGCTCAAATACAGATTCTTTGCACTTTTCAGGC
>ERZ773045.365-NODE-365-length-23315-cov-5.719819_pt1 | contig 23315 bp, 19 predicted proteins | sample MGYA00580635_ERZ773045 | MGnify/ENA primary metagenome ERZ773045 (study PRJEB29015, sample SAMEA2738115) | human oral metagenome | biome: human oral; feature: human-associated habitat; material: saliva | place: China | collected 2261 ...
GAAACTGAAAGAATTATTCCAAGCCTACGAGTTTGATGAGATTTATCCTCAGATTGGGCTGATGTTCCCTAAGGGAAGGCACTTGCGTGAGGAGTTCCGCAATGCTTATAATCTTCTTTTAGACATCAAACCGGTGATGTCGAAGAAGCAGATACGTTATGAACTCATGGAAGATCCTGACTCAAACGAGATGTTTTTCGGTGCTGATGACCATGATTTCAATGGTCCATGGGACGTTCTCTTGGGCAAGGAGTTAAAGAAAGGACCGAAAGTTGACCTTACCAGTGAGGAGTTAGTGGCTAATTGTTTGCTGAATGTGGTGCTCATTGGGCGTCATCCAAGGGCTTTCGACAAGGATTTTGAGAAGATTACGAGATAAGAAACATAACTCCCTATAATATAATAAGGTGTAGGGAGAGAAAAAAACGGGGGAGTTAAGTCAACTGTTTCCACGTTCTTTGCATTGGCAGAACGGGTGGAGGACAGTTGATTTAGCTCTCTTTTTTATTCTTATGAAATAACTTTACTAATTCAGAACCATGCTTTCTTCGTTTTCTAAGGATAACCTCTTATTTTCGTCTTTGTAACCTCTTGTTATCCAAAGGCTTACAGATGGGGTTGTAAAAGGTGCCCTTTTGCGATGTAAAAGACGCCCTTTTACATGGTAAAAGATGCCCTTTTGCAATGCAAAACATGCCCTTTTACAAGCCAAAAGGGCGTCTTCTGTTTTTCAATACTGAATATACTTTACATTATACGGTCTGTATCTGTCATCTGAACCCTCGTTTTCTGCGTTCTGATACGTTGGTCTGATGCTGTCTGAACCGTGCCGAAGGGCGATCCCGAGATATGACTACGAAGACTGCATCTGTCGTAAAGATTAAGCCGAGAGCGGGGAGAACCGACTGAAAACAAAAAGGTCAGACGGAAGAATCCGCCTGACCCCGACTCATAAATTGACCACTATATGCACCACCGTTGCGGCATTATAATGCGAGTTGTGCCAACCACGCATCAATGCGATCGTCTGTTTTCTCCGGCTCATTGACATCATCAAGAGCAAGACCAACAAACTTTCCGTCGACAACGGCTTCTGAGTCGTCATATGTATAACCGCTTGCGTCTACCGCGCCAACAACCTTTGCGCCAGCATCCACCGCAGCATCATGGAGTTCCTTCATACCTCCGCAGAAGGTATCGCTATAACTTTCGGAGTCACCACAGCCGAATATGGCAACCGTCTTACCACTAAGACCAGCCTCTTTCAGCACTTTCACTCCGTCATACCAGTCGTCCTGCATCTCACCAGCACCCCATGTAGATGTTCCAAGGAACAAGGTGTCATAGCCAGAGAGCTTCTCTGCCGTGAGATCAGTAACGTTAATACAGTCGGCACCAGCCTTTTCTGCAATCTTTCCTGCTATCTCTTCACACATACCCGTGGAAGAACCAAATACTACAAGTTTCATGATTCCTTTTGTTTTTGTCAGTTCTCAATAATGAATGGTAACACTTGTTACCCCCTGATCATGGTGATAATCATCTTGAAACGTTCTGGTGCATTGACAGAATGGCGTGCTCCAGAAGGGATAATAAACAGTTCGCCAGCACTGATGACATGCTTTGTATCCTCAACAGTCAGCTCCATCTTACCGTCAATGACCTGGATGAGTGCATCGAAAGGTGCTGAATGTTCGGACAAACCCTGTCCTGCATCAAAGCTGAAGAGCGTCACACTCCCTGCATTGTTGTGTACAAGTTCCTTGCTTACTACGCCACCATCAGCGTAATCAATTACTTCTTTTGCTGGGAAAACCGTACCTTTTTCTAACTTTGCCATATTCTATTGTCTTTTAATTGTATTAATAATTATGTTCTGACAATAGAGAAACAAATGCAATGCCAAAGCAGATAAGAGTAACAAATGTTACCTGTTTCGGGACTAAAGACAAAAAAGGCTGTGATGAAAGAACATCACAGCCACCTTATTATATTAATAGAAGAATCCCCGATAGGCATCAATCAGTGTGGAAATCTGCTGGAGTTGTGTGTCGATAAGCTCCGTCTGACAGTCCAACTGTTCACGCTCACTGTCTAACACCTCCAGGTATGTGGCACGATTGTAAGCATAAAGTTGTTGAGCAGTCGTTACTGCACGAGTCAAAGATTGCACTTGTTTGTTCTTCAATGCCTGATATTGCGACAGGTTATGTGCACGCGACTGTAGCGTACTCATATCACTATATGCCGTGAGCAATGCCTTGTCGTAGTTATAAAGAGCCTCCAACTGCATAGCATTGGCTTGATCGAAGTTCGTCTGTATGGCTTTCTTATTAATTAATGGAGCTGTCAATCCACCCAAAACGCCAAATGCTACAGACTCCGGAAGACGCAAAAGATACTTTGGACTGAAGGCATCTAAGCCTAATGTAGCCGACAGATTGAGCGAGGGAAGGAAAGCTCTTCGAGCAGCTTCCACGTCCCATTTGGCAGCTTGCAGCTCATGTTCGGCACGAAGAATGTCGGGACGTTGCAATAGAAGACGGGCTGGAATAGCTTGTAATGTGGGCAACGACTGATGGTTGATGGCATCTTTATTGCGTTCAATCGGTGTAGGAAATCGCCCAAGAAGAAGATTCAGACTATTCTCAGTTTCTGTTATTGACTGTCTTAACTGATACTCATTAGCCGATGCTTTGGCTAGTTCAGCTTCAAATTTCTCTACAGCCAACTGTGTATCTGCATCTGCTTCCTTCTGAATGCGGGCTATCTGGACAGCCTTTTTCTGTAGTTCTATATACTTTAACGTGATGTTGAGCTTATTATCTAATGCCACTAAAGCATAGTAATTCTCTGCAATATCGGCTACCAACTGACTTTTTAAAATGCGTTGTCCTTCTGCTGTAGCAAGGTAACGTTCAACTGCAGCACGCTTACTGCTGTTTAGTTGCTTCCAAAGATCAATACTCCAATCGAGCTGAAGGTTCGGTGCTATATCAGGAACTACGGTCGGAATTTTATGTCCTGGTGTGAGTTCTGTTCCTACATTACCAGCCCCTTCGCTTGTATAGCGCCCCACTTTCGATACCCCTATAGCTGCATTTGCTGTTACAGTGGGCAACATTTGTCCACGTTTGGCGGTGATAGCACTCTTAGCAATTGCCATTTCCTGTAGTGTTATCTTCAGGTCTTGATTGTTATTGAGTGCTGTATCTATGAGAGCACACAGTGCCGGATCTTTGAAAAAGTCGCGCCACACATATACAGTGGTTACCGTATCGGCAGTTGCTGTTGGCAATGTTGCTTTTATGTTGTCCTTAGGCAGTGTTGCTTGAGGCGTTTTACATGCCATCAGCGTCAGCAACGAGATAGCTGTAAGAACTGTGAATATGCTTAGTTTATGCGTTGTCATCTGCTTTATTTTCAATAGATTCTTTGTGATATCGTTTGTCTTTCTCTTCGCTCAAAGGCTTTTCTTTCTGATAATTCACAATCTTGTCAGCCATAGAGGCAAAGATATAATAAAGTCCGGGAATGACGATTAATCCTCCCATCGTACCAATTAACATACCTCCTACGGCAGCTGTACCAATCGTTCGGTTACCAATTGCACCAGCACCCGATGCAAATACAAGTGGAATAAGGCCCGCTATGAAAGCAATACTCGTCATAAGAATAGGCCGGAAACGTGCTACTGCACCTTCAATGGCTGCCTGTGCTATAGTCTGACCCAAGTTTTTGCGTTGTACAGAGTACTCTACCATCAACACAGCGTTCTTTCCCAGCAAACCAATAAGCATCACTAAAGCTATCTGCGCATAGATATTGTTCTCCAATCCGCATAGTTTCAGTAAAAGGAAAGCACCGAAAATACCCACAGGCAGGAAGATAATAATAGGCAAAGGAAGGAGGAAGTTTTCATATTGAGCAGCCAAGATGAGATAAACAAACACCAAACAAACAATAAAAATGATGATGGCTGTATTACCCTGGTCTACCTCATCTTTAGATATGCCAGCCCAATCGTAGTCGTAACCCTTAGGAAGAGACTTCTCTGCAACCTCTTGTATTGCTTTCAAAGCTTGTCCACTGGAATATCCAGGGGCTGGTGCGCCCGTTACTTCTGACGAGTTATAGAGGTTATGGCGTGTAATCTCGCTCATTCCATAGGTCTTGCTGAGGGTCATAAAGTCGGCATACGGCACCATTTGCCCTGCATCGTTCTTCGTGTAAAGATGCAGAAGATCTTCAGGAAAGGCACGATATTGTGGTGCTGCCTGTACAATTACCTTATACGGTTTGCCAAACTTTATAAAACCAGTTTGGTAGTCTGAGCCCACAAGTACAGACAAACTGTTGAGTGCTTTGCCTGGCTCTACACCCTTTTGGAGTGCCAATGCATCATTAACATTGAGCATATACTGTGGAAAACTGGCTGAATAGAATGTGAAAGCATTGCCAATTTCGGGTCGTTTGTTAACCTCTCGCACGAAATCTTTGCTCACTTTCTCCATCTGATGGTAGTCGTTGTTACCTGTTTTATCAAGCAATCGCATCTCAAAACCACTCGCTGCACCATATCCAGGAATTGATGGTGGTTCGAAAAAGTCGATATTTGCAGTTGTAATAGCTTTACATTTATCTTCCAAATCACGAATAATTTCCTTCGCAGTGCGCTTCCTGTGTTTCCAATCTTTTAGGTTTATAAGACAACTTCCAGAGTTAGCACTGGTGCCTTCGGATAGTATTTCAAAGCCTGCTAATGAAGAAACACTCTCTACACCATCTTCTTTTTCTGCAATTTTCAGCAACTGATGCGCCACTTCATTGGTACGTTCTATCGTCGAACCCGGTGGTGTTTCAATAACAGCATATATCATTCCCTGGTCTTCTTGTGGGATAAATCCTGACGGTAAGCCCATATTTACCCAATAAGCTAAGGCGCAAAATACGAGTACAACTCCCATCGTTAGTAGCTTATGCTTCACTGTGTGTTGTAATACATGGGCATATTTCTTACTGCCAACATTGAACTGCTTATTAAAACGTTGCAGCATTCTGCCCAGCCAACCCAGCTTAACATGGTTCTCTTGTTCCTTAGTTAAGATTAAAGCGCACAGCGCAGGAGTAAGTGTAAGGGCTACGAATCCTGAGAAAAGAATACTAGATGCCATTGTTATAGAGAACTGTCTGTAGAACATTCCCTCTGGTCCTCCCATAAAAGCAACGGGTATAAACACTGAAGCCATAACCAAAGATATAGCAATAATGGCACCACTGATTTCTTTCATGGCTTTCTCTGTAGCCTCAACTGGCAACAGTTTATTGCGCGATATTTCTACATTTACTGCCTCTATTACCACTATGGCATCATCAACAACAATACCAATAGCCATAACAAGGGCAAAGAGTGAAATCATATTGAGTGTGATGTTGAATGCCAACATAGCAATGAAACTACCTAAAAGGGACACAGGTACTGCCATAATAGGTATAACCGCCGACCTCCAATCGCCCAAGAATATGAACACAACGATGGCTACAAGTATGAAAGCTTCAAACAGCGTGTGTATTACTTTCTCTATACTTGCATCAAGAAAGCGGCTAATATCATAGCTAATCTCGTAGTGCATACCTTTCGGCATATCTTTCTGGAGGTGTGTCATTGCCTGCTTTACTTGTTTGATAACGTTGCTTGCATTACTTCCGTAAGCTTGTTTCAGGGTTACAGCTGCTGATGGACGACCGTTAAGAGTAGAATAAATATCATACACTTCACTACCCAAATGAATATCGGCAATATCCTTCAAACGAACCGTCTGCCCGTTGGCATTACTTTTAATGATGATGTTTCCATACTCTTCTGTCGTGGTATAACGTCCTGGATACTTCAAAACATACTCCTTAACCTGCGGCCGTGTACCACCACTCTCGCCTAATTTGCCTGGTGAAACCTCTATGTTCTGATCTTCCAAAGCATCACTCACATCGTCAGTCGACAGCCCGTAAGATATCATCTTATCTGGATGTAGCCACACACGCATAGCATAACTACGTGTACCCAATATATCAAGGTCGCCTACACCATCAACGCGTAACAGCTCAGGAGATATATTTATATCGAAATAGTTAAACAGAAAGTCCTGATTAACGTTAGGATCATCACTATAAAGATTGATATACATTAGAATATTAGGCTCTTCGCGCGATATTTTAACACCCTCACGAATCACCTCTGGTGGCAACTTGTTTGTTGCTGCCGACACACGGTTTTGCACATTTACGGCATCAACATTAGGGTCTGTACCCAATTTGAATACAACGTTTATCTCGGCTTCACCATCATTTCCTGCATCACTTTCAATGTATTTCATTCCCGGCACACCGTTTAGCGCCTGCTCCAATGGAATGATAACCGATTTAATAAGCAATTCATTGTTTGCTCCCGGATAGTTGGCAATAACATTTACCTTCGGTGGAGAGATAGAAGGAAACTGTGTAATGGGGAGATTAAACAGTGAGAGAATACCAATAAAGGCAATAACCAGTGCTATCACAATAGATAGAACCGGACGTCGAATGAAAATCTTAAACATCTTTTAAATGCCTATTTTGTTCAAATTAATTGATTCGCGAGGTGATACGAAGCGTGTACGAACGTGGTCGCCATCGTTTACCTTCTGTATCCCATCCGTTAGATAGTGGTCGCTGACTGTTAAACCTGAGCTAACAATGTATATTCCTGTTAGCTCTGCAGCTATTTGTATCTGTCTTTGATGAACAACATTATTCTTGTCTACAACGAAAACATACTTCCTATCTTGTAGCTCATAAACAGCCTCTTGTGGAATAACAATGGCATTTTTCTTCTGTAAGAGTAACTGAATAGTGCCTGTCTGGCCATTGCGCAGCAGATTATGTGCATTCGTAAAGAGCGAACGAACAGATATTGTACCCGACGCACTGTCGAACTGTCCAGATATATCAGCAATCTTTCCACGTGCTGGAAATGTGCTTCCATTCGCCAAAATCAGCTTCAATGGTAGCTGCATATAACGTTCGGGGTGTTCTTGGAAGTCAAGATAATCCGTCTCAGAGATATTGAAATATACTTGCATCTGTGTGTTGTCCGATAGTGTTGTAAGCAAATCATCTTGCTGAATATAGCTTCCCAGCTTTTCAGGAATGCGACCTAAGACGCCTGAGAAGGGGGCACGGATAACTGAAAGGCGTTTGCGCTGAACAGCAAGTCGATAGTCTGCCACTGCCGACTGTAATTTTGCCTTTGCCATACGGCGTGCATTGGGCGATATAACATTATTTTCTGTGAGCTTACTTGTGTTCTGTAGCTCTATTTGAGCTTGTTCTTGGGCTGATTTCGACTTGGCTATCTCTTCGTCAGCACCCACAATGGCAAGTCGGAACAACGGTTGCCCTGCCCTAACGTATTGCCCTTCATTGACGTAAACTTGCTGAAGAATACCTTCTTGTTGAGAACGTACTTCTATGTTCTTTAGTGATTGAATGTTTGCCACATAGGTTTCAGGAAGATTTATGTCGGTAACCAACGGTGTAGTTGAACTGTAGACGGCAGCCGTTTCCTGATTCTCTTTCTTAGAGTGGCAGCTACATAGCATTAGTGCTATGAGCAGTGTAATACCAAAAACTCTCTTCATTTATATATAATGTAATGTTATCTCTATTAGAGGTCGTAAATTTGGCCTTATCAAAATGTAATGCAAAGGTAGTAATTTGATTCGATAGTGTTACAATTCTACCTATTTTTTTTATATCAAAAATAAAACGCAATATAGTTTTATACTTTAGATACAACAGATGGGCAGCTTTAAACCTTATTAAATCTTCCAATATACCCCATATATAGCCAATATTTATCTATTCATTCAATAAAATCCATAAATTATTTGGTACAATAAGAAAATCTTATTACCTTTGCACTCGCTTTAACGAAGTAAAGAGGAGATCCGCTAGCTCAGCTGGTAGAGCACAACACTTTTAATGTTGGGGTCATGGGTTCGAGCCCCATGCGGATCACCAAACAAAAAGAGGATAATCGCAACGATTATCCTCTTTTTGTTTATATACCACACATTTATAACAGCATAGAATTTCTTTATTTTCTTACGCGAGCAATAGCAGATGCAGGCAATAAAAACAAGTGCATTGGTGTGGTATGACTAATGCCGCTTGTAAAACTGTTGCTGGCTGCAAAGTGCATGGCGATAGCTTTTATACGTTGGCAGTTGCTATGACACTTTTCTATGCGGACAAACATATTGCTTGTAAATGGCTTTGTTATAATACTAAAAAAACTGTGGCTTTCGCTCATCTATACCAAACTAATAGGCTATGGGGCAAAGCTTATTTGGTTTCTAACTATCCATTTTGCTTAAAATAGTATACAAACACACTAATGCCATAATTTTCTCTCTCAACATATTTGTATATCGCTTATATCTGCAAGAGCAATTACATATAGGTGTGGGAGTTTTATTTACGTGTAAGTAAAACTTTATTTACACGTAAGTAGAACTTTATTTACACGTAAGTAAAGTTTTACTTACACGTAAATAATACAATACAATAAGTCGTAAACTATCGTTTAATAAGTCTACAAATGCCGTTACACTGTTGTGGAAATATCGTTATAGCGGTATATAACTTCGAATGAATGCACATTTAAACAGAACGTTACAATGTAATAAGCAATTTTCTATTAACTTCGGCAAATGGTTTGCCTTTGGTTTGGGGATATAAAGAGAAAATGGTATACAGCCGAACTGCATACCATTTTCTATATCAAAGTGGTGTTACCTTATAGTCTTACCATATTCTTAACGTGTTCTGAAGGTTCAGATAATCCCGGTCAAGTACAGGTTTGTGGTTTGAATCTTCCTCACCTGATATCCAAACAGGGCGGATAGCCTGAGCCTGAGCCTTACCATTTGGCGACAAGTTCCATTCGGTTGGACCGAAGAAGAAGTCTCTCGACAAACCCGCTGTATTGGAGGTTGAGGTCATATACTGTGCGTATGCACCTGCTCCATAGTTCATATCTCTTAATCCTATCATAGGATATGAGGACGTACGTCTACCCGTAACAGGCAAGAACAAGCCCTTATTTGCACGTACAAGTTCCGTAACATTGGTGTATTTGTAGAGCGATTTTACTCTTATAGAACCAGCCGTTCCAGAGGCTACATTAAGTAAAATACCATAAAGATAGCACAAGAAAATGAAAGCTGACAGAGAGTTATGGTATTTATAATGTGTAATGATGTTGCAGCATACTGAACTGACTGTGGTTTAGATATAAAAAGAGCGAAGAAAGCTAATTGTGTTGTTGCTTTCTTCGCTCTACAATATGTTCTTTATAAATTATGAATGCTGCTGTGCTAATATAGCCTGATGTATTAAGCCTGTAATTTCTTCTGTAAGTTCTGGATTATCTTTTAGCATTGTTTTAGTAGCATCTCTTCCTTGCGCCAATTTAGTGCCTCCGTAACTAAACCAGCTACCACTCTTCTGAATAATATCAAATTCTACACCTAAATCGAGTATTTCGCCCACTTTCGATATTCCTTCACCAAAGAGTATATCGAATTCGGCTTTACGGAATGGTGGTGCTACCTTATTCTTTGCAATTTTTACTCGCACGTGGTTACCTATAATATCATCGCCATCTTTAATAGACGAGGCACGACGAATATCTAAACGCACCGAACTATAAAACTTCAGCGCATTTCCACCTGTAGTAGTCTCCGACGGTCCAAACATTACGCCTATCTTTTCGCGTAGCTGATTAATAAAGATGCAGCAAGTGTTTGTTTTGCTTATAGTGGAAGTTAGTTTACGCAAAGCTTGGCTCATAAGGCGTGCTTGTAATCCAACATTCGAATCGCCCATATCGCCTTCTATCTCTTTTTTAGGCGTAAGTGCAGCCACTGAATCTACAACAAGAATATCTATAGCCGATGAACGTATAAGCTGATCGGCTATTTCTAAGGCTTGTTCACCATTATCGGGTTGCGAAATCCATAGATTATCAACGTCTACACCTAACTTCTGCGCATAGAAGCGGTCGAAAGCGTGTTCGGCATCTATAAAAGCCGCAATGCCTCCTGCCTTTTGCGCTTCGGCAATGGCATGTATAGCAAGAGTGGTTTTACCTGAACTTTCTGGTCCATAAATCTCTATAATGCGGCCGCGTGGATATCCTCCTACGCCCAATGCCATATTAAGTCCTATGCTACCAGTAGGAATTACATCAACATCTTCTATAAGTTCGTCGCCCATTCGCATAATAGAACCTTTACCAAAGTCTTTCTCTATTTTCGACATTGCTGCTTGTAAGGCCTTTAGTTTACCTTCTGCAGCATTCTGTACTTCGTCTTTTGCCATATATTTCTTTATATTATTTTACTTGATAAGTTAAACTCTTTGTTTTAGAGCGTTCGCCTTTTGTATTACCTATTCCTACCAATGCTTCCAGAATGGTACGAGTTCGATGTGTGCGGTGTGCATAGTCTTCAAAGCTTTCACTATAAGGATCTATTTTTCTTTTCCAACCTTCATAGGGAGCAATGTAGAAATAAGGAAGCGAGTCTGCTAACGAGTTAGTTTTTTCTTCTGTATTGTTTATGCTTTCTATGGTATCTAATGATGCTAGCGTAGGATATAAACATGTTATACCTTCCTGTTTACAGTAGTCTACAACAGGTGTAATCCATTGATTATAGTTACCTCTTATGGACTGTAATGAGAAGTTGTTATATGTTGATTTTCCTATACGCTGTATCGGACGAATTTGCACCACGTTAGGCTTAGTGTCTTTGAACACATCTTTTATATGTATCAGTTCTGCTGCATTATCAGTGTTAACGGTATAATTCAAACGAATACGAAAGTCGGGAAAGTCTACTCTTATTCGTGAGAGATTAGCAATAAGTGTTGTAAACAAAGTGAATTTACCATTTGTCATTAAACTCTCGTAAGTGTTCTTAGTAAACCCATGTGCCGAAATAGTTATCTCTGTCAGACCATTTTCCACCAGTTTTTGCAATTTCTCATAAGTAAGCAGATTTCCATTGGTAGTGATTGTGATGTGTTTCACGCCATATTGCTTACCCAATTTCACCAACTGTAGCAAGTTTTGCGACATAGTGGGTTCGGCGCCACAACCAATTTGCAAACGAAGTGCACGTGGAAACAAAGCTTTTGCTATAACTTCTAAATCGTCTGTGGTAAACTTTCCGTGCATATTCTTTGCAGCTTCGGCATCGCTGAAGTAACACATCTTGCAGCGAAAGTTGCACGACATTACTGGATCTATATTGATACTGAGATATCTCTGTTTACCCAAATGAAGTGCTAAAATGCCCAAAAGCTTCACTTTCGGGCTATTAATTCGCTGATAGACATTCAGAAGTTTATAGATATTCATGCTTATTATACACCACTTCCGCTGTTCATTCTTTCTTCTTTCGCTTCTTAGGATAGGGCAACACCTCAGCCAAGATGGCTACAACCTTTGCTGCGTGGTCTGCTCTTGATACATCGAGAATGTAGTGTTCTTTTGCACCTTCGTATGGATAGCCTTTTTCTGCTTCTGCCATTAAAGTCTCAATTGCCTTGTGTTGCTTCACGAAAGCAATATTGTCGCAAGCTATAATAACAGGTTTTTCGTTGGCATATATCATATACTCGCCGAACATCTTGCGGTATCTGATTGCTCCAACAGCTTCTATCTGGTGGCAAACAAACTCAATAAAGTCCAAAGAACACGACATATTGTTTTACTGTCCAGTTTCTTTAATATTCAAATCCTACAATTCCAGGTCGCCACCGAACACTTCGTGCCACGGCAAACCTTGCTTGTTTAGCTGTTCCATAAATGGGTCTGGGTCGAAATCTTCCAAATTCCACACACCTGGTTTACGCCAAACACCTTTAAAGAACATCATTGCTCCAATCATTGCAGGCACTCCTGTTGTGTAACTAACGCCTTGCATACCTGTTTCTTCGTATGCAGCTTGATGCTTACAGTTATTGTAGACGTAATAAGTCTGTTCCTTTCCGTCCTTAATACCACGAATACGGCAACCTATTGATGTCTCTCCATCGTAATTTTCGCCTAAGTCTTGTGGGTTGGGTAGTACGGCTTTGAGGAACTGAAGCGGTACAATCTTCACTTTTGCATTCTTCCCTGATCCGTCAGCAAGTGGAGCTTCGTATTCTATCTCATCAATACGGCTCATTCCTAAATTCTGTATGCAATCCAAATAAGTAAGGTATTGCTGACCAAAGGTCATCCAAAAGCGAGCACGTTTAATGGTTGGGTAATTCTTAACTAGCGATTCTAATTCTTCGTGGTGCATTAAATACGAATCGCGTGCACCTATATTAGGATAGGTTAAGTCTTGATGCACGGCTAATGGTTCTGTTTCTATCCATTCGCCATTCTCATAATATAAACCTTTTTGTGTGATTTCGCGAATATTTATCTCTGGATTAAAGTTTGTTGCAAAGGCTTTATGATGATTGCCTGCATTGCAATCTACAATGTCGAGATAGTGAATTTCGTCGAAATAGTGTTTTGCTGCATAGGCTGTAAATACCTGCGATACTCCGGGGTCGAAGCCACAACCTAGAATAGCTGTAAGTCCTGCCTGTTCAAACTTTTCTTTGTATGCCCATTGCCAGCTGTATTCAAAATGAGCTTCGTCTTTTGGCTCGTAGTTAGCTGTGTCTAAATAGTTGCAACCACATGCCAAACAAGCTTCCATAATAGTAAGGTCTTGATATGGCAACGCAAGATTTATCACCAATTCTGGTTTAAACGAATTGAAAAGTGCCTTTAATTGTTCCACATCATCGGCATCAACCTGTGCTGTTTTAATATCGGCTTTATAACCTTTGTTGTGAATAGACTTCACCAATTCATCGCATTTCTCCTTACGTCGGCTTGCTATCATAAAGTCGGTGAATACATCTTGGTTCTGAACTATCTTAAATGCGGCTACGGTGGCTACTCCACCTGCACCAATCATAAGTACTCTTCCCATTTTATAATTTATTTTATCTTATACTTTTATCTATTTCTTGCGATGTTATCCCCATTGCATTCATTAACGAATAGCCTAATATTTGTTGTTTAAAGTTACCCCCCTCCATAGGCATCATTGCAAATAGAGTGATGTGTTTATGCTCATCGTCCACGTCTTTCACTGTATTACGGATAACGCTACAGATGTTACCTTCTTCTGCATTTGGCACAAGCATAATGCGATGTACTTCATCGTGGCTAAGTGCAATGCGCAACACATCGAGCAAAACATCGTCTTTTTCTGCTAAAGCACTACCTGTTGCGATAGTGTTAATTATAAATTCGCCCAGCTTTTCATCAGCGAAAGCCTGTTTGTCCAGTTCTCTTTGAAAGTCGGAAGGTACAAATTTTTCTAACGTAGCTTTATTCTTATCGTGCAAGAGCACTACTTGTGTTTCGTGATTGCCTGGCTTCAACCGCCCGTCAAGAGCAACATCTACAATCCATTGGCTAAAGTCGGCTGCTGGAATCTTTCTATTGAGCATTCGCTCAAAGTTTACAATAAGGTTGAACGCCACCTTGTCGATATAATCGGCATCAACAATGATGATGTTTTCACTCATTTTAATATTCTGCGAATTTTGTGTATTCATTGCCACAAAGTTACATTAAAAGACGTAAATGCCAAAACTATTTCAGCATTTTTTTGTTTATTACTATTACATTCTCTACGTAAAATCGATAGAGAATGTCGTATAATACTTATTAAGGTTTCTAACTTGCTTTCTAAAAGCATTGCGAGTTATTGTTACAAAAGAATAAGATGAGAGAATTGCCTATTATTTATTGCGCATTTGTAGGTATAAACACATGATATACAAAATATTAAAGGTACATTCAAGGAATATCGTTGGTATATATGCTCCAAAAGTTGTAAAGACATTGATTTCTATGTATAGGTAGCAAACAGCACATTGTATAGAATGCTGTTATAATGATATTTAGATGCGTATAAAATCATTATTTTGTACGTATTATCTAAGTTCTGGTAATAGCGTTTGTTGCGTATAAAAATATGATTATGCCATAACGGAAATATAATTTGATAATAGGTAATTGTATTCTCTACTATTATGTCTTTTTTGGTGTACAAAACGACGTGCTATGTTACATTATGTTGCGATTAAAATGTTGCATTACAAAGTCTGAAGATATGAGAAGAGTTGTGGCTAATGAGTATAATAAAGAAACTGATTCAGTAGGATATAAGTATAGAAATTATTAGTAGCAACCATTGTTTACAAACCAAGTGAATAGAACTGCTAAAATGTTTATAAAACATACCAAATATTAGCTACTTTTGTTTCAGATATCTATTACGTTTGTCTCAGATATCTGTAACGTTTGTTTCAGATATCTGTCAGTTGCGTCTTAGATATCTATTATTTTCTATTTAGATATAATAGAAAACTACAGCCTTTATAAGGTCATATTATAATACTTGAAAGATATTCTTTCAGATGAAAATTAGGTGTTCTTTTATGCTACAATGTTTCGCTTATAAGTATAATAAGTTACTGAACAGAAATAGGTTGCTTAAGCCACTATTATATAAAATTAAGAATCATAACAGTAGCCCTCTTTCTCAAAATCGCTACACTTATTTTCTATAGTGGTAGAACCCTTTATACATTATGTATAGTGTATGTGTACACTAAATATATTAGTTAAAAACAATAAAATAGAACTATTAGTTTGCCTATTCAGATTATAATCTTTATTTTTGCAAAGAACAGAGAATTTGATTATTATTATCATCTATTCATTATATCATAACAAACATATAACAATATGAAACTCAAAACAAAACTTTTACTTACTTTAGTTGTCGTGTTGTTGGGAAGCATATTTACTTCTGCTTACGCAACAAAAAAACAACAGGCATTGCAAAACGATGCGAATCAAGCCACTTGCATTGTTGTTAAACTGCAAGATGGAGGCGAGAATATATTCTTCTTAGGAGAAAGTCCGAAACTAATGAACTTCGCTGATAGCTTAGCTGTGATTTACAAAAATCAACAACTAAACTTTGCGTTGAAAGATATTAAGGATTACCACTTTGAAGAACGCAATCCTGCAGGAATTAAACAGACAGAGAACAGTAGCACAAAGCAAGGTCAAGCAGACTTTACACAAGGTATTGCTAATTTCACACAGTATCCTGTGGGAAGTCGCATTACAGTGTTTACCCTCGAAGGTCGCCGAGTTGCCGTTGTAGAAATAGGCAAAGATGGAACTGCTCAGCTAGATATGCGCAACAAACCTGCTGGGGTTTACATTGTAAATACGGGGAAACAATCGTTTAAATGGTTGAAGAAATAAATACGAACAACGATTCTTTGGTAAGTCAATACAGACTCCAAAGAATCGGATTCTTCTGTTTCTACATATCGCCCAAAACGGTTCTTCTGCAATAATGCCAAAACACAAAATACTAAAAGCTACAATAACAACTAACAGACAATTGCTATAAAGGCAAAACAAACAAAAACAATGGTCTTTTCTGCTTTAACAAAGGTAGAATTAGCGCAACCACCATTCAGCTATATCACAATATTACATTAACAACATTTTATCGTAGATGGTAAGATATGCACTTATTTTATCGCTAGATAAAAATTAAAAGCATTTGAACTATGAAAAAGAAACTTCTATTTTGCACTATGGCAGCTTTTATGCTTGCCGCAAATGTTTGTGCTCAAAATTGGAAAATGGTTGTGGCACACAGCGACGGAACATTCGACACAATTGCTGTAGAAAAGGTAAAAGACGTAACCTTCTTTAAAACAAGCACACAACCAGTTACGCCAAAAGATTTAGGCATTGAGTTCGTAAAGATTCCTGCGGGTTCATTCTTAATGGGAAGTCCGAACGATGAACCTCAACGCGAATCAGGAGAAAAACAGCACAAGGTTACAATAACCAAAGATTTCTATATGAGCAAATACCCCATTACTTTCGAACAATACGACAAGTTTTGCGAAGCAACAGGACGTCAGAAGCCAAGCGACTATACATGGGGACGCGAAAATAGGCCCGTTATTGATGTAAGTTGGGACGATGCTACAGCTTTCTGTCAATGGATAGGCTGCCGTCTGCCTACAGAAGCAGAATGGGAATATGCTTGTAAGGCTGGAACAACCACACCATTTTATACTGGAAACAATATAACCACAAACGATGCTAACTACGATGGCAACTATCCATACAACAACAACGATCAAGGAGAGTATAGAAAGAAAACCGTTGCTGTAGGAACTGTAGGCGAACCGAACAGCTGGGGTCTCTACGATATGCACGGAAATGTACAAGAATGGTGTGCCGACTGGTACGATGACTATCCACAAGGCGAACAGACTGACCCCAAAGGTCCTGACAACGGAACCTACCGCATACTGCGTGGAGGAAGTTGGACAAGTCGCGCAATGCAGTGTCGCAGTGCCTATCGTGGAGGAAGCGAACACAATAGTAGATTAGACGATGCAGGCTTTCGCATTGTATTAATAAAGTAATCTTGCTCCACAAAACAAGTCGTAGAGAGAAACAAACATACCTATAATGTGTGGAGTACACACCAGAATATTCATTAAATAGTAGATAAGATCTACATAAATTTCAATTGGGCATTAGAGCTGAGTCGCTAATGTCCAATTTATATTAGAACGGCTCAATAGAAAAGATGTGAGGAGTTGTTATAAAAGAGAAAACTTGTAACAACTTCCATACTTATATAATAAAATACTGAAGAACATATTATTATTTAGAAGCTCATAGCAACATATAAATCAGGATATTACAGAATAAGAAAAATTATAATCGTCATCTGAATAAACATCTTTTAGGCATTATAATATAACATCATAAAGGTTGCAGTTTTTTATGATATCTAAACCACACCTGATAGATATCTAAAACGAGCGTTACAGACGTCTGAGACGAACGTTACAGATGTCTGAAACAAAAGAACTATATTTTACTACCTTTTCTACATATATAAAGTATTCTATTCAACAGATAAACAACCAATAGGTGTTGCTTATAATTTCGCAATCTCTCTCCCATTAAACCATTAAAACACTTTGCAGTGAACATCATTTTGTAGAATTGTGGTAGGCTAAAGTGGTATGAAAACTGATTTAGGCATAGATACAAAAAAGTCTCGCTGTTCATTCATAAACAACGAGACTCTGAAATAATTATATATGGAAAATTAATGTAGATTAGCTAATTCTATGGCTTTGTCTACAGCTGCTGTTACGCCTTCAACGTCTTTTCCACCAGCTTGTGCATAGTGAGGTTGTCCACCGCCACCACCTTTAATAAGTTTTGCAGCTTCGCGAATAATCTTACCTGCATTCAATTCGTAATCTTTCACCATATCGTCGCTCAACATAATAGAGAGTAACGGTTTGTTCTCGTAAGTTGATCCCAATACACAGAGGAGCTTTTCAGGGATTGCAGCACGCACTTTAAAAACAATGTCTTTTGCCGAAGCTGGTTCTACTGGGAGCACAGCTTTCACCACTTTCACTCCATTCACAGTTTGGGCACCCTCTATCAAACTGTTTGCAAGACGAGCTACGGTTTGCTGGCGGAAGTTCTCCATCTGTTTCTTCATAACATCGTGCTCCTGAATATACTTCTCAACAACACCTCGCAAATCTTTCGCATTGTTAAACATCGCCTTCAAATCGCGTACAGTATCTTCGAGCAGGTATATTGTCTCCTCGCATCGTTTACCTGTAAGCGCCTCGATACGGCGGACGCCTGCAGCCACGCTGCTTTCGCTAATTATCTTGAAGAAACCTATACGACCTGTAGACGTTGCGTGAATACCACCACAGAACTCGCACGATGGACCAAATTTAATGACACGTACCTTATCGCCATATTTTTCGCCAAACAATGCCACTGCTCCCATTTCTTTCGCCTCCTCCAATGGTGTGTCGCGATACTCACCACATGGGAAGTCTTGACGTATCATATCATTAACAAGACGTTCAACCTGACGCAACTCGTCATCGGTTACCTTCTGGAAGTGTGAGAAATCGAAGCGCAAAGTGTCTGGGCTAACATACGAACCTTTCTGTTCGCAATGCTCTCCCAATACTTGTTTCAACGCATAGTCTAACAAGTGGGTTGCTGTATGGTTAGCAGCCGAAGCATCACGCTTGTCGGTATCAACACACGCCATAAAGTCTGCCTCTACGTTCTTGGGCAATTGCTTTACTATATGAATGCTTTGATTGTTCTCTCGCTTCGTGTCCACAATATCAATGGTTTCGTCTTCGGTTACCAATACACCTTGATCGCCAACCTGTCCACCCATTTCGCCATAGAAAGGCGTGTGGTCTAATACCAGTTCAAAGAAAGTATTTTTCTTCTGAGTAACCTTTCTGTAACGCAAAATGTGGCATTCGTATTCAGTGTAGTCGTAGCCAACAAACTCTTGTTCGCCCTCGCGCAATACTACCCAGTCGCTGTTTTCTACAGCTGCAGCATTGCGAGCACGTGCCTTTTGTTGTGCCATTTCTTCCTCAAACTGTTTCTCGTCTACACCGAAACCGTGTTCCCGACAAATCAATTCTGTTAAATCGAGCGGAAAACCGTAAGTATCGAATAGTCTGAAAGCCTCCTTTCCACTTAGTTCGGTCTTGCCTTGTGCTTTCAGTTCGTCCATTTCGGTAGTCAGAAGGTTTATTCCTTTTTCTAACGTACGCAAGAAAGAGTCTTCTTCTTCCTTCATAACACGAGCTATAAGTTCGCGTTGAGCCGTCAGTTCTGGATAAGCGCCACCCATCTCGTGAATAAATGTGTTGAGCAACTTATATATGAATGCCTCTTTTTGATCTAAGAATGTATAGGCATAGCGCACTGCACGACGTAAGATACGACGGATAACGTAGCCTGCTTTTGCATTGCCAGGCAACTGACTGTCGGCAATAGAGAAAGCAACCGCACGCATGTGGTCGGCAATAACACGCATTGCAATGTCTATCTTCTCTTGTTCAGTCGTCGCTTCTCCGTTTTCGCCCGATGGTGTAGTAAAGCCATACTTCTTTCCACTCAAGCGTTCTATCTCCTTAATGGTTGGTTGGAATATATCGGTATCGTAGTTAGAGTTCTTTCCTTGCAACATACGTACAAGGCGTTCGAAGCCCATTCCTGTATCAATAACGTGCATTGAAAGGGGTGAGAGCGAACCATCAGACTTGCGTTGGAACTGCATAAAAACAATGTTCCAAATCTCAATTACCTGTGGATTATCTTTGTTTACAAGCTCACGTCCAGGTATTTGTGCTTTCTCTTCGTTGCTGCGAGAATCTACGTGTATCTCCGAACACGGACCACACGGACCTGTCTCTCCCATTTCCCAGAAGTTGTCGTGCTTGTTTCCATCAATAATGTGGTCTGTTGGTAGGTGTTTAGCCCAATATTTGGCAGCTTCTTCATCGCGAGGAATACCGTCTTCAGGACTACCTTCGAACACAGTAACATACAAATCGGCTGGATTTAACTTCAAAACATCTACCAAATATTCCCACGCATAGTCGATTGCTTTTTCTTTAAAGTAATCGCCAAAGCTCCAATTGCCGAGCATTTCAAACATAGTGTGATGGTAAGTGTCGTGTCCAACTTCTTCTAAATCGTTGTGTTTGCCACTTACACGTAAGCATTTTTGTGAGTCTGTACGGCGGCGTGGTTCTGGATCTTTCGTCCCAAGTATTATATCTTTCCACTGGTTCATACCAGCGTTAGTAAACATTAGTGTTGGATCGTCCTTAATAACCATTGGTGCGGACGGTACAATGACGTGTCCTTTTGACTCAAAGAACTTCTTGTAAGAGTCGCGGATCTCATTCGCTGTCATCATTTTCATCTACTTATTTTCTAAAATTCATATAAAAGTATTGCAAAGATACTGACTTTTCACTATTTTTGCAAACGAATTGATGAATGATTGAACTATGACAGATAATTTGCGTAAACTATATTACTCTATAAAAGAAGTGGCACAGATGATTGGTGTGTCAGAAAGTTTACTTCGCTATTGGGAAACTGAATTTCCACATCTACGTCCGAAAACCACTGGAAATCGTGTTCGTCAATATACTGATAAGGATATTGAACAGATAAAGATTATCTACAATTTAGTGAAGGTACGTGGCTTTAAAATTGCTGCGGCACGTAAAATGTTGCAAGAAAATCGTAGCGGAGCTGATAAAAGTCAGAAGGTGCTTGAGAGTTTGATATCGGTGCGCGACCAATTAAAAGAACTGAAAGCTCAACTCAGTAGCTTAGTGTAGTTATTGCTTACACCTTATATATATTATATAGATACAGCAGTGGTCGTCATAGTCCGCGCTGCTTGAATATCCTCTCCTTCGCGTCGTTTATCTCCTGAAACTTCCTTGTGGCTGACTCGTGGATGTCGTCGCCGAGCATTGCCACGCGGTCGGGATGATACTGCAGTGCCATTTTACGATAGGCACGACGCACCTCGTCGTCGCTCGCATCAGGTCTGATGCCAAGCACTCTGTAAGCGTCTTCCATCGACTTGCCACCCAACGACAGCAACTGGTCGACCACCGACGGACTTAGTCCAAGCGCAGAGGCTATGTTGAGCATAGCCGTCATCTCCTCATTGCCTATCTTTCCGTCCGCCTTGGCTATCTCGGCAAGGTAAGCCATGAGCTGTAGGCAGGTCTCTTGGTTCATCGACATTCGCAGCGTCTGGCAGGAATTGTATACTCGCTGCCACGACTGTCTCTCCGACAAGCTCTTGCGCTCTTGGAATATTGTGAGCAATCGCTTGTTGCACGCCTCCATTGTCTGTGGTCCGAACGACTGTCGCAGAAATTCGCGCACGGTCTCCATCTCCGAGTGCATTATCCTTCCATCAGCCTGAATGATATGTGCCGACAGTTCGAGCAGCGCATCGAGAAATATCAGTCTGCCCTGATTCTGATAGGCTTCACCGCCTTTCTTACGGTTGTAGGCATAGCCACGTTGAGCAGAATCGGTGTCCTGCTTGGCGTTGTCACTGCTGGAACGTTCGTCAAGCATATAACCAATCAAGAATCCTACTATCGCTCCCCAGAAACTATGTGAGAGGTAGTAACCGAGTATTGCTAAAAGCAACTTATACATTTTCTTCTCTGCTTACAAATGATAATTCCTGCTACGGCAACTGCTATTCCTTATTTCTTCTTTGGCTTGCGGCGTGCCCAACCCTCTTCGGTGAAGTCCGGTTCACTTCCACGGAAGAATTGTCGCCAGTCGCCGCTGTCTTCCTGTTTCTCCTGACGGGCAGCACCACGGCGTCCGCGACGTGCTGATGTAGCATCAGCCATAGCGGAGAATGCCGCACGACGTTTGTCGGAACCCTCATAACGCTCCTCGCGCTTACTGCGTCCGCTGCCTCTCGACTGACGTCCGCCGCCTCTTTCGTCGGAACGTGAGCGTCGCGATGCTTTCTCCGGGGCAGCAGACTTGTCCTCACTTGGGTTGCAACGTACCTCTATACCACGGTAGAATGTCCCGTTGATCGACGCCATCACGTTCTCAGCATCGTCTTTCGGTATCTCTATATATGCAAATTTGCCGTATAGGTCGATATGCCCCACTCTCTGGCGTCCGCCGAGGTGCTTGTTGAGAAACTGCATCACCTCGCCCGGATAGAAACCGTTGTCCTTTCCAAGGTTGATGAACAGCCGCTCGTAGCCAGCCTCCACAGAGCGTGCCGACTTCTTTTCTCCACGCCCGCCACTGCGCTCCGCACGCCCGGTCTTAGGCTTCTCGATGACAGGCGCCTTAGCATAGTAATCGAGGAAACGCCCGAATGTCATGCTGACAATTTTCTTTATGATGTCTTCTTTTCTGCATATTCAAAGTGGCGAGATATCTCGTCCATGAACGGAGCTATCTGCTCTTCATCGACATCCATTTTCATGATGTCGTCCATGCTTTTGTACAACTGCTTGGTACATATCTCCTGAGGAGTAGGAAGGTCTCCGTCGACGAATTTCTTTCCTATTATCTTCTCTACATTATGCACCTTAAACTTCTCTTTCGTGTGTATGATAGAGATCGATGTCCCTTTCTTTCCTGCGCGACCGGTACGTCCCGAACGGTGAGTATACGACTCCGTGTCGTCAGGCATACCGTAGTTGATCACGTGAGTGAGGTCGTTCACATCGAGTCCGCGTGCCGCAACGTCAGTAGCAACGAGCAATTGTATGGTGTGACGGCGGAACTTCTGCATCGTCTGGTCGCGCTGTGGTTGCGACAGGTCACCGTGGAGCGACTCGGCATTATAGCCGTCCTTTATGAGTTTGTCTGCCACCTCCTGTGTCTCAAGTTTGGTGCGGCAGAACACTATTCCGTAGATTTTCGGATAGAAATCGACAATACGTTTCAGTGCGAGGTATTTATCCTTGGCATGAACGAGGTAGTAGACATGGTTCACATTCTCCGCACCTTCGTTGCGTGAGCCTACGACAATTTCTTCATGATCGCTGATATAATTCTTTGCCACCTTCTCAACTTCACGTCCCATAGTAGCCGAGAACAATAGCTTACGGCAGTCGGCAGGCAGTGATTCCATAATTTCGGTGATGCTCTCCTGAAAGCCCATGTTGAGCATCTCGTCGGCTTCGTCAAGTACAATAGTACGCACATTCTCTAAGTTTGCGAAGCCGCGGTTCTTCAGGTCGATGAGACGACCCGGCGTAGCGACGATAATCTGGCATCCACGACGCAGCGCACGTATCTGCTGGTCTATGCCGGTACCGCCATATACAGGCACCACGTGTATGCCATGCATATATTTTGAGAATCCTGAGAGATCGTCGGCAATCTGCAGACAGAGTTCTCGTGTTGGTGAAAGGATCAGTGCTGAAGGCGCATCACAGATGTTCTCCAGTCCCTGAAGGGTCGGGATACCATACGCGGCAGTCTTCCCCGTTCCTGTCTGTGCCAAGGCTATAAGGTTATCTTTCTTCTCAAGGAGGAAAGGAATCACAGCCTCCTGGATTGGCATCGGATAGGCAAATCCGAGTTCATCAATCGCGTTTAGTATCTCTTCGGATACACCAAGTTCTTTAAATGTCATATATATATCTTTATGTTCGTTTGCAAAGTTACGCAATAAAACACGAAACGTATCACATCGACATAAAAAACTTCA
>ERZ773045.367-NODE-367-length-23285-cov-3.291735_pt1 | contig 23285 bp, 18 predicted proteins | sample MGYA00580635_ERZ773045 | MGnify/ENA primary metagenome ERZ773045 (study PRJEB29015, sample SAMEA2738115) | human oral metagenome | biome: human oral; feature: human-associated habitat; material: saliva | place: China | collected 2261 ...
TGCCGCACCTGCTTCGGCTTTGGTCATTTCAACAGACTGGAGGAGGTCTTCTTTTTTCTCGACGACGCGCATACCGCGACCGCCGCCGCCGCTTCCGCCGCCGGACAGACGGTTGTTCAAGATGGTTCCGTAATTGTTATAACGCGGATCCACAATGGTCTCATAGCGTTGAATCGCATCGAGCAAGTCATCGAGTGCCTGCTGAAGCTCAGCTGCCGTTGCTCTCGGGCTCGTGCGCTCAAAGACTGCGATTGCATCGTTGATACCGGTGTGCACGCCCGGAACACCGTTGATCAGAGCAGCGGTCTCCTTGCGCTTTAAGAAGAAGTCATCCGCAAGCTTAATTGCCTTTTTGATTGCATCATCAAGGCCGTTTCTCGCGTTGTCAACTTCCTCCTTGTTGTCCTTCCAGTAGCCGTAGACAATGGTGCGCTTCTTAATCGGGTCTGTGTCATCAAACTCTCTGAATCTGTCCGCCTTGCGGCTCCACCCCTGCCAGTCGTACTCAACGCCGGTTGCCGGATCGGTGAGGTGTGTTGCACTGCCGGTCGGCGTGTTGTTGAGAACGGTGCTGTAAAGCGTCGAATAGTCCGCATCGCTCGGTGCTTCACCCTTTCTCACCGGGAAGCTGTACTGCGGCCACGGTGCGACGGTGTCCTTATCGTTGATGAAGGTCACCTTGTAAGCCTTCGAGTAAACCAGGTAGTACTTGACGCCTTCCTGTGCGGTGAACTGGAAGAGACCGCCGCTTGCGTAGACATCAGCCGGGGTCAAGGTCTCCGGAACGTAGGTCGACGTAGCCGTATCATAGCGAAGCAGCTGGTAGTCGAGGTTGTTCACATCTTCCTTGTCGAGCTGTACATAGGTGTTGAAGGTCGCATTGGACGCCGTTGCGGGTCGCGGCACAAGTCTGCCGTTGACATAGCGCTCAATGTTGGTCTGTACCTCCCAAGCCGCCGTAAATGCAGTCGGGTGGTTTGCCGCATCGACCGTTGCCGGATCGCTCTTCAGCGCCGAAGCAACCGCTGCCGGGACGTTCTTCTTCTGGTACACAACCTTGTAAGAAACATCCGCATGGTTCACGTTCATGATGACGCGGTCATCCGGGGTGGTGAGGTCGTTTTCAAGACCCGGGATCTCGTTCGGATCAAGCGCCATCTCGCCCGGGTTACCGCCGCGAATCTCATCCGTAACCGGCGAATTGCCGTTTAAGTTGCGGTTGTAATAAGCGGTCAGGACCACGTTCGTATCCGGCATCGTGAAGGTGAGAGTCGCGTTGCCGAGCTGGCTCGTGATGCCCGGGATGATACCGGTCGTGACTCTCCACTCCTTGAAGGTCTCGCCCGCACTGTTGGTTGCCGGTGCGGTCAGGACAACGGTCTCGTCCTTGTGTGCCTCGTCGAAGTAGTTCGTGTTGATTGCGTTGCCGTTGACAGTCGTGATTTCACTCTCGCCGTCCGTCGTCGTGATGCTGAACTTCGGAATCTCAAGCTCGCCGCCCGGATCCATGGTAACCGGCGTTCCGTCCGGAAGCTTGCTGAGCGCGGTGATATCGTTTCTGCCGTGCGGTCTTGCGACCACGGTATAGGTCTTGTTGGAATCGAGACCGGAGAAGGTAATTCTACCCGGTGTTCCCGCCTGCCAGCCGTCCGCCTGGGTCTCCGGCGTCGTCACAACGTTTCCGTTCTCATCGATGAGTGCGTAGTCCGCATCTCTGTCGGAGGGATCGATCGTGAAGTCAACCTTCGTCTCATCGTTCGGGTTATACGTAATCTGCTTGTTCGTATCAACTGCCGGAACATGTGCATCGCTCGGGCTGCTGATCGGTGCCGGCACGTTCGAAATGTCGTCGCCGACCTGTGCCGTGTTATCGCCCTCTGCCTCGTAGACCTGATAGGTCGTTCCGGGCGTGAGGTTGTTGAAGTAGGTTCTGCCGGTCACGCTGCCGTCGCCGACGCCCACAACCTTGCCGTAGGGATCCACGACAATGTACTTGTAGCCGGGCTTCGTGTCGTAAGCCGTCACAACGCCCTTACCCTGGGTATCAAGGCTGCCGCCCGCATCCACCGGGTGCACGTTGGTACCGAAGACCGCCGGATCCGGATAGAACTTGACGAGGTAGGTCTCGCCGTCTGCGATTGCGTCGCCCGCATTCATCATTGCGCCGTTGTGGAACCAACCCTTGTAGAGGTAGTTGACCTCACCGGTGTAGCTCGTCGCTGCCGGCTCAACCTGACCCCAGGTCTTGTCCTTCCAAGTGTGAAGCGTGGTCGGAACACCCGGATTCCAGGTGACATGGTTGTCAAACGGTGCAAAGTTAATGTCAATCCACCAAGCCGGATCTTCCTTGAATGCAGCAACGAGATTCTCGCCGCCATGGAAGCGATCCGTATCCTGAAGGAGGTGCTCACTGCCGTCCATGACGCGGTTGTTGTTCGTATCCACGAACCAGCCGTCGAGCATGTAGTGGTAGTCGTTTGCGGTAACAATCGGAAGGAGGCGCTTTGCCTTGAGGTCCGCATAGGTGTAACCCTCGCCTGCGCCGTTATCCTTCAGCACGCTCACCTTGAAGGAGTTCGTGCCGTTTGCGGTCACATCCGGGGAAACCTGCTTGGTCGGGTCATCCGCCGGTGCCATGTTGTCGGAGCTCAGGGTTCCGAGTTCCGTGCCGCCCACCGTGTCCTTGCCGCTGTAGAACTGGATGTTACTCCAAGCACTTGCATCTCTGGTGTAACGGTAGCTGAGCTTAAAGTCGCCGGTCGGCATCTTTGCTCTGTAGTGGTTGTTTGCGGTGTTGAAGGTTGTTGCATCGCCCGCAATCGGCACACCCACCGGATTGTCATTGTAGCTGTTGTAGATATAGCCGTAGAGTTCCGGCATTGCGAGCGGATCGCCCTCAACCGTATCATCCGTTGCCTTCGGCGTCACCACCGGCGCAACAATGTTTCTTAAGAGACTGTCGTTCGTGCCGAGGTCCTCGTGCGCCAGGGTAAATTCCTGACCCGTGCCCGCACCCGTATATACATAGGTAATCTCGACATTCTGGTTCGGCATCACACCGGTGTAGTTACCCGCCGCATCCGCGCTGCCGGTAAGAGCAACCACAAGCGGGTTCGGATCCTGATCGTTTGCCTGGTTGCCCGCAACCACATCGTAGTGGTCATAGGTGTAACCGAAGGTGCTCACCGGGCTGATGTTAATCGGATCCTCCGGCTTCACCATCACGGTGGTGGAGGGTGCGACAACCGTGCCTGCCGGCGATACGTGGTTCACCTTGAGCTGGAAGCCAGGGTGAGACGGATCGACGCGATAGCGCCAGGTGATTGTTGCATCCTGTCCCGGGAAACGACCCGTGAACTTACCGTAGTTTGCGCTGCCTGCGACCGTATCGAAGGTACCGAAGGGAGCCGGAGCGGTCTGATCGCTGAACTGATAGGTGCTCGGGTTCGTGAAGGAATCCGTGGGCGCCCAGACATAACCCGGGACAACCTTGCGGTTTCCGCTCAACGGATCCTCAACCGAGAAGCCGCTCGCTGCCGGTGTTGTCGTCGTCTGGAAGGTGATGCTTCCGTTCTGGTTCTCATAGGAAGTCGTGTACGCAAACTTAATATTGTGGTTAACGGTATAGATTGCGTCATAGATTTCCGGAGTTGCCGGGAAGGTGGTCGGAATCGGCGTAGGAACCGCCGGCATTACACCACGCTTATTCCAGCCGTGGAAGTCGTAGCCGTACTTCGTGACCGTCGGCGCGAGTGCGTTGGTCGGATCTCCCGCGAGACCGCTGAGCATGCCCGGGGTCGGTGTGCCGCCCTTTGCGTCGAAGGTGATGGTGCTGTTATCTCTCACATAGTGATAGGTAATCACCGTGTCCTGCTTCGGCATGATACCGGTGACCTTACCGAAGTTCGGGCTGGTCGCCGTGCTGTCCGGCGTGAGCTTCGGCGTCCCACCGGCAACAACCGACTCATCCGTATCGATGCTGTTAAGACGATAGGAGGCCGGGGTCACGGTCGGCGCTGCCTCATCAACCGGTTCACCGGCTGCGATGTTCTTTGCCGCGCGGTTTTCCGCACCCGGAACCGGATCGCCGTTTGCATCCACGTACTGGAAGCTCAGGGAATAGCCCGCTCTGCGGAGTGCCGCATTGTCTGCCGCCGTTGCGGAGTCCGCAACGGAGAGACCGTACTTATCCGCCTGGTCTGCGCTGAAGAAGGTGCTGAACGGAGTCACATTGCTCGGCGTTACGCCCGTGCCCGGCTTAGCAAAGTTCTTCTCCTGAGAAGCCGTCGGGGTACCCACGCCGGAGAAGGCATCCGGAAGATCCTTGCCCGGATCCACCGCCTGCTTCGAAACACCGATGCTCGAGCCCGCAATGCTCTGCATAACAGAGAGCTTGTTGGTTCCCTTAATATAGATATTGCTCGGCTTACCCTCGCCGTCCGTGTTACCGTTCACATTGATGACCGATGCACCGGAGGGCTTGCTGCCTGCGAGCTTAATTTCGCCGCCATCATAATTGATCGCACCGCGACCGTTGGTCGGGGAGACGTTGCCTGTCACATTGGAGCCGTCCTCAAGCTGGAGGGTTCCGCTGCCGAGTACGTCGATTGCCGCACCGGAGGTCGTGGAAGTCGTGGTAGCGCCCTGCACCGAAGCCTCTGTTCCGAGACGCAGGGTTCCGTTGCTCACCCGGAGAACCGGGGTCGTACGTCCGGCCGTGCCCTTCATAACCAGCTTCTCAATCGTGTACTTACCGCTGCCGGTCTGGGTAAAGAGCGGTGTGCCCGGTGTGCTCGAAGTCACCTCTACGGTCGGACCGGTGTGCGGAACCGCACTCGGACCGTACTCATAGTCGGTCTGCGAAATCACGACGTCCGTATTACCGCCGTAGCTCAGGTTCACCGGCGCACCGTTGTAGTCGATGATGTAGATGTAACCCTTCTTATTGGAGAGCAGGTCGACCGCCTTCTGCACCGTTGCGTACGGATTCTGGTAGGTACCTTCACCCGTCGTGTCGCTACCGTGTGCGGTGGAAACGTAATAAGAAGTCGCCTTAATCAGGAAGGCCGATCTGCGGTGCACCGTCTCATAAGGATGCAGGTCAATCTGCCAGGAGTATGCAACACCGGAGTCCAACTTATTACCGTTGTCTGCATATTCCTGCGTGAAGTACGGCTGTGACGTGTCTGGGGCTGAGTTCCCAACAAACATATATTTCCAATAGTCATAAAAAGGTCCTACAAATTTTGCAGTCGGAGCTGTTAAGCCTAAATTTGTCCCGGAATCAGCTGTCAACAGGTCAAACGTCTCCTTTGATGTCCGATTGACCATATGGAAACCGGCGTCTGTCTTATAGCAAATAGCATAGTCATCACCGTTAATCATGCTATCAGCACCGGTGCCGAGCCAGAATCGTCCCGAAGTATTTGTCGTATTGTGAATATAATAGTCCACAATAATGCTTCTGTTGTCCGGTCCCGGAGAGACCTTCATTCGGTATTCGATACCGAGCGTCGAATTGGTGAGCACATCTCCGTTATTCGTCGGCGACGGCGCCCATCCCTTATAGCCCGGGAGATTCGTGTATGAATGGTGAATGGTAGGCACCGCGGGGGCAGCGGCGCTAGGATTGTCTGCCTTAACCACCCAAGTAACATAGCCTGCGCCCTTACCATCATGGCCTGGATAGGTACTGTCATAGGTTGTTTGAATACTACTATTCGAATAATCTGTCTCTCCAGTACTCAAACCTCGAATGTCAAAACGATAAGAAGAAGCGGGAATACCACCCTCATTTCCTGCACCTTTACTCTTTTTCCATGTGTACGCGGTTGCCTCGGTGGCACCGTTATTACTTCCGCCCGGCTGCAACTCCGTCGCATAGGCATTCTGCACGCTCAGGCTGCTCAGCGCAAACCCAAAGACCATCAGAAATGCGAGTAGCTGTGCGAGCGCTCTCCGCAGGATGCCGCGAAGAGATGTTCTTCTGTTACTCATACTATTGTTTCACGCTCCCTTCCGTTGATTCAATCCGCCTCAAAGACAGAAAGCTCATTCGGCACATCGCTCTGCGTGACCGTTGTCGACGCGCCCGCAATCAGGCCGCGCGCAAAGTGATTCCGCTCTTTTCTGTCGTAGTGATAGAAGCCCGGTCCCGCACTGCCGCTGTTTCTCCAGCGCGGCGCGTCCTCATCTCCGGTGAAGCCGAGGAACTGACCGTTGTAAACGAGGATATAGCCCTCTCCCGTATTCAGCACGCGTCTTCCGTTCACAATTCTGCCGTTCCGATCGACCACATAGAAACGGTACTGCGGGGAAGCCAGGGTTCCCACATTCTGCGAGACAATGCCGTAGCCGTACTCTTCCGGCGCATCCAGGCGGAGGCCGTTGATGTAGAACTTGTTGTCTCTCTTCTGGAGGATGTTGCGGTTTCCGTAAGCCTTGCCGCTCGGCGCGAACGCAAAGGTTCTCGGGCCATCCGCCAGTTCAACCGTAATTTCCTTGCCGCTCTGCATGGAGCCGTCGTTAATCTCATCCGGAGAGAAGAGGTAGAGATCCGCCTTCTCAATGCCGTAGAGATCGCCGTTGATAAAGTCCGCAGCGGTCCAAGCATCCACATCGTACTGTGCCACAAACTCGCTCTTGCCCTTGAAAAGGACAAAGCCGGTCTTCATTCTGCCGATGCCGTCGAAGGCGTATTCCTTCTCGCCGACCCGGTGAATCTTGTTGCGAATCGCTCTACCCTTCGAATCGCTTCTCCACCAGGAGCACTCGAGGTCGCGGTTCTGATCCTCGTCGAGGTTCGCGGACGGGTACATCCAGAACCACTTGCTCTTCATGAGGGCGCCGCCGTCGTAGCCGCTGTAGTAGCGGACACGCTCGTCACTGGTCGGATTCGAGCGAACCGCGTCCGAGATGGTCGCGACCTTGTCCCACCATTCAATCATGACGCCCTTCTCGTCGAAGCCGTAGGTTGCGCCGTCAATGTCGCGCTGGAAGGGCTGCTCGCCCGCGCGGCTTCTGTACTTCTTGCAATCGGCGCCGAAGTAGAACCACATCTTCTCGTAGTCCTCATAACTTCTGCCGGTCACTTCACTTGTCAAATGAGAGCCCCAGTCGTAATAGAGCCAGCGGTTCGTGTAGAGCGCACCGTCCGCATCCGCATAGTAGCGCGCCGTTGCGAAGGGGTCCTCATCCTCAATCACATTGCCCTCTTCGTCAATCCAGCCGCTCAGCATGCCGCCGTTCTCGTTGAAGGCATAGGTTCTGCCGTCAATTTCCTTGCGGAAGCCCTTGCCCTTCGCGCGGAGACCCTTGCCGTCCTCGCCGAAGTAGTGCCAACCGCCCTCGCCGTAAGCGCCGTCCGGATCGCTCTCGCTGTCAATGAAGACCCAGGCGTTCTTCACCATACGGCCGTCCTGATCGACATAGTACTCGTCGCCGCCGAAGCTGAAGATGCGGTTCTTCAGGATGAAACCGGAATCGCCGAGGTAAAACCAATCTTCCTTCGACTTCTTGAAGGCGTTGACTACCGGCTGATCCTCCCGGTTCAGATACTGCCACTCGTCTCCGACTTTGGTCCAGCCTTCGATTGCGTAGGCTGTGACGGTCGGAAAGAGGCAAGCAGCAGCTGCCGCCAGCAGAAACGCTCTGGCTGCTTTGACATGCTTTGTGTGTTTCATGTCCCTCCCCTTTCTCTCTGCGGTGTTGGGTAAGTCTCTCGACTTTCCCGCAAAAGGGCGCTATACCCCTTCTGCATATTAATATTTTCTTAACCAATCTATCACTTCTGTTCCGCTTTGTCTATAGCTGTTCCGAGTCGCGGAATAACTTTTCCCATTTTCGTGATTTTTCCCAGTTCCATACGCATCATTTTCAATTCTTTATGTATATATCCTCTGTTTTCTGCATCGGAATTGATGCATATCGCTCGCAGTATTCATATGCCATGACACCTGCTTGCAAAACTTGTCAAAAAAACGCCTTTTGTCCTTTTTTCCACAGTTTACGGTCCCGATTTTATGCCGATCCGCTGCCTCGATCTCCAAACCCATGAAAATTAAGAAAAGTCTGTGAATACGAAGGCCGCGGCCGCCGGTTCACACCGTTTACGGCTTTTCTTTTTGCGACTCTTGGCTTAAAATGTAGGGAAATGCTGAGAAAGGAGTTTTGGAATGGCTAAATTATTTGGCAGACTTGCGCGCCTCGCACTGGTCGCAGGCGCAGCGGCGGCGGCAGTCTCCTACTACCGTCAGTACACCGAGTTCCACCGCGACCTGGATGAGGAGTTTCACGACTATGAGGAGGGCGAGGAAGGCGCACACACAGCGCATACCGAGACCCCGAACCGGAATTATGTGTCCCTGAACGCAAACCGCGGTGAGTTCACCGCTGCGGCACAGAACACGTTTGAGGCGGCAAAGGGCATGGTTACCAGCGCTGCCGGTATGTTAAAGGATGTCGGCAACATTCTGGCGGACAATCTTCAGGCGGCAAGCGCCGAGAAGAACTCACATAATTCCGGCTGTGCTTGCCACTGCGACTGCGAAGAAGCAGTGGAAACCGCGACGGAGAGCGCAGACGAAGCCGCGGAGATCAGCTCCGACAATCTTCTCGCGAAGTCCTATGCGGCTGCCGGCAACGAGGCAAAGCCCGCGACAGAAATCACCGAAGAACTGTGACGAAATCCTACGTAAAAGCAGGCAGAGAAGTAAGATCCTTCTCTGCCTGCTGTTTTATTTTTCATTTTGTTTGCTTTTAAGGGCTCTATACCCCTTCCAGATTAAAGTCCGGAAGAAAGCGGCTGCCGCGGCTGTCCGCCTCCTGAATGTAACCGTTTCGAAAGCCGAGGCGAAGGAAGTAATCCTCCGCTCTTGCCCGCTCTCTCGCGGTCAACGAGCGATTCAGTTCCGGGTAGCGCGTCTCTCGGAACGGGGTGTATTGGAACATGAGGCTCACATACTGCTCTGTTCCGTACGCCTCTGCGATTTCTTCCAGCACCGCAAAGCTGTTTTTTAGGTGCAGCGGCAGGACAAGATGGCGTATCATCACGCCGCTCACCGCCTTTCCCGCCGCGTTCAGCTTCAAATTCCCGCTCTGCCGGTACATTTCTCGTATGGCCGCCCTTGCGACTTCCGGATAATTTGCCGCGCCCGAGAAGCGCGCCGCGAGTGCGCTGTCCGCGTACTTGTAGTCCGGCAGCCAGACATCGACCAAGCCTTCCAGGGCGCGCAGCACTTCCACCCGCTCATAGCCGGAGGTATTGTAAAGCACCGGTACTTTCGGACGGTAGATGTTCAAGGCCTTGATAATCTCCGCGACCCAGGGTGTGGGCGTCACAAGGTTAATGTTGTTCGCGCCCTTTGCCTCGAGTTCCCGGAAGATATCCGCCAGCCGCTCCGCCTTCAGTTCGCGGCCGTAGCGCTCCCGGCTGATCTTGTGATTCTGGCAGAAAACACAGTGCAGGTTACAGCCCGAAAAAAAGACCGTTCCCGAGCCCTCCGCGCCGCTGATACAGGGTTCCTCCCCAAAGTGGAGCGCCGCCCTCGCGGCAAGAAGCCGGGCGCTGCATCCGCAGGCACCCGGCTTCTCTTCCCGATTGATGCGACAGAGTCTCGGACAGAGCTCACAGGAGCGCAAGTCCAAATCTATCATATATCACTCTTCTTTCCTTCTCAGAAATCACAGTATACGCCAAAGCTTCGGCGCAGCAAATGCTTCCGGCTGCCCGGTGCTTTGCTTGTATGCTTGTCTCTTTCCGTCTCAGAGCTTAAAGCTGCTCTTCAGCGAGACAATGCGGTTAAAGACCAAGTTCTCCGGGGTGGAATCCTTGGAATCCACGCAGAAGAAGCCGTTCCGCACGAACTGGTAACTGTCATAAGCCTTCGCGCCCTCAAAGTTCGGCTCCAGCTTGCAGTCTTTTAAGATGACGCGGGAGTTCGGGTTTAAGTTCAGGTTGCCGTTCTCATCCAGCTTGCCCTTTTCCTCATCGACCAGGTTCTCATAGAGCCGGCACTCGGCGTTGACCGCCGTGGAGGCATTGACCCAATGGATGGTGCCCTTTACCTTTCTGCCCTCAAAGCCCGTGCCGCTCTTGGTCTCCGGGTCGTAGGTGCAGTGCACGGCAATCACCTTGCCGTTCTCGTCCTTATCGACACCCACACACTTCACAAAGTAAGCGCCCATGAGACGCACCTCGTTGCCCGGGAAGAGGCGGAAATACTTCTTCGGCGGCTCCTCGCGGAAGTCATCTTCCTCAATCCAGAGTTCTCTGCCGAAGGGAAGGGTGCGACTGCCGAGTTCCGGGTTCTCAAGGTTATTCGGCATCTCAAGCTCCTCGATCTGACCCTCCGGATAGTTGTCGATGATCAGCTTGAGCGGCTTTAAGACCGCCATCATGCGCGCACGGGAAAGCTTCAAATCCTCGCGGATGCAGTACTCGAGCATAGCGGAGTCGACCGAAGAATTTGCCTTCGAGACACCGACCAGTTCCACAAAGCGCTTGATGGATTCCGGCGTATAGCCTCTACGGCGGAGCGCCGCAATCGAGACCAGGCGCGGGTCGTCCCAGCCGTCCACAATGCCGTCCTCAACGAGCTTCTTAATGTAGCGCTTTCCGGTCACGACATTCGTGAGATAGAGTTTCGCGAACTCAATCTGGCGCGGCGGCTCCTCAAACTCGCACTCCTGTACAACCCAGTCGTACAGCGGGCGGTGATCCTCAAACTCGAGGGTGCAAATCGAGTGTGTAATCTTTTCGACCGCGTCCTCAATGGGATGCGCGAAGTCGTACATCGGGTAGATGCACCACTTGTCGCCTGTGTTCTGGTGGGAGAGGTGCGCAATGCGGTAGATGACCGGATCCCGCATGTTGATGTTCGGGGAAGCCATGTCAATCTTTGCGCGTAGTACCTTCTCGCCGTCCGCATACTTGCCCTCGCGCATCTCCTCGAAGAGCTTTAAGTTCTCCTCGACCGAGCGGTTGCGGTAGGGGCTCTCCTTGCCGGGCGTATTGAAGTCGCCGCGGTATTCACGAATCTGATCCGCCGTCAAGTCGCAGACAAAGGCCTTGCCCTTCTTGATTAACTTGACCGCACACTCGTACATGGTCTCAAAGTAGTTCGAGGCAAAGAAAACACGGTTATCGAACTTTGCGCCGAGCCACTCCACATCCGCGCGTATGGACTCGACAAACTCCCACTTTTCCTTGGTCGGGTTCGTGTCGTCGTAGCGAAGGTTAAAGAGACCGCCGTACTCTTCCGCGAGGCCGTAGTTCAAAAGAATGGACTTTGCATGACCGATGTGCAGGTAGCCGTTCGGCTCCGGTGGGAAACGCGTCTGGACATGCGAATATCTTCCCGAGGCCAAATCCTTATCAATCTCATTTTCGATGAAATTCTTTTCGCGGCGCTCCGTTCCCGCGTTTTCCCGAACTTCCGCGGCCTCCGCCGCTCTCTTCTCCTCACTCATGGGGCGTATCTCCTCTCTTATTTTGTGACGTTAATCGCGCTGAGCCGATAGCCCGCGTCCGTCTTGGTGAAAATCAAATTGGGCTTTCCGCCGTCCACAGAGACGACCAGATTGCCGCCCGCCTCCCGTAAGTTCAGGAGATCGCAGTGCAGGACGGAGTTCGTGAATTCTTCGGTGAAAATCTGCTCCGCCGTGTACTTCCGCATCAATTCGTCTTTGCTGTCAATTTCGTTGCCGGACTCGATGCCAAGATACAGCGGGTACTGCGCAAGCTCCGCAAGCGCCTGCACATTCTTATCCCGCACGGCAAAGAGTGCCTGCCCAACGGTATACAGAGCATCCCTGTCACCGAGCGCCGTCGCCTGATCCGCGGCAGCGCTTAAGCTAAAGTTCTGCCCGTCCATCTTGCCGAGGAGCTTTACCCCCTCGCCCGGGGTAAAACCGTTCGCGAGCTTCGAGAGGTCCGGCTTCTCTGCCGCATCCTCGCCGGTCTCGACATAAACAAGGCCCAGATCCTTATTCTGCAGGGTAAAGCCGTTCATCGATGCATCGAGCACCACACCTTCCAGTGTGTCCTTAGCCGCCTCCGCTTCCTTACTTGTCTCGGCAAGCGTCGTGCCGCTCTCGACACTGCTCGGCGTCGCACTGTCCTTAGCCCCGGCGCTCTCCTTCTTTCCGCAGCCCACACTGAGCAGGGAGATAGAAAGCAGAGCGAGCGCCATGATTCTCTTGCTTCTCATATTCACCTCGTTAGAATTTCCGGAAGCGCTCGTAGCGCTGGTTAGCGAGTTCGTCGCGGCTCATTGCGCTGTACTTGCCGATAAACTCGAGGAGTTCCGGCTCCAGTTCCCGCGCTACCGTTTGAATGTTCTCAAAGGTCACCGGTTCCGGCTCGGGAATAATCTTCTCGATGACACCGAGCTCCAAGAGATCGCGCGAAGTAAGCCGCATGTTCTCCGCTGCAAGTTCCGCCTGCTTCGCATCGCGGTACAGAATCGCCGCGAAGCCCTCCGGCGAAAGGATGGAATAGACCGCGTTCTCCATCATCCAGACCTCGTTTGCGGTCGCAACGCCGAGCGCACCGCCGCTCGAACCCTCACCGATGACAATCGCGAGTATCGGGGTCCTCAGTGCCGCCATCTTCTGCAGATTTTCGGCAATCGCCTGTCCCTGGCCTCTCTCCTCCGCGCCGACGCCGCAGTAAGCACCGGGCGTATCGACAAAGCAGATGACCGGGCGCTTAAAGTGCTCTGCCTGCTTCATGAGGCGAAGCGCCTTCCGATAACCTTCGGGATTCGGCATGGCAAAGTTTCTTCTCTTGTTCTCGAGGAAGTCCCTGCCTTTCTGGATGCCGATTACTGTGACCGGAATGCCGTGGAAGGAGGCGATACCGCCGATCACGGCTTCATCGTCCCCGTAGCAGCGGTCGCCGTGCAGTTCCATGAAATCCGGGAAGAGCGCGTCGATGTAATCCTTTGCGTGCGCTCTGTCCTTTGCGCGAGACAGTTTGACCGTCTCCCACGCGCTGCGGAGACCGCCCTCGGAGAAACGGCTCTCGCGCTCCTCCTCTTTCTCTGCCTTCTGTCCGAACGCGAGACGCTGTAAATTCTGCAGTGCGGAAGCCGCCGCATCCAAGATGCCCGGTGCCTTTTTCGGCGCAACTTCCTCGCGTGTAAATTCCTCCGCAAGCTCCGCCTCTTCAAACACCGGTGCGGTCTCGGAAGCAAACTCCGCCGCGCCTTTCACATGAAGCCGCAAAATGTGCGCGAGCACCGCTCTCTGGTCTCTGCGCGGCACAATGGCATCCGTGAAACCGTGCTTTAAGAGGAACTCCGAGCGCTGGAAGCCCTCCGGAAGCTTGCCGCCTATGGTCTGCTGAATAACACGCTGGCCGGTAAAGCCGATCAGCGCGCCGGGCTCCGCGAGGATAATATCGCCGAGCATCGCAAAACTTGCGGTCACGCCGCCCATGGTCGGGTCGGTCAAAACAGAAATGAAGAGCTGTCCGCTCTCCTGCAATCTGCCGAGTGCCTCCGAAGTCTTAACCATCTGCATGAGGGAGATGATGCCCTCCTGCATTCTCGCGCCGCCGGAGCAGGCGTAGAGAATGACCGGGAGCTTTTCCTCGGCCGCGCGCTCTGCCATACGCGCAATTTTTTCGCCCAGGTTATGTCCCATGGAACTCATCAAAAAGCGCGCGTCACAGACACCGATGGCGGTCGGAATGCCGTCAATCGTGATCTTACCCGTCACAACCGCCTCATTGAGGCCGGTACTCTCCTTGACTTCCCAGAGTTTCTGCTCGTACTCCGGAAAGTCGAGCGGATTCACGACCGGAAGTTCCTGGTTCCACTCCTCAAAGCTTCCCGGATCCGCGAGCAGTTTAATTCTGCGCTTCGCGTGAATGCGAACATAGGCACCGCAACTCGGGCAGGCAAAATCATTTGCCCGCACGTCCTGCACGCTGTGTACCGCACCGCACTTTTTGCACTTTCGCATTACGACTTCCGGTTCTGCTTCTGCTGTGTTTCGCTTGAAAAAATCGATGCGCATTTTCCCTGTCACTTTCCGAGGATAAAGGTGAGTTCTGCCTCTACCGCCTTCTCATCCTCTACATATGCTGTCGCCTTGCCCTTGCCGACAGGTCCCTTCACCTTCTCAATCTCACAAACCAGTCTCAGCCGGTCTCCCGGCACCACCTTGCGGCGAAACCGTGCATGATCCACGGCGCCGAAGTAGGCGGTTCTGCCGGCATTTCCCTCTTGCGAGAGAATCGCGACCGCACCGGTCTGTGCGAGCGCCTCGATAATCAAAACACCGGGCATTACAGGTTCGTCGGGGAAATGTCCCCGGAAATAGGATTCGTCAAAACTCACCGCTTTATAGCCCTCGGCGCGCACGCCGGGCTCCAGTTCGGTGATGCAGTCTACCAGAAGAAACGGGTGGCGGTGCGGCAAAATCTTCTCAATCTCCTTGATTCCGAGTTTTACCTGCATCTCACGCCTCGTACTTTCTCATCAGAATGGTCGCATTGTGACCGCCGAAACCGAGCGAGTTGCTGATGGCAGCACGCACCGGAAGCGCTCTGCCCGCGCCCTTCACATAGTCGAGATCGCACTCCGGATCGTCCTTTTCGAGGCCCGCCGTCATGTGGACATAGCCCTCTTCGATGGTCTTTGCGAGAACCACAGCCTCGACACCGCCGGCCGCGCCGAGCAGGTGACCGATCATGGACTTCGTGGAGCTGACCGCAAGCTTATCCGCCGCCGCGCCGAAGGCGCTGCGAATCGCCTTGGTCTCCGAGAGGTCGTTTAAGTGGGTCGAGGTGCCGTGCGCGTTCACATAGTCAATGTCCTCGGGATTCAGTCCCGCGTCGCGGAGCGCAAAACGCATGGCAGCCGCCGCACCGGAACCATCCTCCAAGGGCGAGGTAATGTGGTTTGCATCGCAGGTCGCACCGTAACCGGACATCTCGGCATAAATCTTTGCGCCGCGCTTCTTCGCGTGCTCCAGTTCCTCGAGCACCAGAATGCCCGCGCCCTCGCCGATTACAAAGCCGTTCCGCTCAAGATCGAAGGGAATCGAAGCGCGCTTCGGGTCCTCGGTCGTATTGAGCGCCGTGAGCTGCATGAAGCCCGCAACCCCGATCGGGGTGATGCTCGCCTCCGCGCCGCCTGCCAGCATGATATCCGCGTCGCCGCAGACAATGGAGCGAAAGGCCTCACCGATGTTGTGCGTGCCGGATGCACAGGCCGTCACAATGTTGATGTTCTTGCCCTTTAAGCCGCAGTGAATCGCGACATTGCCCGCCGCCATATTGCTGATCATCATCGGGACAAACAGGGGGTTCACGAGGTTCGGTCCCTTCGTGGTCATGCGCTCGTACTCGCGCTCCACCGACTGCAGAGAGCCGATGCCGGAGCCGATGGCGCAACCCGCCATATAGGGATCTTCCTTGCTGAGGTCAAGGCCGCTGTCCGCAAGTGCCTCTTTTGCCGCCGCAACGGCAAACTGCGAAAAACGCTCCATGCGGCGCGCCGATTTGACGTCCATGAAATCGGCCGCCTTGAAGTCCTTGACTTCGGCAGCCAGTTTCACCTTGAACTTTTCCGTATCGAACTGGGTGATGCGGTCAATTCCCACCTGACCCGCTTTCAACGAGTTCCAAAATGCCTCTGTGCCGATGCCGACCGGCGTCACTGCGCCGAGTCCGGTCACTACCACTCTTCTTTTTTCCATGTATTGCGTTCTCCTGCAAAGCCGCGTTGCCTGGTTTCAAAGAAAGGCGGAAGCTCTTAGATAGAGAGTCCGCCGTCTACGGACAGAACCTGTCCGGTGATATAGGAAGCCTCGTCTCCAGCAAGGAAGACGACCGCAGACGCGATATCGTCCGCGCTCCCCATGCGTCCCAGCGGGACACCCGAGAGAATGGCATCTTTTGACTTGTCACTGAGCACCGCCGTCATGTCGGTGTCAATAAATCCCGGTGCGACGGCATTTACGGTAATGCCTCTGCTGCCGAGCTCACGCGCAGCCGTCTTGGTCATGCCGACCAGACCCGCCTTCGCTGCGGAATAATTCATCTGCCCCGCATTGCCGTGAAGGCCCGAGTATGAGGAGATGTTGATGATGCGACCGCTCTTTTGGCGCAACATCTTCTTTGCCGCCTGCTGCATACAATAATAAGCGCCGTATAAGTTGGTCTGCAAGACCTCGTCAAACTGCGCTTCCTTCATGCCGATCAGGAGAGCATCGCGGGTGATGCCTGCGTTATTCACGAGTATGTCGAGTCTGTCCTCTCTCGTAAAAATCTCCTCAAACATGCGCTGCACCGCCGCCGCGTCCGCGACATTCGCCTGAATCAAAAACGCCTTGCCGCCCGCAGCCTCGATCTCTGCGCGCACTTCCTCGGCCTTTGCCTCGGAGCCGTTGTAGTTTAACGCCACCACAGCGCCGAGAGAGGCGAGGCGCACGGCAACAGCTCTGCCGATGCCGCGCGATGCGCCGGTGACCAGCGCTACCTTACCGCTCAAATTGCTCATATCTTAGCCAGATCCTCCATGGTCTCAATGTTTACGACCGTTGCCTCTCTGTCAATCTTCTTTACAAAGCCCGCAAGCGTCTTGCCGGGTCCCAGTTCATAGAAGGTATCCACGCCCGCCGATAGCATATTGCGTATGCTCTGCTCAAAGCGCACCGAGCTGTAGACCTGCTCGGTCAGAAGTCCTCTGACCTTCGCCGCATCTTCCACGATACCGCCCGTCACATTCGCGTAATAGGGAATGCGAAGCGGGTGAATTTCCGTTTCCGCGAGCACCTTGCCCAGTTCCTCGCCGGCTTCTCTGAGTAGGCCGGAGTGGAAGGGACCGCTCACGTTCAGCATGAGCACGCGCTTAATGCCGCGCGCCTTCAGTGCCTCCGCCGCAGCCTCGACCGCCTCTTTCTTACCCGAAATGACAATCTGCCCCGGGCAGTTGTAGTTCGCAATCCAGACTTCGGGAATCTCGGAAAGCGTCTCTTCGATGAGACTTGCCTCCGCGCCGAGCACCGCCGCCATTGCGCCGACGCGCGCCGGAACCGCCGCTTCCATGAGTTCGCCGCGCCGCGCAACCACACGGATTGCATCCGTCACGGAGAGCGCGCCCGCCGCGTATAGCGCCTCGTATTCGCCGAGGCTTAAGCCCGCCGCCGTATCCGGCAGGAGTCCCTGCTTCTCAACGACCTTCATGATGGCAATTCCCGTTGTCACCATGGCGGGTTGGGTGTACTGCGTCAAATTCAGCTTCTCGTTTTCCTCAAAACAGAGTGCCTTCATGTCATAGCCGAGCAGTTCCGACGCCTCGTCGAAGACTGCGCGCGCATCGGCATCCGCCTCGTAAAAGCTCTGCCCCATGCCGACCTTCTGAGCGCCCTGTCCGGGAAACAAAAATGCCTTTTTAGACAAAGTCCGCCGCCTTTCTCGCAAGCGTCTGACACTCGCGCATCATATCCTCAATAATCTCACGGCAGGGTTTCACGTCTCGGATGAGACCCGCAATCTGACCTGCCATGACGGTGCCGTGAATGACATCGCCTTCCTGTACGGCCTTGCGGAGCGAGCCCAGGGTCAGGTACTCGAGCTCCTCAAAGCTCTTGCCCTCGGCCTCAAGGCGCGCGTACTCGCGCGTCATATCGTTCCGGAGGCTGCGCACCGGGTGACCGTGCGTTCTGCCGGTCACGGCGCTGTCAATGTCCTTCGACTTCACAATGCGGTTCTTGTACGCGTCGCTTACCACAGCTTCGGTACTCGCGACAAAGCGCGTACCGATTTGCACGGCTTCCGCGCCGAGCATGAATGCCGCCATCATACCTCTGCCGTCCGCAATACCGCCCGCGCCGATTACCGGAATGCTCACGGCATCGACCACCTGCGGCAGCAGACACATGGTCGTTGCCTCACCGATGTGACCGCCGGACTCTGTGCCCTCCGCGACCACGGCGTCGGCACCGAGGCGCTCCATCATGCGCGCCTGCGCGACCGAAGCGACCACCGGAATGACCTTGACACCGGCCTTCTTCCAGTCCTCCATGTACTTGGTCGGCATGCCCGCGCCGGTCGTAACAACCTTGACGCCCTCTTCGATGACCACCCGCGCAACATCGTCCGCGTGTGGGGACATCAGCATGACATTGACACCAACCTGCGCCGAGGTGAGGCGCTTTGCGTCACGGAGCATATCACGAATCACTTCTCCGGGTGCGCTCGCTCCGCCGATGAGGCCCAGGCCTCCGGCCTCACTCACCGCCGCCGCGAGATGCTGCTCGGCGACCCACGCCATCCCGCCCTGCAGGATGGGATAGCGTATGCCGAGGAGCTCCGTCACTCTTGTTTTCATTCTTCGACGCCCTTGTCCTTGAGGTACTTCATGACATCGCCGACCGTAGCGAGCTTCTCAAGATCCTCGCTCGGAATCTCAACCTTGAACTCGTCCTCCATAGCCATGACCAGCTGGAAGAGATCCAGGGAGTCTGCGCCGAGATCATCCTTGAAGGAAGTCTCCTCGGTGAGGGTGCTCTCATCTGCGCTGAGCTGCTCTGCAATCATCTGCTTAACCTTTTCAAACATAATTTTCTCCTTCTTTGATGCAAGTTACTGAACACTTGCCGTTTCTTTGTCAATATAGCTTCTTTCTTTTTTTAACCGATTCTCTGCCTTACGTCAATAGCGTATCACCGTTGCGCCCCAGGTGAGGCCGCCGCCGAAGCCCGAGAGCACAAGGATATCGCCCCGTTTGAAGCGGCCCTCGCGGTTCAGTCGGTCAAAGAGGGTCGGAATGCTTCCCGCCGAGGTATTTGCCGTATCGGAGAGGTTCATCGGGAACTTATCGAGCGGCTCGCCGAGATACTTTGCGACCGCCTCGATAATGCGCGAATTTGCCTGATGCAGAACGTAGGCGCTCACATCCTTCTTGTCGACGCCTGCGTTTTGAAGCGCCTCTTCGATGCAGAGCGGAACGGTGCGAACCGCAAAGCGGAACACCTCCTGCCCGTTCATGGAGAGGAAATGGTCGTCCGGGTCCGTGCGACCGGTGAGGTTATGTCCCTTCACGCCGTCCGCGCCGAGCGCGGAACCGAGGATATCGCCCTTCGACTCATCCTCGGTCGTCTCGAGCACCACGGCGCCGACCGCATCTCCAAAGAGCACGCAGGTGGTTCTGTCCTGCCAATCGATATAGCGGGTCACGAGATCGCCGCCGATCACCAGCGCCTTCTTCGCGAGGCCTGTCTTTAAGAGGCCTTCCGCCGTGCGGAGGGAGTAGAGAAAGCCGGAGCAGGCCGCGTTGATATCGAAGGCGACCGCGTTCACAGCGCCGATCAGCGCCTGCACCTGGCAGGCCGCGCTCGGCGTCACATTGCCGTCCGTGCAGGTGCCGAACACAATCAGACCGATTTCTTCTGCGGAGACCCCCGCCATCTCGAGCGCTTTTTCCGCAGCAGCGGCCCCCAGCTTCTCTATGGTCTCGGTCTCATCCGCGACATGGCGCTGGTGTATACCGGTGCGCGCAAAAATCCACTCGTCACTCGTATCGATGACCTTTGCGAGGTCATCGTTCGTCACAACTTTCTTCGGCAGGGCGGAACCCGTGCCGGAAATCCACAATCTCATCGCAGCGCCTTACGCTTCCCGAAGCGACGGATGTGCGCTTCTGTATTCTTTTTCGCAGGCGGGGCAGCGTCCGCAAATCTTCAGGTAGTCAAGCTTCTCCTGCTGTTCGTATTCCGTTCCCTCAACCTCCGCCGGTGCAATGTGGCCGCAGCCGTACAGAATGGTGTGTTTTGCCATTGTGTTTCCTTCTTTCTATCTATTTGCCCTGTTTGCCCGTCTCTGCCTACTCCGTTATTTCGCGCTTCAGATTCTCGCGACACCCGTGCGTCTCGCCGCTTCGGCAACTGCCTTGGAAACAGCGTCCTTAACGCGCGGATCGAAAGCCTTCGGGATGATGTTGTCCTCGCTGACTTCATCGTCCGCAATCAGGTTTGCGATTGCGACCGCCGCCGCCATCTTCATCTCCTCGTTGATATCCTTTGCGCGGACATCGAAGGCACCGCGGAACAGTCCCGGGAACACCAGCACGTTGTTAATCTGGTTCGGGAAGTCCGATCTGCCGGTCGAGATGACTCTCGCGCCGCCCTTCTTTGCCTCATCCGGGAAAATCTCCGGGGTCGGGTTCGCGCAGGCAAAGATGATGGCATCCTTGTTCATGCTTCTCACCATCTCCTCCGTGACCATGTTCGGGCCGGAGAAGCCGAGGAAGATGTCCGCGCCGACCAGCGCATCCTTCAAGGTGCCGGTCTTACGATCGAGATTCGTGACCTCGAGCATCTCCTTCTGCGCCCAGTTGAGATCCTTCGAGTTCTCGTTCATGATGCCTTCGCGGTTGCAGAGCGTTAAGTTCTTAAAGCCGTAGGAAAGCAGCAGCTTCGAGACTGCGATGCCCGCGCTGCCCGGTCCGTTCACGACCACCTTAACCTCTTCTTTGTCCTTGCCCACCACCTTCAGTGCATTGATGAGACCGGAGAGAACAACGATTGCCGTTCCGTGCTGGTCGTCGTGGAAGATCGGAATATCGCACTTCTCCTTCAGCTTGCGCTCGATTTCAAAGCAGCGCGGCGCCGCAATGTCCTCGAGGTTCACGCCGCCGAAGGAACCGGAGAGCAGATAAATCGTGTTGACAATCTCATCCACATCCTTGGACTTCACACAGAGCGGGAAGGCGTCCACATCGCCGAAGGCCTTAAAGAGCACGCACTTGCCCTCCATAACCGGCATACCTGCCTCCGGGCCTATGTCGCCGAGTCCGAGAACCGCGGTGCCGTCCGTCACAACCGCGCACAGATTCCAGCGGCGCGTCAGTTCATAGGACTTGTTCACATCCTTCTGAATCTCAAGACAAGGCTCGGCAACACCCGGGGTGTATGCGAGCGATAAATCCTCCGAGGTCTTAACCGGAATATCCGTGACAACCTTGATTTTACCCTTCCACTCGTAATGCTTCTTCAGTGATTCCTCTGCGTAGTTCATGCTATCCTCCTGTCTCTTCAATGACGGGCAAAGACACAAACCCGTATGGAGAAATCATACACAAAATAACAAGTCTTTTCAAGAATAAGCAGGGGCGGGCGGCACGCAGCCACGCCGTTCGGCGGCTTTCTCGGATTAAACTTTTCTTAATTCAATTGAATACACTGCCCCGCTTACGATTTTTCTGTCAACAATCGGAGGGCTGTGATAGAATCTCTCTGATTATTGAGTCCGGCAGGACACTGCCACGGAGGTATTCCATGAAATTTTATTCCTATGAGTTTTTGCTGCGACGCAATGTCGGCATGAACCGCGTGCAACTCATTATTGCGGCCGTTTTGTTTCTGATTTTACTGGTAAACGGGCTACGCTATTTTAAAGACAAACAGAGTTCCCGCCACCGCGAACCCGCGCTGATTGCGCTCCTATTACTGATTGTCATGGCGCTCCTGCAAGTGAACCGCTACCGGGAGTTGCAGGCAAACGGCCAGAAGGTCACTCTGGCAATTCATTCGGTGGAACGCATTGCAAAGGAACTGAATGTGCCTGCGGAAGAGGTTTATCTCAATGCGACCGAGTTTTCCGGCAATCCGATTATCTTTGCGAAGGACAAGTACTATCGCGTCCTCTATGTGAATGACACCACCTGCAATCTTGAGCCCATGGAGTTTATCGGCACAGAGCCCGAGTTTATTCGGGAGTAAATTCATCATTGAAAGGAATCCGCTATGCTGTCTGTTTTTAACAATTTTTATTTTCTTGTTGCCGTTAAGCTTTTAATCGGTCTCCTCTCCCTCTCCTTTGTCATTAACATTAGCGGCAAGGGAAACTTAGCCCCCTCGAATGCAAGCGATCAGATTCAGAACTATGTACTCGGTGGTGTGATCGGCGGTACCATCTATAACAGCGCAATCACCATTTTGCAGTACATCCTGATTCTGCTCATCTGGTGCATTGTTATTTTAAGCCTCAAATGGATTAAGACCAACAACCACGCAATCGGACAGCTTCTGGACGGTCAGCCCCTGGTCATCGTGAATCACGGGAAGCTGAGCGTCAAGAACTGCCGCCGCGTGGGTCTCACCGCGCACGATCTCTCCTTTAAGTTGCGCGCGGCAGGCTACTACTACGTAGAAGACTTACAGCGCGTTGTTGTGGAGCAGAACGGACAGCTGCTCGTGATTCCCTACGGCGAGGAGAACCCGAAGTACCCGCTGATTACCGACGGACAGATTCAGCGTGATATTCTGGAGTTGATCGGCAAGGACGAAGCTTGGCTCACGGAGAGTCTCGCAAAAATGGGTCACCGCGATCTGAGCCGTCTCTTTCTCGTTGAGTATCGCGAAGGAAAGCTTCTGGTTTCCGGCTTTTAAGCTTGTTAGAAGTCCGAAAAACTGCTATAATGATGGTCTATTCGGGGATGTACCGGTTTCGACAGGGACCGTGCAGCCGGTGAAGCTATCCGCATGCGGTGCGTTAAACGGCAAATTTAAATACAAACGCTAACGATAATTTAGCATACGCAGCCTAAGGGCTTGCCGTCCGCCCCAGAGCACTCACACTTTGGGACCCGGGCGTCGACTTTGTGAGAAACGACTTGCGCTAAGCTTTGCACGTAAGGGCGTAATATGAAGCTACCAAAACCGTGAGGGCGTCCGCTCCCGCGCGGCAGAGGGAATGTCAAAGAGCTGACTATGATAGTAGAAGAACGGGGAATCGGTTTTTGGACACGGGTTCGACTCCCGTCATCTCCATAAACGAAAAAGCACGCATATAGGCCGAAAATGGCTTGTGTGCGTGCTTTTTCTATGGCTGTAACAGCGAAATATCTGCCTCGCCCGATAGAAAAACTGCCAAAAACGGGGGCTCATGCAACACGAATGCAACACGGATGCAACACAAAAAAGAGGGCGCGGTTGCGCCCTCCGTGTTACTCCTGTTTCTGATTCGCTATGAACTCTCTCATAAGCCTCTGGATAGCCTCAGCTTGGCTTACCCCGGCGCTGTCACACGCTTGCTTAAACTCTTCCGCAAGCGAACGGTACATCTTAAAACTCTTAGAGATGTAGCCATTTTTCTCGTTCCAACGATCCTGCGCCCGCTTTTCACTCACCGCCTTTCCCTCCATGCGCGAAACACAGCTCTCCCAAGCAGCCCCGCGACTATAACAATTACAATAATAACTTCAATGTTCATCTGTTTTTTAGAATGAAGGTGTGATATTCTTATTAAAGAGGAGGGGGCTTTCGCCCCC
>ERZ773045.370-NODE-370-length-23203-cov-66.518706_pt1 | contig 23203 bp, 15 predicted proteins | sample MGYA00580635_ERZ773045 | MGnify/ENA primary metagenome ERZ773045 (study PRJEB29015, sample SAMEA2738115) | human oral metagenome | biome: human oral; feature: human-associated habitat; material: saliva | place: China | collected 2261 ...
TGTCCTTGTTATCGCCCACGCTGGTCAGCAGCGCGGCCATGTACTCCTGCGGGTAATGCGCCTTCAGGTACGCAGTCCAGTAGGACACCAGACCGTACGCGGCCGTGTGCGCCTTGTTGAACGCGTAGTCAGAGAACGGCAGCAGAATATCCCAGAGCGCCTTAATAGCGCCCTCAGAGTAGCCGTTAGAAATCATGCCGTCGTGGAAGGTAGCGTACTGCTTATCCAGCTCCGCCTTCTTCTTCTTACCCATCGCACGGCGCAGAAGGTCTGCCTCACCCAGAGTGTAGTTCGCGACCTTCTGAGCAATCGCCATCACCTGCTCCTGATACACAATCAGGCCGTAGGTGGTGTCCAGGATGTCCTTCAGCGGCTCTTCCAGCTCGGGGTGAATCGGCTCAATCTCCTGCTTACCGTTCTTACGCAGAGCGTAGTTGGTATGCGAGTTCGCACCCATCGGGCCCGGACGGTACAGCGCCAACACTGCCGAAATGTGCTCGAACTCCTCGGGTTCCATGAGCTTGAGCAGCGAGCGCATCGGGCCGCCATCGAGCTGGAACACGCCGAGGGTGTCGCCGCGCGCCAGCAGACGGTACGATTCCGGGTCATCCAGCGAGAGAGATTCAAGGTCCAGGTCAATGCCTCGGTTAGCCTTAATGTTCTCCACCGCATCAGAGATGATGGTGAGGTTACGCAGACCCAAGAAGTCCATCTTGATCAGGCCCAGGCCCTCACAGGTGGGGTAATCGAACTGGGTGATGACCTGGCCATCGGCCTCGCGGCGCATCACGGGGATCACGTCGATGAGGTCCTTGCTGGACATAATCACGCCCGCAGCGTGCACGCCCCATTGACGCTTCAGACCCTCCAGGCCCTTCGCGGTTTCGAACACCTGGCCGTAGATCTTATCGACCGGGTCCTCGATGAGGGCGCGCAAATCTGCCGCCTCGGCGTAACGCTTATCCTCTTCGTTGTACACGTTTGCCAGGGCGATGTTCTTACCCATGACGTCCGGCGGCATCGCCTTGGTGAGGCGCTCGCCGACCGAGTACGGCTGGTCCATCACGCGGGAGGCGTCCTTGAGCGCTTGCTTCGCTTTAATGGTGCCGAAGGTGACGATCTGCGCGACTTTCTCTTCACCGTACTTTTCGGTCACGTAGTCGATGACTTCGCCGCGGCGACGATCGTCAAAGTCCACATCGAAGTCGGGCATGGAGACGCGGTCGGGGTTGAGGAATCGCTCGAAGATCAGGTCGTGGTCGAGCGGGTTCAGGTCGGTAATACGCATCGCGTACGCGACCATGGAGCCTGCACCGGAACCACGGCCGGGACCCACGCGAATACCGTTGCGCTTAGCCCAGTTGATAAAGTCGGCGACCACGAGGAAGTAGCCGGGGAAGCCCATAGAGGTAATAACCCCCACCTCGTACTCTGCCTGCTTGCGCACCTTGTCGGGAACGCCCTGCGGGAAGCGGTAGTGCAGGCCCTTCTCGACCTCCTTCACGAACCAGGATTCCTCGTTTTCGCCCTCGGGCACGGGGAAGTTCGGCATGTAGTTCGCCTTGGTGTTGAACTCCACGTTGCAGCGTTCAGCGATTTCGAGGGTGTTCTCGCATGCGCCGGGAATGTCGCCGAACAGGGCGTACATTTCTTCTGCCGAGCGCAGGTAGAAGTTATCCGCGTCGAACTTGAAGCGCTTGGGGTCGGTGAGGGTCGAGCCGGACTGCACGCACAGCAGCGCCGCGTGGGCGGTGTGGTCTTCCTGGCGGGTGTAGTGCAGGTCGTTGGTGGCGACGAAGGGCAGGTTCAGCTTCTTGGCGAGGCGGTGCAGATCCTCCTGGACGTTGCGTTCAATGTCCAGGCCGTGGTCCATAACCTCGCAGTAGAAGTTGTCCTTGCCAAAAATATCGCGGAATTCACTCGCCGCCTTGACTGCCTCGTCGAACTGGCCCAAGCGCAGGCGCGTCTGAACCTCACCGGAGGGGCAGCCGGTGGTCGCAATCAGACCCTTCGAGTAGGTCTGCAGCACCTCGCGGTCCATACGCGGCTTGTACAGCTGACCTTCCAGCGACGCAATGGAGGAGGCACGGAACAGGTTGTGCATGCCCTCGGTGGTTTCAGCCCACATGGTCATGTGGGTGTACGCGCCACCACCGGAAACGTCGTCGCGGGAGCCGTCGCCCCAGCGCACACGCGAACGGTCGGTGCGGTGCGTGCCGGGGGTCAGGTACGCCTCCACACCAATAATGGGCTTGATGTCGTGCGCTTTAGCCTGGCGCCAGAAGTCGAAGGCACCAAAGAGGAAGCCGTGGTCACTGGTCGCCATGGACTTCATGCCGAGTTCTTTAGCGTGGGTGAACAGGTCACCCAGGCGCGCGGCACCGTCGAGCATGGAGTACTCGGTGTGCACGTGCAGGTGCGTAAATTCTTTGGTTGCCACGGGAATCTCCTGGAGGTGTGGGCTGGAGGATGGGCGGTGAATGTGAAGCTGTGTGCGGCGACCCGCGGGCGGCTATAGCTAGCCGTGCTGTCTAGCCGAGCTGAACCTTACCCTCGCGCAGAGCAGTCAGCGCGTAGGACAGGTCGAGCGGGTACTCGCTGGTGAAGGTCACGCGCTCGCCGGTGCCGGGGTGATCGAAGCCCAGGCGGTGCGCGTGCAGCCACTGGCGGGTCAGACCCAGTTCGGCGCTAAAGCGCGGGTCAGCACCGTAGGTCAGGTCGCCGCAGCAGGGGTGGCGCAGCGCGGAGAAGTGCACACGAATCTGGTGGGTGCGTCCGGTTTCCAGGTGCACCTCCACCAGCGATGCGGGGCCGAAGGCTTCGAGCACATCGTAGTGGGTGATGGAGTTGCGTCCGTCTTCGACCACGGCGAACTTCCATTCGTTGCCGGGGTGGCGGCCGATGGGTGCGTCAATGGTGCCGCGCAGCGGGTCGGGCAGGCCCTGCACGAGGGTGTGGTAGACCTTGTCCACGGTGCGTTCCTTGAAGGCTCGCTTGAGTTCGGTGTAGGCGCGTTCGCTGCGGGCTACGACCATCAGGCCGCTGGTGCCCACGTCCAGGCGGTGTACGATGCCCTGGCGTTCTGCCGCGCCGGAGGTCGCAACCGAAATACCCTCGCCCATGAGCGCGGAGATGACGGTGGGGCCGTGCCAGCCGGGTGAGGGGTGTGCCGCCACGCCTGCGGGCTTGTCCACCACAACGATGTCCTCGTCCAGGTGCACGATGCGGAAGCCGTCCACCTTCTCGGGGCGGATGTCCGCCAGATCGCGCGGTGCGGGTGCATCCACGACGACCTCGTCCCCTGCAGACAGCTTGTAGGATTTGCCGATTTTCACGGCCTTGCCGTTGTTGGTCACGGTCACGTGGCCGTCACGAATCCACCCGGAGGTGCGGGTGCGCGGCGCATCGAGGGCACCGGCGAGCGCGGCGTCCAGGCGCATACCGGCGAGCGCGCCTTCAACGGTGAATTCGGCGCGGATGCGTGCCGATTCTTCGGCGGCGTTGGTGGTTTCGCTCATGCGGCTCTCCTTCGGGTGGTGTTTGCTGTTATCTGGGGTGTCTGTGTGTGAAAGTCTACAGGGGTGATCCGTCAGGGCAGCTACTTGGTGCTCTTGTCGCCAGCCGGGGCTTCGTCTGCCGGGGTTTCGTCAGCGGGCGCCTGCACGCGGGTGCCATTGAGGTTCAGACCCTTGAAGTTCAGCAGCACGATGAACGCCATGCACACGCAGATCGCGGAGTCTGCAATATTGAAAATCGCGAAGTTCGGTACGGAAATGAAATCGACCACGTGACCGGAACCGAAGCCGGGCTCACGGAAGAGACGGTCGAAAAGGTTGCCGCAGATACCGCCGAGCAGGCCGCCCAGCGCGAGGGTCCAGGACAGCGCGCGGGTGCGGCGCAGCAGGTAGAGCACCACGGCGGCGGCAACGACCATCACAAGTGTGAAGACCCAGGTGACGTTCTCACCCATGCTGAATGCGGCGCCGGAGTTACGGATCGAGTACCACCACAGAAGCCCGTCAATGACGGTGATGCGCTCCCCCAATTGCATCTGGGTAACGACCAGGTATTTGGTGCCCTGATCGATAGCGAACACGACGACGGCGAGCACGAGCGCGAGAATACCCGCGGAGCGTCCAGAAAGGATGCGCACGCGGCGGCCAGCAGTTTTTTCGGCGGCGTTATCGGCTGCCTGTGCAACTGAGGATTCAGCAGTCTTGGGGGTGTCGGTCATAGCTCTCCTCTAGTCTGTGCCGGTTGCTGCGGTCTGTGCCGGTTGTTGCGCCTACGGCGCGGAGGCCCCATGGTACGGAGGCAGGGCGCGCTCGCGTTCGATAGTGCCCCTCTAGCTTAGCAAATCGGGGTAGTGCATCGAGTATTCGGTGGTGATTCCGCCGGTGCTCTCCCCCGCTTCGCATGCTGGATTCTTGGGGGTTCTTGGGGATTCTGAGGTCGTGCCGGGCGGGCATGAGAATACCGCCCGGTTCTCTCGATCTTCCCCGGCGAATAGCGGTGGAAGAGAAAGAATCCGGGCGGCATACGCTTTAAAGCGTCGTTAGCTTAGCGTCGTTAGCTTAATTTAGGCACGCTGATTTATGCGGATGCCTCGATGGACTTGAGGTTCTTCAGCTCCTGAACCTGTGCGTCCAGGTGCTGCAGCAGCTTGGAGCGGTAGCGGCTCTCGAAGCCACGCAGAGCCTCAACAGCGATCTCCAGCTCTTCCTTCTCGTCGGTGAGGCGAGAGAGAACCTCTTCGCGCTGCTGCTGAGCTTCGCTCACCATAGCGTCTGCCTTCTTCTCTGCCTCTTCGATCAGTTCAGCCTTAGCCTTCTCGCCCTGTGCCACGTAGTCGTCGTGAACCTTCTGCGCCATGGCGAGCAGTGCCGCCGCATCCTGAGGTGCAGCCGATGCCGCGGAGGACTGTGCGGGGGCTACAGCCGCTGCGGGGGAATCGGGTGCGTTTGCAGAGAGCTGCTCAACCTGACGCTCCAGGGCGTCACGCTCGGAGTAGAGTGCGCGCAGTTCGACAACGAGCTCGTCCAGGAAGTCGTCGACCTCGTTGCGGTCGTAACCGGACTCTTCGGTCACGATCTTGAAGCTCTTAGTGATCAGGTCTTCGGGGGTGATTGCCATGGGCTTCTCCTCTAGGTATCCCTACGGGGTTTGGGTGGTGAAGTTGGGTGCCGCGGATGCACCAGCCAGATAGCTCGTGACCCCGATAATTCAGGGTCCCGACGGTTCAGGGCATGGCTATACCGCAATGCAGTCGTTGGCACCAATTTTACTATTCTTTGGGTTCTGCACCGGGTTTTACATCGGTTGAACAGTAAAATATTCGCTCGGCGCAAGGGTGGGCTTCACCACGTCTAATATCCGCCCTAGTCCCCGCTATCACCCTTAGGTTTTCTGCCCTGCGGTGCATTTCGAGGTGGTTTTCGAGAAGGCAGGCGCAGAAAACCCCCGCTCTGCGCTCAACCCGTGAACGGGTCAGGCAGGCGGGGGTCTGTCGTTTCTTATCTATCGTCTCTTATTCCCAAGCTGTCGCCTCTGAGCGAGGCAGTCGCCTACGAGAAGGCCGCGGTCAACCGCATCATGATGCTCAGCAGCAGAGACAGCAGAACAATCAGAATCAGGAAGCCGGTATCCAACGCAACGTTACCCACACGAACCGGCGGGATCAGGCGGCGCAGCTGGTTCATCGGCCAGTCAGTCACCGCGTACACGCCGCTGGCGAAGAGCAACACAATGCCCTTGGGGCGCCATTCCGGTGCGAACATGCGCACCCAGTCAAAGAGCATGCGCAACAGCATCGCAATATAGAGAACGTAGACAACGATCGTAATGAGGGCGAAAATATAACCCATCTATCAGTCCTTAGCCCTGGTCGAAGGGGAATTCGCCGTCGGTCTCAAAGCCGGCGGGAACCTCGGAGTTAGCCACGCCCAGAACCTCCAGGTTGGAGGGGGTCAGCAGGAACACCTTAGCGGTGACGCGCTCAATGCGGCCCTCCAGCGCGAATGCCAGACCGGATGCGAAGTCCACCAGGCGCTTTGCGTCTGCGTCAGGCATTTCTTCCACGTTCATAATCACGGGGATGTTCTCGCGGAATGCCTCACCAATGATCTTTGCGTCATTGTAGGAGCGGGGGTGGATAGTGGTGATGCGACGCAATTCGTCCTCTTCTTCCTCGTAACCGTAGGTGTATCCGTTGGTTTCTTCGGGCTCGTAGCCCTGGTCGTAGTAGCCGTCGTTGGAGTACGTCTCGGCGTACTGCTCGGTGTATTCGGTATTCGGCACCGGGGTGTCCTCCCAATTGTCTGCGCTGGCATCGTCCCAAGTCTGCTCGGTTTCCGCCAGATCAGCTGTGGTTTCAGGTGTATGAGCGGTGGCGTACGCCGCTGCATCTACGGTTGCTCGTCCGTCGGCAGATTCTTCTGCCTCCAGATACTCGGTTTCTGTACCGTCATCGTAGCTATCAGCCTGCAGGTACTCTTCCTGTTCAGTATAGGCGGGTTCGTCCTGCAGATGGTAGGTTTCGCCCTGAGACCCGGCATGCGACTCGGCGACGCTGTACTGTGCCGAGCCGGGCAGTGCTGAGAGCCTGTGAGAGCTGTCGGTCTTCTGTGCCGTAGCAGCCTGCCCTGCGGAGGCGTTTGCCTCCCGGCGGGAGTCAGCCTGCACAGCCTGCGGGGATTCTTCCGGCGTCGTCTCAGCGCCCTGGTATCGTTCCAGGCCGAGGAAACCCGCCAGACGGCTTTGTTTCGCCATGATTCTCTCGCTATTCTTTCACGTTGGTGGTGTACAGGTTCTGCCGTAGTGCGTCATCAGAAGGTGTGTGCGTAACGGTACGCATGCACCGGCATGTATATATTACCAGCGCCCACCCCGCGCAGGCGGTCAAGGGCACCGATGATTACGCCGCCAGTTTGCACCGAAAGCAGCCCAGAGCCCGAAAGGGCAACCCAGAGCTCGAAGGGGCAACGCACGGCACGCGGCTTGTCGCAAGGCTAGAGCGCCGGGCGCTTACCCATGATGTCGCTACCCACGCGCACGCAGGTCGAGCCCCAACGCACCGCCGCCTCCAGGTCCCCGCTCATGCCCGCGGAAATCTCGGTCGCGTGCGGAACCTGCTCACGCACCAGCGACGCCAGCCCGTAGAGCTTCTCAAAGGCCTCATCCGGGTTCATGCCCAGCGGCGCCACCGCCATCACACCACCGCAGCGCAGATGCTCGTGGTTCTCGATGCGCTCCACCAGCTCCAGCAGCTCGGAGGCGCTCGTACCGCCACGCGCGCCCTCAGCGGCGTGACCAGCCGTCGCGACCTCCGCCAGGGACACCTGCACCAGGCAGGTCAGCGCACCCTGCTGCGCCGCCGCGGGTGCGGGCGCCTCCCCCGCCTCGAAGCGTGCCAGCTGGTTCGCGTACGCCTTCGCCAGCGCATCCGCCAGGGAGGGGCGGTCCACCGAATGCACGCTGGAGGCGTACTTGACCACGGACTTCGCCTTATTTGTCTGCAGCTGACCGATAAACGCCCAGTGCGGGGGCTGCACCTCACGCTGGGCGCAGTAGGCGGCAAGCTCACGAGCCTTCGCGCTCGCCTCCTGGTCACGGTTCTCACCGAAGAGGGTCACTCCCCCATCCAGTAGTGCCGCCGCATCGGAGGCGGGGAAGAACTTCGTAACCGTCACCAGCTGCACCGGGGCACTCGCCTCGGTACGCACGGCGCTATGATCCTGCTCCGCGGCGCGGATACGCTCAAGCACACGGCGGTAGTTCTGCAGCAGCTGCTCGGCGCGTTCGGGAGCGTAGTGCAGGTTCTGTTCTTCTACATTCATTTCAGACATCTTTTCTCTCCTTCAGCGCCTCTACGCGGCAGGATCTTCCAGCTTCTCAACCCACACCAGACCAGCAATACGGCCCGGCTTCTCACCACGGTTCGTGAACCCGCGATGCGAATACACCGCCGGCTCCTCAAACGTGCACTGCGCACAGTCCATGTTCACCTGCACGCCCGCCTCTTCCAGCACCGCGCGGGCACCTGCGGGCAAATCCAGGCCGGGGGTCTGCTGGCTGGTCACCGAATGCACCTGCGGAATCAGCTCGGTGGATTCAGCCCGCATATCTTCGGGCACCTCGTAGCAGCTACCGCAGATGCTCGGACCCAGCCAGGCGGTAATTTTCTCCGCGCCCAGCTGACGCATCCGAGTCACGGTCTGCTGGAGTACGCCGTCGAGCAGGCCGCGGCGGCCAGCGTGAGCCACCGCCAGAATCGGTTGCCAGTTCGCGACCCGCTCACCCACCAGCACCACGGGGATGCAGTCCGCCACCATAATCGCCAGGGGCACGCCCTCAGTACTGATAGCGGCATCGGCAACCGGCGAGTTCTCCAGCACCGCACGGGCATGCTCAACCGTACGCTCCTCGGGGGTACCGGGCGCGTAGGATTCCACCGCGTAGTCTTCCGGGTAGGCAATCTGCACGCCGTGCACCTGGTTCAGGTAGAAGAACGGATCAGTACCCAGCGCCTCCTCCAGGGCGGCACGGTGGTTGAGGGTGCGCACCAGGGAGGCGTCCATACCGCCGCCGAGCTCATCGTCCACGTGCAGGCCCAGGTTGCCCGCCGCGCGGGAGGTGAAGCCCACCCGCACACGCCAGGAGCCCAGGGTGAGGGTATCGGCAGAGGCAAGTAGCGAAGTTGTGGGATTATCGCTCATCTTCTATTCCTTATCAGACGTCAGCGGATATAACGGCGGGTATAGCAAAGGGGAGCCGAGAACAGCACAATGTGCGTGTTTCTCAGCTCCCCTATAGCTTCATAAGACTCTCAGCCGTGCAACGCTTAGGCGTTCACAGCCGGGCAGACTACTTCAGGAAGTCAGGGACGTCCAGGGTGTCGCGGCGAGCCGGAGCTTCCTCCACAACCGGGGGAAGGTCAACGTCGAAGCCAGCAGCGCCGGTGGAAGCCGGAGCAGCAGCGGGTGCGTTGTAGCCGTAGCCGTTAGCAGCCGGAGCAGCGGTGGAACCGCCGAAGGATGCCTGGGTGCGCTGAGCCTGGGTAACTGCAGCGGTGGAAGCGTTGGAGTTGGTCTCCGGGTTCACTGCGTCGAAGCCAGCAGCGATCACGGTCACGCGAGCCTCATCGCCCAGTGCGTCGTCAATAACCGCACCGAAGATGATGTTTGCGTCGGGGTGAGCAACTTCCTGAACCAGGCGTGCAGCCTCGTTGATCTCGAACAGACCCAGGTCAGAGCCACCCTGAATGGACAGCAGAACGCCGTGTGCGCCGTCGATGGATGCTTCCAGCAGCGGCGATGCGATAGCCAGCTCAGCTGCCTTCACGGCACGATCCTCACCGGATGCCGAGCCGATACCCATCAGAGCCGAACCTGCACCCTGCATGACGGACTTAACGTCAGCGAAGTCAAGGTTGATCAGGCCGGGGGTGGTGATCAGGTCGGTAATGCCCTGCACACCGGAGAGCAGAACCTGGTCAGCGGACTTGAATGCGTCCAGCATGGAGACGTTGCGATCCGAAATCGACAGCAGTCGGTCGTTCGGAATAACGATCAGGGTATCAACCTCATCGCGCAGAGCGGCGATACCGGTCTCAGCCTGGTTGGAGCGGCGACGGCCTTCGAAGGTGAAGGGGCGGGTCACCACACCAATGGTCAGAGCGCCGAGGGAGCGGGCAATACGTGCCACGACGGGTGCGCCACCGGTACCGGTGCCACCGCCCTCACCTGCGGTCACGAAGACCATGTCTGCGCCCTTGAGGACTTCTTCAATTTCCTGCGCGTGATCCTCGGCTGCCTGACGGCCAACCTCGGGGTTTGCGCCCGCGCCAAGACCGCGGGTCAGCTCACGACCAACGTCCAGCTTAACGTCTGCATCGGACATCAGCAGAGCCTGAGCGTCAGTGTTGATAGCAATGAACTCAACGCCGCGCAGACCAACCTCAATCATGCGGTTGACTGCGTTGACGCCACCGCCGCCGATACCAACGACCTTGATGACTGCCAAGTAGTTCTGGGGAGTTCCAGCGTCCATGTATTCCTCGATTGTTCCGTGTTCCAGCTTCGGAAGACCCGCAGCTTAATCTAAGCCTGAAGGTTTCCTCTAAAGAATGACTTTATCTGCTAGGATACCAAACTGTTTTTGCCGGTTCCTAGTCACACAGCGCAATTACCCCCTCTTTTTGTGTATTTCACACAAAAAGGGAGGATAAAGCGCCTGAATGGTTCCCCTAACGGGTCACCGGTACGCGCGGGGCAGACACGTCATAGACGGTCACCTTCTGCGTCTGTGCCTCGGAAGAATTCTCCTCCTGAGCACGCTTGGCAATAGCCTGGCGCAGGGAAAGAAGGACCTTAGCCTTCAACTCGCTCTCTTCAGCGGTTCCCCACTGCACCGTAGTATTATCCCTCAAGGTTAGAGTGATACTTGAGGTTGAGGTTGCGCCGGCTTCCTTAATCTGAGCTAGAAGTTCAGAGGGCATCGCCGAAAGCGCGGTAGAAATAGTGCGAAACTCAGCCGAAGTCTTCGGGTCATCACCGCTGAAACGCACCAGCGGCACCGGCGTATCGGGCTGAGTCGCCGACTCCAGCAGGCTCACACCATCACTATCAACAGTATGGTACGTATCGCCCTGCTTCACAACCGCAACCGCGGTACGCTCCTTCAGGGTCACCACCAGCTCATGCGGCGGACGGCTCTCCACCTGCACGCTACGAATCACATTATCCTGCCCGATCAGCTCACGCACCTTCTTCTCGTCAATGCGAGTGAGCGGAACACCGCGCAGAGGCTCCAGCTTCTGCTCCACCTGAGTGGTTTCCAGCAGGGATGCGCCGCGCACCGTAATCTTCTGAGTCGCCAGCAGGGGCGAGAAGAAGACCAGCACCACGTACAGCACCGCAATAATAGCCAGCGCCGAGGCAGTGTACAGCAGCTTACGGGCACGAGTCAGAGGCGCACGTTCCTTACGGGGGCGCTCCTCAGCACGCAGACCGTCCAGACCCGGATCCTGACGCAGACGCTCACGCTGAGCCTGGCGGCTCGCACGCTCGCGCTCTTTCTCAATCTCCGCGGCACGCTGCTGCTCACGCTCGGCACGCCAACGACCGAAACGGCTCGCGGGGCGAGGCTCTTCAGCGGCCTTATCCCCCGCCTGATCGGCGCTCTTATCGGCGCTTTCTTCAGCCTTCGGAGCGGCAGACTCTTCGCGAGATTCAGCAGAGCCAGCAGACGCCTTGCCAGCGGTGGGCACCGACTTCTTGTCAGAACCCTTATCGCTATCCTTACCTACGCTCTTCTCCGACTGCGAGGACGCGGCCTGAGCAGATGCAGTCTTAGAAGATGCAGTCTTAGACGAAGAATCCTCAAACGCCTCAACATCAAACAGCACGGGAGCGTGCTCAACCTCAGACACGGTACGACCGGTCATCAGCGCCGAACGCACCGAATCCTTCAAAGACTGCGCCGAAGAATGAACCGCCGCAGCGCTCTTGGAGGCCGAAGAATCAGTACCGTGCTGAGCGGAAGCCTTATGCACCACAGGCTTACGCGGCATGTACCGCACGGAGCTCGAAGGCTGAGTAGCGGCAGAGCCGGCAGATACCCCAGAAGAGGCAGGCTGAGCGGATGCTGCAGGTTTTACAGATTCGGCAGCCTCTACGGTCTTTGCCGCCTGAGGCTGAGCTACCTGAGGCTGCACGGATTTAGCCTGTACCGCCTCAGCCGGTGCCACCTCAGTCTGCACATTCTCAGGTGCCTGCTGGGCACGCAGGCGAGCACGCGAACGCGGGGCCTTCGGCGCGCGCGAGGAGGAATGCCCCTCCGAAGAGAGACCAGAACTCATCGGCACAGCCTAAGCCTCCGACTTCTTCGACTCGCCACCGTGACGGATCTGCAGGGACTCCAGCAGACGCGCGCCCAAAGCGGTCACGTCGCCAGCACCAACAGTCATCACGATATCGCCGGCCTGAGCGTAGGCCACAATGTCTTCAATAGCGCCCTCAGCGGTAGCGTAACGAACCTCTGAGAAACCAGCACCGGTAATCAGCTCACTGGTCACGCCCTCAATCGGCAGCTCACGAGCCGGGTAAATATCCAGCACATGAGCGCGGTCAGCCATCGACAGGGCCTCCGCGAACTCCTTCGCGAACTCGCGAGTACGAGAGAACAGATGCGGCTGGAAAATCACGTACAGGTTATGGCCATCAGCCACGGTACGGCCGGTCTCCAGGGCACGGAACACCTCGGTCGGGTGGTGCGCGTAATCATCGAAGACCTTCACGCCTGCAACCTCACCGCGCAGGGTGAAGCGGCGGTCAGCGCCCACAAACTCAGCCAGCGCACGAACAATATCGGCAGCCTCGTAACCAGAAATCAACGCCGAGACAAAAGCAGCCGAAGCGTTCAGCTGGTTATGGATACCGGGCACCTTCAGAGCAAGATCCTGCTCACCCTCATAACGCACACCGCGGCACTCAAAAGACCAGGACAGGTGCGACGACGAGGAAGAACCAGCGCTCGTAATCTCGCTAATGCGCAGGTCAGCGTCCTCAGACTCACCGTAGGTCACCACGGGCACGCCCGCCGCACGAGAACGAGCCGCCAAAGTCGCCGCGCCCTCATCATCAGCGCAGGTCACCACAACACCGTTAGGTGCCAGCGAGCCCACAAAACGGTTGAATGCCTCAAAGACACGCTCGTCCGTCTCGTAGAAGTCCAGGTGGTCCGGCTCCACATTCGTTACCACGGCAATAGCCGGGCGGTAACGCACAAACGAGCCGTCCGATTCATCAGCCTCAGCCACAAAAATCGACTCCGGACCCTGAGCGCCCAAGTGAGCGTTCGTGCCGCGACCAGCAATCACAGTACCCACCGCAAAGGACGGCTCCGCACCCAGCTGATCAAACATCACAGAAATCATGGAGCTGGTCGTACTCTTACCGTGAGTACCGGCAACAGCAATCACCTGAGACTCACCCATCACAGCGGCAAGCGCCTCAGAACGATGCAGCACACGCAGACCCTGCGCGCGAGCGGCAGCAAGCTCCGGGTTATCCTCACGAATCGCAGTAGAAATCACCACGGTATCAACGTCCACAATGTTCTCAGCCTGCTGAGGAACACCCACACGAGCACCCGCAGCACGCAAAGACTCAACAGCAGCCGACTCGGCACGGTCAGAACCGCTCACCGTCACACCAGCCTGCAGCATCAGAGCGGCAATAGCGCTCATACCCGCGCCACCAATACCGATGAAGTGCACACGGCCCAACTCGCTCATCTTCGCACGCTCAGGGAACGGCGGGTTCAGCGGTGCCGGCAACACCATCTCAAGATTCATCAATTCAGTCATTACTTCTCAGCTGCCTTCAATACTGCTTCAGCCATAACGCGCGCCGCGTCACGGATACCAAGTTCATACGCCGCAGCGCCCATACGCTCCAGCTCCTCCGGGTTCGCCATAAGAGCCGGAATTTCACGGGCAAACCACTCACCGGTGATCTCTGCATCCTTCACCAGCAGAGCCGCAGACGCCTCCACCAGAGAACGAGCATTCAGAGCCTGCTCACCATTACCAATAGGAAGCGGCACAAAAATTGCGGGAACACCCACAGCGGCAACCTCACTGACGGTCGCCGCACCCGAACGCACCAGCAGAAGATCAGCGGCAGCGTACACATCCTGCATGCCGTTGCTGAACTCAATCTGACGGTAATTCGGCGCGCTCAACGGCTCACCATTCTCATCCAGAACAGCCTTACCCTTACCGGTAATATGCAGAATCTGGAAGTCCCACTCCGCAAAGTGGTCACGGCACGCCGCCACCGCTTTGTTCAGGCTCTGCGCACCCAGCGAACCACCGGTCACAATCACGGTCGGCTTCTGCGGGTCCAGCCCCAGGTTACGGCGAGCCTTCGAACGGTGCGCCTCACGGTTCAGGTAGGCAATCTCGTCCTTCATCGGCATGCCCACCAGGGTCGCGCGCGGGAACGGAGTATTAGGGAACGCCACACCGGTGAACTTAGCGAACGTACCACCCAGGCGGTTCGCCAAACCGGGCTTCGCGTTCGCCTCATGAATCACCACGGGAATCTTAGCCATCAACGCCGACAAATACGCCGGCGGGCACACGTAGCCGCCCACGCCAACAACCACGTCCGCATCTGCTTCCTTGAGGATGCGGCGGGTCTTCGACAGGCCACCAAAGAACTTAGCGGGGAAAGCCAAGGCGGCACGGTTAATGCTACGAGGGAACGCCGCACGAGGAATGAACTCAATATCGAAACCAGCTGCCGGAACCAGCTCGGCTTCCATCTTGTCCGCAGTGCCCAGCATCAGAATCTTAGCGTTCGGTTCAAGATCACGAACCGCACGCGCAATCGCGAGCATCGGATTAATATGACCGGCGGTGCCACCACCGGCGAAGACTATAGAGGGCGCCTTCTTCGTCATAGGTCTTTCTCCCAACACATCGGTACAGCATCATTTTACGCTATCGCACCTGTTCAAAAGAGCGCCCCCGCCATTGAGCTACAACTCAATAGCGAGGGCGTTATCTCATATTCAGCGCATATTCATCACGGGCGGAGGCAAGAACCGCAACCCGCTCCCCCCGACTGCCAGCCCCCGCAACACAGGCTTCGCCGAGCGGGTTCCGCGGGGTTTAGCCCTGCTGGCGAGTGTTGCGCTGAGCGGAATTCCGCGCCGCGCCCTGAGCCGGACGGTGCGCCTGCTGAGCGCCGTTCTTCGGAGCGCCGTTCTTCGGGGCGCCCTTTGCCTGTGCCCCCTGTCGCGGCGGCGCCTGACGCTGAGCACCCTGTCGAGAATTACCCTGCTGAGGATTACCCTGTCGCTGGGCACGACGCTGACGGTCCTCAGGATGCAGCGGCTGCAGACCCGCAGGTAGCGAACCCGACGGACGGTGCTGAACGCTACGGGGGTGGGCGCTACGGGGCTGGGCATCACGCGGCTGGGCACCGCGAGGCTGCTGCACTCGCTTCTGCGCGGCAGGCTGCTGAGCGGTACGAGGCTGAGCGGGGCTCTGCTGTACAGTCTGCTTCGGCGCCGCTTGCTTCGGCGCCGCTTGCTTCGGCGCCGCTTGCTTCGGTGCGGCGGGCTTCTGGCCCGCAGGCTTCGCAGCACTCACCTTCTGAGCGGTCTGCTTCTGAGCAGCACGAGCCTGCTGACCGGTACGAGGCTGAGCGGAAGCCTTCTTCGGCGCTGCCACCGTCGGTGCAGGCTTCTGCGAGGCCTTCTGCTTCTGAGCTTCAGTCTTCTGCTTCTGAGCCTCGGTTTTCTGCTTCTGAGCTGCGGCCTTCTGCTCCGCCTTCACGCGGGCAGCTTCCTCACGAGCCAGACGAGCCTGCTCCTTCTGCTGCTCACGAGCCTGACGCTCCTGCTCCTTCTGCTGCTCACGAGCCATACGAGCCAACTCACGCTGCTGATCCGGCGCAAAACCCAACCAGCGGCGCAACGTACTCTCCGGACCAAAAACAACCTTCAAAGGATTATGTTCCTTCAACAGGTGACCACCGGCAGCCGCACGAGCAGCCTCCTCCTGATTCAGCACAATCTGCAACGGCGTACGACGCTTCCAATCAGCATTCGCACGACGAACCTCACGCACGCTCTGAGTCTCAATATTCGACGGTGCCGTCGCGCCACGCAACGGAGTCTGCCGCGCAAACGCCAACAACAAACCCGCCGCAAACAACGAAGACAACAGCGACGAACCACCATAGGACACAAACGGCAGAGGCACACCAATCACCGGCAAAATACGGGACACCATGCCCATATTGATAATCGCCTGAGAGCTCAGCCAAATCATGATGCCGCCCGTAGCCAAACGCACCAGCGGGTCAGTAGTGCGCAGCATAATACGCACCGCACAATACACCAGGCCCGCATACAGCAGCAGAACCGCCAGCGTACCCAGCAGGCCCAGCTCCTCACCAATAATGGCGAAAATATAGTCGTTATGCGCCTCAGCCAAGTAGTTGTACTTCTGACGCGACTGACCCAGACCAACACCCAAGAAGCCGCCGGTCGTCAGCGCCACCTCACCAGAATTCGCCTGGTCACAGTTAGCGTTCGTGCACGAGCCCCACACGCCGAAAATACGAGCCACACGGTTCGCGCTACTGAGAACGCCCACCAGCGCCAACGCCGCAAACGCACCGCCAATCTTCAGCAGCGAGCTACGAGAAGCGCCCGCCAGCCACATCATGCCCACAAAGATGAAGCCGTACACCATGGCGGTACCCATATCGCCACCGAGCATAATCAGCAGCACCAGGGCACCCACACCGTAAATCGAGGGGAACAGAGTACGCCAAATACTGCGAGAAATATCGCCGTGGCGACTGTACACCCACGCCAGCCACATAATAATCGCCAGCTTCGAAAACTCCGACGGCTGAATCTGCACAGGACCAATCTTCAACCAGTTACGGTTACCGTTCACCTCAACGCCAACAACCACCACAGCAAGCTGCATGACCAACGCGGCAATCAGCATCGCGTTCACCACAAACTCCTTGTGGTAAACCCCCACCGGGATACGCGTAATACCCGCCATCGCAATCACGCCAAGAACCAAGAACATGACCTGCGACGAAACCTGCGAGAACGGCGACTGACCCTGAGAAATCATGGTGACGCTCGAGGCCGACAGCACCATAATGCAGCCAAAAATAGCCAGACCCAAGGTGGTGATCAGCAGCATCACCGGCACATCCCACAGGTCAGCCTTCAAACCACGACGGTACAGCCTATCGGCACGAGCACGGAACGGCGCAGAGAAATCCTCCCAACCGGCTCGCAAAGACGCCCAACGACCACTCGCGGTCGAACGCGCCGAAGAAGCCGAACGCTCCGAAGATGCGCTGGTACTCATATGCCCTCCTATAGGCCTCAACTGCCACGGATTCGTCGTGGCGACTACACGAAAAAGGTTCAGGGGTGGGACACCGTTACCATCCCACCCCCGAGAAGAACCCGCAGAAAGCGTCCCGGTCACCCGAGACGCCCCCTGCAGGCAACGTCCTAAGAGTCTGCCAGCTGGGCGGCAACAGCATTCGCAAACGCATCACCGCGCACCGCATAATTCTTGAACTGGTCCATCGACGCAGATGCGGGAGCCATCAGCACGGTATCGCCCGGATGCGCCAGCTCAGCAGCCTTCGCAACGGCCGCGTTCATCACGGCAATGCCGTCCGAAGAATCAGCCACAGCGGCGGTCATATTGTAGGTCGGAACCTCCGGAGCGTGGTTAGCCAACGCCGACTTCAACGCCGCAGTATCAGTACCGATAATCAGCACAGCCTTCAGGCGCTGAGCGTGAGCAGCAATCAGCTCATCGTACTCAACGCCCTTCGACAGGCCACCGGCAATCCACACCAGCGAGGGGTAACCGCTCATCGACGCATTCGCGGCGTGAGGATTCGTAGCCTTCGAATCGTTCACCCACATGATGTCGTTCGCATAACCCACCAGCTGGTTGCGGTGCGCACCGGTCTTGAAGGAACGCAGGCCAGCGCCCACAGCCTTCGGGTCAATATCAGCCGCACGGCACAGCGCCGCAGCCGCCAGAGCGTTCTCCACGGTATGCTTCGCGGGCATCTTACCGGGTGCCGGAGCCAAATCCTCCAGAACCGCCAGCTCGTACGCCTCGTTGTAACGGTTCTTCAAGAAGGCGCGGTCCACCATGATGTCCTCAGCCAAGCCGAGCATCGACACGGCGGGCATCTCAGTGGAGCTGAAACCAATCGCGCGAGCGCCCTCAATAACGTCCGCATTCTCGACCATGCGCAGGGTGTCTACGTGGTCGGTGTTGAAGATGCAGGCAACCTGAGTGTGCTCGTACACGCGAGCCTTATCAGCCTTGTAACGCTCGAACGAGCCGTGCCAGTCCACGTGATCCTCAGCGATGTTCAGAACCACCGAAGCATACGGGGACATCGAGTAGGTCCAGTGCAGCTGGAAGCTGGACAGCTCCACCGCGAAGAACTCGTAGGGCTCATCGTCGGCAATGGCGTACACGATGGGCATGCCCACGTTACCCACCTGAATAGACTTCTTACCGGCAGTCTTCAGGATGGAATCAACCATGCCCACGGTGGTGGTCTTACCGTTCGTACCGGTCAGGCACAGCCACTTGGGGGTCGGTCGGTCGCTGCGCTCATTCAGGCGCCACGCCAGCTCCACATCGCCCCAAATCTGGATGCGATGCTCATAGGCATCCAGCATAACCGGGTGGTCCGGACGCACGCCCGGGGAGGTCACCACAAGCTCGGGTTCCTGACCATCCACCAGGGGCAGTGCACGCATGTGCTCGGGACCAAACAGGCCCTCAACATTACCGTAGGCGTTCTTGTAAATCTCGATGCGCTCACGCTTCTCCGGGGTATCAGCCCCGTCGATGACAACGATATGTGCACCCAGCTGGGCGAGCACATCGGTCACGGCGTCGCCGCTGGTGCCCATGCCCACCACGACCACACGCAGGTTAGCCCAGGGGGCGCCCCAGTGAGTCAGCTCCGCGAGGCGCTCGTTCTCATACACCGGGTTCACCGCAATAGCGGCGGCGTTCGCTTCAATGCGAGCGGCATCCGGCTGTTCATTAGTTGACATTAGTGAATCACTCCAGAAGTCTGCGAGAACCAGTCACCGAAGAACAGCGCCAGGGCAACGAGCACGCAGAGGGCGTTAACAACCCAGAGGCGGAACACGGAGTTCACTTCGCCGCTGCTGACGGTACCGGGGGCAACGCCTCGCTTATCAATTGAGTATTTGCCGTTGACGCCGACCTTCTCCATGTGGTGGTGGAAGGGGGTCATACGGAAGTAACGGTGCGCGTGCAGGGGCTTCTCCCCCGCTGCGACCGAACGCTTACGGCTGGTCTTGAACACGAACTTCTGCACGATCACAGAGAACACTTCCAGCACGGGGATCAGGGCGATGACCAGCAGAAGCAGCTCGGTGCGGGTGAACAGCGCGAAAGCAACCATTGCGCCGCCGAGCGCCAGGGAGCCGGAGTCGCCCATGAAGATCTGTGCCTTCGACACGTTCCACCAGAGGAAGCCAGCCAGCGAACCCACCAGAGATGCGGCAATCAGCGCCAGCGAACCGGGGTCGCGCACATCGTAGCAGGCGGTGCCGGCGCCAGCGGAGCAGGCGTGCACGTACTGCCAGATGCTGATGGTCAGGTAGCCGGAGAAGATGGTCATCATGATGCCGCCAGCCAGGCCGTCCAGACCATCGGTGAAGTTCACAGCGTTCGTGCCGGACAGGGAGATGATGGTAATCCACGCAACCATCAGGATGCTGCCGAAGACCGCACCCGCCGCGAACAGGTCGATGGGCAGGTCACGTACGAAAGAGATGGCGGTCGACGCCGGGCGAGCGCCCGACTCGTTCGGGAACTGGAACGCCAAGTACGCAAAGGGCAGGGTCACAGCCAGCAGACCGATGGTCTTCTGCTTCTCGGTCAGACCCTCGTTGCCCTTATTGCGGAACTTCATAATGTCGTCCGCCGCGCCCACACCGAGCATACCCAGGGTGAAGGCGATGGTCAGCCACGCGGTAGCGGTCGGTACCGGGGCGGTACCGAAGAGCAGGGCGCTCACCGCCAGGGTCAAGAAGTAGGCGAGAATCGCCGCGGGGATGAAAATCAGACCCGCCATGGTGGGGGTGCCCGCCTTATACTGGTGGGCTGCCGGGCCTTCCTCACGGATGAGCTGGCCAAGCTTGAGGGACTTCATCTTCTTGATGAACACCGGCAGCGCGGTGAGGGAGATGAGGAATCCGAAGATTCCAGCAATCAGCACGGTAATCATAAAGCGCTACCCTTCGTTCGTGGTCTGTTCGGTCGAGGTACGGTCACCGTTAGCGGCGCCGTCCAGGTGAGCGGCAAGGTGGTCACTCAAATCGGTGGTTTCAACAAAGTCACCGGCAGAAAGCCAGGTCGGTGCCTGCTCTTCCTCGGTGCCGAAGGTGTACTCAGCGAAAGCAACCTGGTCGCCCAGAATGCCCAGCTTCGCGCCGTTCGAGGACTTGAAGAGCACAATGTCGCCGGGGCGAACCTCGGCGCGCAGAATCTGCTCTGCCTCTTCCGGGGTCTTCACCCAGGTCGCCTCATTACCCCAGGAGCCTTCCAGGTGAGCCGCATTGTAGGTGGGCTTCGTTTCGGCACCCACAGCAATCAGCTTGGAAATATTCATGCGCACCACGAGGCGGCCGATGCGGTCGTGCTCCTCCACGGAGGCGTCACCGAGCTCCAGCATGGCGCCCAGAACAGCCCAGGTGCGGTGCGGCTGACCGGTCGCCGGGTCAACGGTGCGGCCCAGCTGCGCCAGAGTGCGCAGTGCAGCCGCCATCGACTCGGGGTTTGCGTTGTAGGCATCGTTAATGACGGTCACGCCATCGGCACGGTCGGTGCGGGCCATACGCCACTTCGAAGCAGCCGCCGTCTTGTTGAGCGCGAGAGCAATCTTCTCACCCGAAATACCGCTGTTGTAGGCAATCGTCGCCGCAGCCAGCAGGTTGTGCACGTGGTGCTCACCGATCAGCTGCGAGGAAATCTCGTATTCGCTACCGTCAGGCAGGCGCAGAGTGAATTCGGGGCAGCCGGCGTCGGTGGTGCGCAGGTTCAGCGCCGCCACATAGCGTTCGTACGGCTGACCGTTCGCGTCAGTCTTCTCGCCCACGCCAAAGTAGGTAATGGGAGCAACCGAACGCGACGCCATGCGCAGCACGCGCTCATCGTCAGCGTTCAGCGCCAGGGAACCGGTCGGCTGAACGCCCTCAGCCAGCTCGCCCTTAGTGCGCTCAATATTGTCCACGCCGCCGAACTCGCCAGCGTGCGCGGTACCAACCTTCAGGATGGCACCGTGGTCGGGGTGCGCAATATTCGCCAGGTACTCGATGTTACCCACGTGGTCCGCACCCATTTCAATAACCAGGTAGCGGGTGGACTCATCCGCACGGAACACCGTCAGAGGCACGCCCACCTCACTGTTGTAGGAGCCAACCGGGGCAACGGTCGGGCCCTCCGGGGTGAAAATGGCGGCAAGAAGGTCCTTGGTGGTGGTCTTACCGGCAGAACCGGTAATACCGATAACGGTCAGCTCACCCTGAGCACGCATCTGCTCAATGGAGTAGCGCGCCAAATCGCCCATCGCCAGCACCACATCGGGCACCTGGATGCTCGGGTACGGCACACCCTGCTCGTCGAGTACCTCACGCTCGACCAGTGCCAGAGTCGCGCCCTTCTCAAACGCCATGGGGATGAACCTGTGGCCGTCAGTGACCATGCCGGGCTTCGCCACGAACAGGGTACCGGTCTGCACCTCACGGGAGTCGGTGGTGGCGAAGTCTGCGAACACCTGCTCCTCACGACCGTCCAGGCCGATAGCGGTGCCGCCGGTTGCCTCAATAATCTGGGCGGCGCTGAGCTTAATCATTCTTCACCATACCTTCAGCGGTCTTAGAGTCACTTTCATCGAGCATGCGCTGGTAGTCAGGCAGAATCTCGAAACCGTGCGCACGCAGGGCACGGGCGGTTTCAACGCGGTCGTCCAGGGCGATATCCACGCCGTCAACATCCTGTTCAGTTTCATGGCCGCGGCCAGCAATCAGGATGGCGTCGTGCTCGCCCGCCAGGGCAATTGCCGCATCAATAGCGGCGGCACGCGGAGAAATATTCAGGATCTGGGTGGCTCGGCGGTTCTCAGCCTTCTGCGCGCCCTCCTCAACGGCGGCACGAATCGGCTCGGGCGCCTCACCGTGCGGGTCGTCATCAGTCACGACCACAATATCCGCGTACTGCGCCGCAATCGCACCCATAATCGGGCGCTTGAGCTGGTCACGTTCACCGGTCGCACCGAAAACAATCATGACCTTGCCGTCGCCGGGGCGGTCCATTGCCTCCAGGGCACGGGTCAGACCGTCCGGGTTGTGTGCAAAGTCCACAATCGCGTGCGGAGCCAAAGAAATCAGCTGCATACGACCCGGCACCACCGGTGTCAGAGCCGCACCGGATGCCAGCTCAGGCAGCAGACGCTCACGCTCAGCGGAGTCAGTGTCCAGGTACGCCATGAGAGCCGCCAGCGCAGCATTCGAAACGTTAAAGTCAGCGGGCAGACCGGTGTAGCATTCAACGCTCTCACCGGCACCATTAGCCACGTGGAATCGGTGGCCCAGACCCTCACGCTGAACCTTCACCACAGCCCAGTCGCGGGCACCAAACTCTGCGGGCACCTCAGCCAGACCGGCACCGCGCGCAGTCACCAGGCGGTGCACCTGCTCAGCGCCCATCTGCTCGCAAGCGGCGGAGAACATCTTCTCGCCCCACTCGTCATCAGCAGTAATCACCGCAAGCTCAGCACGTTCGGGGGTGAACAGCTGCGCCTTCGACTCAAAGTAATGCTCCATGGTGCCGTGCAGATCCAGGTGGTCTTGGGTCAGGTTCGTGAAGCCAGCAACCGCATACTTCACGCCGTCCACACGGTGGTAATCAATCGCGTGCGAGGACACCTCCATTGCGGCGCAACGCACCTGATGCTGACCCATAATCGTCAGCAGAGAATGCACGTGAGGAGACTCCGGGGTGGTCATCTTCGAAGGAACCGACACACCATCAATCAGAATCTGAATAGTGCCAATCAGACCCGTCTTCACACCCAGGCCGGTGCGGAACACCGACTCCAACATGTAGGTGGAGGTGGTCTTACCGTTCGTACCGGTCACCGCGTAACGGTGAGTAGCGGGGAACGAAGCCGAACCATAAATCAGCGCAGCCAACGGACCGACATACTCGCGCAGGTTCTCAGTCACCAGGACAGGCACCGGCGCCTCACCCAGCAGCTGCGCACCGGCAGCATCCGTCAAAATAGCGGAAGCACCCAGATTCAACGCGGCCTCAGCAAACTGCGCACCGTGCACCTTCGCACCGGGCAGAGCCACGTACAGGTCCTGCGGGCGAACACCTCGGGAGTCCATGCTAATACCGGTAACCTCAACAGAATCACCGGATTCAGAACCCTGAACGCCACTAGCCAGCTGGGAACTCACCTGAGCACCCAATCCCTGCAGATGTTCGCGAAGGTGCGCCAAACTCACCGGGCGCACAGAATTCGGGCGCAGAGTCTGAGCGTCGCCGCCCAGCAGGTTCTGGCCGGGTGCGTGA
>ERZ773045.371-NODE-371-length-23193-cov-3.340695_pt1 | contig 23193 bp, 27 predicted proteins | sample MGYA00580635_ERZ773045 | MGnify/ENA primary metagenome ERZ773045 (study PRJEB29015, sample SAMEA2738115) | human oral metagenome | biome: human oral; feature: human-associated habitat; material: saliva | place: China | collected 2261 ...
TTATTACAATTATTTATTGACAGAAATTATTTTTTGTGTTAATATATAGAGGTAGAAAAGAGGTAATTAGTTATGTTGAAATATCCTTCCATTGAAAATTATTACAATGTATTTAAGAATAAGTATTTAAATTCCTTTATGGATGATGTGTTTTATGCTACTGAGAAGATTCATGGTTCTAATATGCAGATTTTAGTTACTCCTAATTCTGCTGAATATTATTCTCGAAATCATTTAGTTAATACAGAAGATAGTCTAGGTAGTAGATTAGATGCTTGTGAGAACACTCATCGTATGATTTCTCTTGTTCAAGAATATATGAGAGAGAATCCTGATGTGATTGAGGTCTATGTGTTTGGAGAACTATATGGTTCTGGGATTCAACACATGGAATATCAAGAGAACTTAGATAATGTTCGTAACTTTAGAGTATTTGAGATTTTTGTAAAGACAGATAAAGTATTTAGAAGTTTCTCTCTTGAGGAACTACAGAACTTTGTACCAGAGGATATTCTTGTTCCTTTTGTTCGCATTGACACACTAAAGAATTTAATGAATACTCCTCTTACTGCTGAATCTGCTTTAGGTGGAGAAAAAGAAGGTTTGGTATATAAGCCTATCAATTCTCAAATCTTTGAACTAGATAAGGAAACTGGTTCTATCCAGAATTATGTTGCAGTTAAGCATAAAACTGAAAGATTTACTGAAATTAAGAATAATGCTAAAGAAAAGAAACAGATTGAACTAAGTACAGAGCAGGCTAAGTTTAATTCTGAGATTGACCGTTATTTTACTATGGCTCGTCTTGAATCTGTAATGAGTAAGGAAACGTTTGATGTAGACCTAAAGAATTTAAGTAAGATTATTCCTTTATACTTAGCAGATGTTAAGGAAGATTATTTAAAGACAGGTGAGCCTTTCTTTGAGAAGATTTTCGGTAAGAAGGCAAGTCTTGTAGTACAATTAGTGAAAGAGTATTTAATGAGGGAAGAGGCTTAAAAACCTCTTTTTTCTTATTGACAACTAGAAGTAAAATATGATAAACTTAGTATGTAAAGAGAGGTAATCTTATATGAATACTTGTAATGTTGAGTGCCGCTGTCCTATGTGCGGCAAGTCTTATACAGTCACTGTTCCTCATGAAGGATTTATTGCTTGGAGAAATGGCGACAGAATCCAAAACTGTTTACCAACACTTTCTGATGAAGAAAGAGAATCATTGATGACAGGTATTTGTGGTGAGTGCTGGGATAAGATGTATGGAGAAGAGTGACTCACTAAATAAAGAGGTCATTGATAATCTAAATTCTATAACAGGAAATGCCTATACGCTGTACCATCCAAGAAATGTTGGATATTTATATGTAATTATCTCTTTCTTGATTATGAGTATTGTGTTTAATACGAATAGTTTTATATTGCTTTTCGGTGGAATATGCTTTGGCGTCAGTCTGTTTATAGATGGTTGTGAGTTCTCGAAGATGGATTTAGAGTATCTATACATGTTAAACCTTTCTGCCAACAAGAAAAAGAGTGCTTTATTATTAGATATAATCACACAATTCTTCCATAATGAATCTCTTTATGTTGAATTTGAAAGTGTAGAAGATGGAAATATTATCCTTAAAGCTACATTTTATGATTATAATGGTAATAGTAATGTAATCAATTACCCTAAGAACTACAATGTAACTAAAGGAAAGAAATATAAGATAGCAGACTTGATTAAGTAGGTGACTAATGTGTTAGATTTATTTTTAAATACTTGGGAGAAAGTAGTTAGTTTAATTATTAGGTTATTTAGTGTGAATGTGTAAAAGTAGATACCAAGGTATTTACTTTTTCTTTTTGTGTGATATAATGTGAAATAAGGAGACAATATATGCTTAAGAAATTAGATTTAATTCAATGTGGCATCATCTTAGTGATGTTAGTATTTTTCCCATTCAAAGGAACTTATCCAATTCTTTTTACTATTGGTGGATGGTTAGGTACTGTTGGTATTTTAGTTGGATTTATTAGTGTTCGAATGATTAACAAGATGGAAAGAAATAAAGAACACAGTTTAAGAATGAGTAATATATGTATTAATATGTCATTATTAAATTCGGTAGGGGTATACTATACTAACTCTGTTTCTTCACAAAATTTCCGTCTTATTGCATCAATTCTATTCTTACTCCTTTCCTTATGGCTATACACCCCTAAAAAGAGGTGGGAAGATGTTCAAGAGGACTTAAGAGAGTACAATGAAAAGAACTAATACATTTGTAACAATGGGTGCTAATGGTCTTGTAAGCGATAGAGAAGAAAATGATTTCTATGCTACTGAACCAAAAGCAACTGAATTATTATTAGAGAAGGAAACATTTAATCAAAACATACTAGAACCATGTGCAGGTATGGGTCACATTAGAGATGTACTTGTTTCTAATGGGTATAATGTAACTGCAACTGATTTAATCTATCGTGGTGTGGATGACATTAAACAGGAAGATGTATTTAATATTAAAGAATTTAATGGGGATATTATTACCAATCCACCATATAAGATTGCCCTACCTATTTTGAAACATTGTTTAGATATTATCCCAGAGGGTAATAAGGTAGCAATGTTCTTAAAAGTATTATTCTTAGAGGGTAAAGAACGAAAGAAGTTCTTTGAGGAGAATCCACCTAGATATATATATATCGCCAGTGGGAGATTGAATTGTGCCAAAAATGGAGATTTTGAGAAGTACACATCTAGTGCAGTTGCTTACGCATGGTTTGTGTTTGAAAAAGGTTACAAAGGCGATACGATTGTTAAATGGATAAATTAAAGTTATTGAAAAGGTATTGATGATATATTATTAGTAAGGTGGTGGATATGATGGTAAACTTTACAGTTCAATTTCCTCTTAAAACAGAGAAATATCAAGAAGATATACTTGATAAGCGTTTTGAGATTGGTAGACAGATTTATAACTCTCTGGTGAATATAACTCAAAAACGTTATAAGGAGATGATTAAAACCAAGGTTTATCGCAATCTCATCACTCAATTATCAGGTGATAAAAAGAGAGATAAAGATATTTGGCAACAAATCAATGATATTCGGGAACAATTTGGTATGTCAGAGTATTCATTTTATAAAGATGTACAGAGATTACAACACCACTTTTCTGATAATATTGATGCTAGAACAACACGAAAAATTGCATCAAACCTTTGGCAAGCCTATGAAAAATTCTTTTATGGAAATGGTTGGTATATTCACTATAAGAAATGTAATTCTCTTAACTCATTAGAGGGAAACACTAGCACACGAGGTATCCGTTTTAGAGATGATACGATTTTATGGAATGGACTAACTATTCCCATGATTATTGACTACAACAACTACTATGAAAATCAAGCACTAAAATCAGAAATTGCCTATTGTAGAATAATCAGAAGGTTTGTAAGAAAGAAATACAAGTATTATGTTCAAATCATTTTCAAAGGAACTCCACCTATTAAAGTAGACAACGAAACAGGTGAGGTCAAGCACTCAATAGGTGAAGGAGATGTCGGTATTGATATAGGAACATCTACCATCGCCTATTCCTCTGCTACGGATGTTAAAATCATTGAACTCGCTGGCAAAGTACAAGATATTGAAGATGAAAAACGTAGATTATTACGAAAGATGGATAGAAGTCGTAGAGCAACCAATCCAGATAACTATAACGAAGATGGCACAATCAAAAAACAAGGAAACAAGAAGGCAACTTGGAATAAGTCAAACCACTACATTAAGTACCAAAATCAGTTGAGAGAACTGTACCGTAAACAATCAGACGTTAGGAAATACCAACATGAGTGTTTAGCGAATGAGATTGTTTCTCTCGGTGATAATATTTATGTAGAAAAGATGAATTTCCAAGGTCTTGCCAAGAGGTCTACTAAAACAGAGAAGAATGATAAATGCAGATTCAAACGTAAGAAACGCTTTGGTAAATCTATTGCAAACAGAGCACCTGCTATGTTACTGTCTATGATAGATAGAAAATTATCTTATTATGGGAAACATTTGATTAAAATTGATACTTGGGATGCGAAAGCAAGCCAGTTTAATCACTTCGATGGAACATACAACAAGAAAAAGCTATCGCAGAGATGGAACGACTTTAACGGAATAAGAGTACAAAGAGATTTATATTCAGCGTTTTTAATAATGAATGTAGCAAGCGATTTGAAGAGCTTTGATATAAACAAGTGCAATGAGAGATTTGAGAATTTCTACCAACTTCACAATTTAGAGGTTGAAAGATTGAGTGGACATAGAAATTTAAGTAGTATAGGAATTTAAAGGTTTAAATAAATAAACAAAAAGGTTTTGGTACGAGCCTTATACTATCGTTAATCTGTTCGTTGGAGCGGTTGATAGTAAAAATCTTACAGAAATAAATCAGTCTTATGTGCTTTCGAGTACATCTGGAAGTTTACGTATGTAAGAACCTAACGTAAATCAAAACATTAGAGTACCAGAATGATTTCTTTTCTAGTGGTGGAAAAGGACACTATACCCCAACAATGAAAAACTTATGTTTGTACGAGAATGGACAAGCAAAGATAAAGTTTTCAAGAATATTAATTCAAAGGAAGAAAGATTGTGAGAAATAGAACTAAAATCACAAGTAAAGCAATTATCCGTAAAATACAGTAAATTACGTAGTTTTGGTTTAAAAAGAAAGGAAACAACATAATGGCTAAGAAAAGAGAATTGACAAAAGAAGAAAAAATTAAAAGTTATAAAGCATCGTCAATCGAAGCACTAACTCCACTACAGCATTTAAGAACAAGATTAAACCTAACTTTTGGAGATGAACGTGGGTGTGAAGAATATCCATTCTCGTCCCAGAAAAATGTTGCAATTCGGGAGGTTTGGGATAATGCATTAGGTGAAGTGGCAATTGGGGTAGCTAATCTTTTAAGAGTAACCTTTTATAAAGACGGTGTAGTAAAGATTGAGGATAATGGTAGAGGTATTCCAACGGATATTTCAGAAGATGCCTATGGAAACAAGGTGTCAGGTATTTTTAAGGCACTGGGTCTACTACAATCAGGCTCTGCACTTAAAGGTGTACAAAAGGGTAAATTTACCACATCACAGAACGGTGTAGGTGGTTCAAGTACAAATGGTACATCCGAATGGTTCAAAGTAAGAGTTTTTAAAGATAACGAAATTTACGCTTTAGACTTCTTGGACTATGTGCCTGGATTATTTGATGATAAAGGTGTATTCAAACCTGCTAAAGATAATTCGGAAATTTTTACCTTAAAAGATAGTCGTTCAAGGGAAGATAAAAAACTATTTCCTCATGGTTCTTCTGTTGAGTTTAAGTTAAATGATAAGTGGTTTATTGTTCCATATCCATTTGATAAAGATGATATTATTGCTCGCATTAAGGGTGCAGCCTATTTATACCCTCACACAACGATGGAAGTGTTAGAGGAACAAGAGGATGGTTCATTCGAACAACAAAGCTTTAAATCAGAAGAGGGTATTAAGGAACTTGTTGATATTCAAGTTGGTAACAACATTACTAAGATTATTGACCTTAATGGTGCTACAGCTTTTAGAGAAAAAGGACAGGGACAAAGTAATCCAAATATCCCTAAAGGTGCTACAGGGGAAACGTTACTTGAATATATTGATAAAGAATATAATGATGGTGATTTATTAAACGACGAGCGTGAGTTGTATTATTCATTAGCATTTAATTATAACAGTGGATATGATTGTGTTATTGACTCCTATTGTAATGATATTCGTACAACACTTGGTGGAGTACATGTTCAAGCATTAGAAAAAGCATTAACAGATGCGTTTAACACAAAGTTCCGTTCTATGAAGAATGGGTTAAACAAAAATGACAGTGATGTTGTTGTTAAAGACGTAGAAGAAGGTTTAACTGCTGTTTTATCAATTAAGACTAATGTACCAAGATTCGTTGGACAAGAAAAACAATTACTTGGTGGTAAAGAATTACAAAAAGCCTTATATGATAGTATTTACTCTCAATTAATTAATTGGTTGAATAAAGCATCTAATCGTGATGAAGTTGAAATCATTGCTAAAAAAGTTATCTCAGCAATGAAGAATAGAACACGTATTCAAGAACAACAAGAATTAAATAGAGAGAAGAATAAAGTTCTTAGAGATTCCTCAATGCCAGTTAAATTGGTGGATTGTGAAATTACTCATAGTCCTATATCAGAAATCTTAATCTCAGAGGGTGATAGTGCCTTGGGGGGTCTGAAGGCAGTTAGAGACTCTCGTTACCAAGCACTTTTACCTATTAGGGGTAAGATTTTAAACGTATTAAAGGCATCTCCTAGAGATATTATGCAAAATCAAGAGACACAAGACATTATCAAGTGCTTAGACTGTGGTTTGGGCGAAGATTTTGATATTGAAAAGATGCGTTATCATAATGTAATTATTGCATCGGATGCGGACGTCGATGGAGGAGCTATAGCCAACCTTCTTGTAACGTGGTTCTGGGTATTAATGCCTGAAGTAATTAAACAGGGAAGGCTATTTAGAATGTTATCTCCACTATATGAGATTATCGTCTCTAAAGACGAGGTTTACTATTGTGTAAATGCAGATGAGAAGAAAGAAGTCGAGGCAAAACTTGCTCAAGAAGGGAAACTAATAAAGGAGATAAAGCGTTTCAAGGGCTTGGGTGAAACATCTGAGGATGTGTTATTTGAGGTAGGGATGAATCCTGAAACTAGACGTATCGCTCAGATTACCATTGAAGATGTAGAAAAAGCAGAAGCAATTATTAACCTGATTTCTGGGGATGATGTAGATGCACGTAAAGAGTGGATTATGAACAATCCTTATGCACCAGAAGTTGTTGAGTTTAACGAGGAGGTTGAGTAATGGGTAAAAATCTAAAGGATTTTGATATTGATAAAATTTTAGAAAATACTAGAGAACCAATTAAGTACGAAATTGTTGATGTAATGAATGGTTGGGGACTAGAGTATGCTTATGCAACACTCCTTGATAGAGCACTTGTTTATAATTATGATTTTGTAAAGCCTGTTCAGTTAAGAAGTATTTGGGGTATGTACAAACAGGGGTTACGACCTGATAAGGGCAATGTTAAAGAAGGACAAGTACAGGCAACCATTATGGGTAAATATCACCCCCATTCAGATTCAAGTATCAAGAAGGTATTAGATGGTTGGGCACAAGCATTTGATTCAAGAGTACCACTTGTAAAAACAACAGGGCAACCTGGAAGATTTACTGGAGATAGTGCACCTGCTGCTCGTTATCTCGAAGTTGGTATGAATAAGGCATGTTACGAACTTGTAAGAGATACTCAAAATCACGGATGTTTATGGACATTTAATGAACAAGGTAATGAAATAATGCCCCTTACATTACCAGCAAGATGGCCGTTAGGAATTATTAATGGGACACAGGGTATTGCCACTGGTTTTGCTTGTAATATTCCACCACATAACCCTGATGAGGTCATGGAAGTGTGTATTGCATATCTACAAGGAAAAATAAAAAAACCTAATGATGTATATGAGTACATTAACGGTCCAGACTTTCCGACTGGTGCAACTGTTATTGGCATTGATGGCATTAAACAGTATTTAGAAACAGGTGAAGGAAAATTTATTGTTAGAGGTAGATACTCTATTAAAGAATTAAGTAAGGGTAGAGTAGAAATAGACTTCACTGAATTGCCATATAATGTTTCGGTAGAACAGGTAATTACAGACATCGACAATAAAAAGAAGAAAAATGGAAAATTCTTTGAAATATCGGAGATAAAAGATTTATCTGATAGACGTTTCCAAACAGATAAGTGTGAAGTAAAACTGGCTATTTATGTAAAAGCTGGAGCTAATCTTAATAAACTTATTGATGAATTATATCAATATACAAGATGTCAAGTATCCTATTCTGTAAATGCAACAACTATCATTGACAATAAACCTCACACAAATACATCTATGTATGAAATGATTGATGGGTTCTGTAGAATGCGTAAAGATGTTTATACACTTCGTTCTAAGTACAGATTAAAGGTTATTGAAAAAGACTTACATATCTTAGATGGGTTATTAAAGGTTTTGGTTGATATTGATGCGGCTATTAAGATTATTAGAAAATCTGATAACTCAGATATTGCATCAGAAAAGCTACAAGCTAAATTTAATGTTGACACTACTCAAGCTAACCAGATTTTATTAATGACATTGAAACAATTAACGAAAGCGGATAGTATTGAGATTAAACAAAAACAGAAGTCTCTAGTTGAAGAAAATAGTAAAATTCATGAGATTTTAAATGATGAAACACTATTAAATAATGAAATTATTGAAGAAATTAAGGAGACCTTAAAAATTATTTCCTCTCCAAGAAGGACTGAAATTGTCGGTGTATCAATGGAAGAAATGAAACAACAACAAAAAGATGTTGAAAAACAACGTAAGTTATTGTCTAAGGGTGTTGAGTGTTACGTTAATATTACAGGTGATAATATTTATAAATCAATAGACGAAACAAACAAATCTAAGATGAAAGTGCAATCTGATGGTGGTTTATTTGCAATCCATCGAGATGGTTCATGTAAGATAATATCAGTTGAACAATTACCCCTTGATACACCACAAAGTATTTCAACATTTACAGGTGGTAGAGATGTTGTAGGTATTACTGTGGATACAGGGTATGAAACGCTTGTTGTTTCTGATAAAGGAAATATCAACCTATTCAAAAACAAATTCAAGGAAGGATTATTCTGTAAGTCCCCAGAGCAGTCTATTATCTTTGCTAGTCCTATAACAGAAGATGATAAGAAAACCAAGAGTTTAGTTATTATCAATAAACATGGCGAATTATTCAAGATGGATTTGGATAAGCTAAAAGCAGTTAATATCGGTTCAGGTCTAATCACTGGCACAAAGTTAGTGGATATTGTATATGCGAACGTTGTATCTTCTACAGACATTATTAAAACTGTGTCAAAGAGCAAGGTTAAGTACACATCTGTTGAAGATTGCCCATCTAAGGGTCGTGGTTCTGGGGGTTATATATTACATAAATTAAAGGAAGATGATGAAATCATATCCTGTGATATTGTTAAAATGTCAGATGATATTGTAGTAACTGGTAGAGGAACGAGTGGAACTAAACTAAAGTAAGAGAGTTGTAATATACTCTCTTTTTCTTCTTGACACCATTGATTTGATGTGGTAGTATAATGATAGGAGATTTTATATGACGAAGATTTTAGATTTTGAATGTTTTGGTAATATCGTTAAACTGTATCTTGGTGAAACAGTTAATGGCATTTATGGGGATGACTGGAATGATATTCCTTACGAACATAATGCCGGTACAGTGTATGATAAGTTCTATACTGATACAGTAGAGATTGCTTTCCCATTATCTACACAAGTGTGTGAACCTTGTTTTGGGTATGATAATTCACCGTATTGTAAGAAGGATTTTCTGTTTAGGAAAGTTCCTTTTCTACTGTTTGGACAACTAGAGGAAACATGGAAATATCATGACTATGAAGAACTTTTAGAGACTGTTCCAACACTAAACAAACTGTATATCGGAGATGATTGGGAAGAAGTTCTTGTGAAATATGGTAAGTTTTTCACAATAGTAGAGAAAAACACGGATGGAACATGGGATACAATTCAATTTGAGTTCTCTGACCACGATGATAGGTTTGCTATTGATATAGGTGATATTGGCAGCCTAATTCTTGATAATATTATTACATCTAAGAATATTAGTTATACAAGTTATAGTGATGTAAGTACTACATATAAAGAAACAGTACACTTTGTTAAGATGTTTATTCCAGATTATAGTAATGTGGTGTATTCATCTTATAATGGGCATGTACGGTCTGTGTTTGATAAACTAAAAGATAATAACATAAAGACAATCTCATTGTTAGATGGTGATAAGGTTGTGGCTAAGTATGAGGTTACCTTTAAAGATGACCTCGATTCTGGTATGGCTTTTAGTAATGTATATCAGTACACACACGAAACAGTTGATGGGCTACATATCGTTATTACCGATGACATAGATGACCTTCAGTATTACAAAGATGCTGAGTGCGAAACAAGTTCATTAGATGAAGAAGGGCTTTAAATATAGGAGTACGGAAATTTATGGAAGAAATTGATAAGATTTATCTAAGTTCTTTTGGCTACTATGTACCAGTTACTAAGGAACTAAAGGAACGGTTTGAACAAGAAAAGAAAGAATACCAGAGAACAGGCAAAAAATTGGTAATTGCTTTTATTGGCAAGGCTAGACACGGTAAAGACACTATGGTAATCAATACTACACCTTTATGTGGTGCTAAGTGTGAACATGTTAGTTTTGCTAAACACTTAAAAGAACAAGCAAAGGCATTAGGTTGGGATGGAGAAAAGGATTTTGCAGGTAGAAATCTATTACAAGCATTATCCAGACCAGTGAAGAATTATTACAATGAAAAGGCATTAGATGACCCTGAGCATTATGGTATTTATGGAAATGATAATTATTATAGTGCCATTGTATTAAATCAGATTTTGAATAGTGATAATAAGGTATTCTTCTTATCTGATATGCGTTTCCTATGTGAATACAACCTGTTTAAGAATTGCAATGATATTGACTTTAAGGTTGTGCTAATTAACCGATTAAACCCAGATGGTGCAGAGTTTGACAACGGACTTACAGAAGAACAGAAGAATCATCCAAGTGAATTAGAACATCTACAAATACCTTATGACCTACGATTTGACATTGTATCTATGGAAGATAGCAAATGTGCGAGTGAAATTGTAAATGACTTGTGGCTGTAAGTTATGCTATTTATTTTATGAGAGGGATATGGGTATGGTTGAGATAACGAAGAAACAGAGAAAGAACATTAAGAAGTATTTAAGTAGAGTAAGAAAATTAGTGTTTTTCGAGAAATATACTGCACTATCTACTAGCGAAAAGTTAAAGTATTTCTTGACATATTACCTAGGACACTTATTTGGTGGATTTCTTGTATCATTACCATTGACCGTAGCATTTGGTGGTTCGTTCCTAAAAGCTCTCACACTATCAGAAATCTTTGTGTCTATCATAGTTCTAGTAACAATCCCACATCATCAACGAGAAACTGGGAAAATGTTTTTAAACACTGGAATTGAAAAGACATATAGAGATGGTGCTGAGTGGATTGTTCAAGATAGTAATGGAAGATACTTTACATCCTGTGATACTATCCCCACAGATAACCTAGAGAACTTTATACTGTGTGAGGATAATGTAGAAGTTGTTGGACTACCTACAAACACAATAGGTTCTATTGGGGAACTATTGTTGGGTAGTTTTAGCCACTTGACAAGCTAAAAACGTATGATATGATTTGAAGTGAGAATAGGAGAGGAAATTAAATGGACATAGAACAGGCAAGAAAAGAGTGTAGACATACTTATCTACAACTCCAACCAATTGCTAAGGAAGCAGTCGAAAAGTATAGTAAACCAATTGATACGATTGTAAAAGAAATGTCAAAGTTAGAGTCAATGACTGATGAAGAAATTAGACAATTAATGATGAGATTATCTATTGAGTGCTATTTCTTTGGTAACTATACAGCAGAAAGTTCATTGATGAGCGATTGTGCTACTATCTTACAAAAAGAGAAAAATGCAAAGGAATACTCAACTGCAATTGGAACACAAGCAGAAAAAACAAGTATTGCAACAATCAATTCAATGGATAAACAAGCAGTAAGTTCTTTATATAAGATGGTTAAGGACTTAATGAGTGTTAAATTAGATGAAGCACATAGATTAGTAAATACATTAAATAGTGTATTGATTAGCAGGAGTGCAGAAAAGAAAATGAAGATGGGAGTTCGAGATGAGTAAGGAAGTAACAGAATTAGATTTAAAATCATTTAAAGCAGATGTTGAGGCACTTAATAAAAAGTGGGGGAAGAATAGACTATCCAACATCATTGGTGCAGTCAGACGATTGAGTTTTGGAAGCGTATCAGCAAACTATGCAACATTTGGGGGAGTACCGTATCAAAAACTTATTGTATCTAGTGGAGTAGAACATAGTGGAAAAACATTAGGTGCTTGTCAGTTAATGGCACAATATCAACATGAAAATCCTGGTAAGGTTTGTGTATATGTTGATGCTGAAAACACCTTACGTGGACAAGAGGAATTTCTTTGTAAAATGACTGGGCTAAGTACGGAAGAAGGAAAGTTCCTACGTGGTGAAGTTGATGGAATGTCAGCAGAACAGATATTTGATTTTATCGAAGATTTACAATTAAAGCCTTGGATTGGTATGATTGTACTAGACTCTGCACCAATGTTGATTCCACAAGAAGTTTTAGATAGTTCAAGTACTGTGGATAAGGGAATGAGGGCTAGTATTGCTAAGGCACTAGGAGTATTCATTAGAAAAATGACAACCCTAACAGCAAGAGTTGGAAATATCTTATTAGTTATCAACCAAGTAAGAATTGAAAAACTACATAATGGGGCTATTCGTTATAATGAACCATGTGGATATGCGCTTAATTATTATCCATCATTTAAGATGAGATTTGGTACACGTAAGTTCATCAACGCTAAGGGGGAAGAAATCTCCGATTCGAAAGCAACTGAGGCAGTTGGATTCAGAATTTCATTTAGTACTACAAAGAGTAGAGTTGGTGCAACAAATCGTGGTGGTGGATACATCACATACTTATACGATAGTGGTATGGACTATCTTGGTGATTTAGTGGCTACTGCAACTACTTTTGGTTATATTACAGCAGGTGGTGCTTGGATTACATTAACAGACCCATTGAGTGGCGAGGTGCTCACTACAAAGGGTGGAGAACCATTAAAGTTCAATGGTAAGCAAAAACTTATTACTTTCTTAAAGGAACATCCAGAATTTGCAGAGAAGTATACGGAACGTTTAGAGCAAGCGATGTCAAATAATGGTAACATTTCATTGTTGGCTGACGAGGACTTGTCCGTAATCTTAGAACAGGAGCAACAGGTTTCTAACTATGATTCAGACGAAGAGGCTGAGTTTAAGAAAGAAATGGAAAAACTTGACAGAGAGGAAGGTAAAGTCTAGTGGAAACACATGTGAAATTACCTTTCGAACAAGGAATAAAACATCCTACAAGATATTATTCTAAGAAACAAGAGAAAAATGTTGCTAAGGCTACAGGTGGTGCTACTGTGAAAAACAGTGGTGCTACCATGTGGCAAAAGGGTGATGTAAATGTAAGTGATGTTTCTATGCTAATTGAATGTAAGACATGTGTAGAGCCAAAAAAGTCATTTAGTATCAAAAAAGAATGGATTACTAAAAACAGAGATGAATGTCATTTCATGAGAAAAGACCACAGTGTAATCTCATTTAATTTTGGAGATGATGATGGCAATTTTTACATCTTAGAAGAACATGATTTTAAATTATTCCTTGAGTTCTTGCGTAATCAGAAAGAAGAATAATTATGACGGTGAAAGAATATTTATTGCAGGAAAAAAAGTATGCTACCTGCACAAATGGTGGGAATACAGTAAACAAGATTGTGCTACAGAGTAGTAAGTTTAAACCAATAAATAAGGTACTTTATGAGTTGGATAGCACACTACGTGCAACATTACCACTAATTAATAAAACTAGTAATGAATATAAGACAATCAAAGAACAATTAGAACAAACAAAGTTCCTCATTAATCTTTGGGGACAAGAGGTTACAGGTTGCTAAGGTTAGACTGTATAGATATGCCAAAGCGACAATTAGATTATGTAATTAAGGATTATATTATCTACTTGTATGAGTTGGCAAAAGAGCATGGTACAGATACAATTAGAATATTTAATCCAGACAACGTGGATGAGCTATACGAATTTACATTCCCTTACAAACATAGTAGAGAATGTATCTTTAAGTGTGGTTTATTTAGTGCTATCGTATCGTTTAGTGATATGGATAGAGTGGGAGCATTGAGTGGTTTCTTTAAAGATAGACAATTTGTAATAGGTAAAATCGGTAAGTGAAAACAAAAGATATAATTGAAGGACTACTTTATGTAAGTGGAAATAATCAATTAGTAAAACAAGCATTGGAACTATCTCATATTCTATCTGATGAGAGAGATTGGGAAAGTGTTCCACATTTAGAATTGTTTTACTTAGATAGGTTTAAATCACCTACATTTTTATGCGTTGTAGATAAGATTTATCGAGTATATGTTATCGGAGAAAGAGAAAAAGGACAATCTTATAATGTATTAGAGATAGATGGAATGACTACAACACATTTAACTATTTCAAAGGGTGAATTAAAGAAAAGGATGTTACAAGTTGCTAAGGAAACAAAAGAATTGTATCTACCTGACACATTTGCTCAGAGATTGATTTATATTAAGCCAGATTATCTAAGTGGTAGAATTGCAGATGAAGATATTTATATATTTAATCGCTTAGAAGATACTGGTACACTATTTACCCCTTCAAAATGGTCTATTGGGGTTGATATTTATTCTACTAGCAATAAGGAATTTAAGACTAGTGGTAATGATATTATAAAGGCTATTTTTGCAGAATTTTAAGAAGAAAGGCGAAACATGACATTAGAAGAAACCGTTAAGATTGACATTCAACAGGATTCATTCCATGAAAAAGCAATTAACAATCAATTAAGTAAGGAAGATTTAGAAAAGTTACAAACAGCACGAAAGATGTTCCAAGAAGAAATCAATGTATAAATTAAAAAGCTCACATATTTCAAACGAAAAGTATTACAACCGACTAGAATCAGATTTAGAATTGCAAAGTAGATTTAGAACACTAGACTTTAATACTCTATCAGAAATTATTCTCCATGATGAGATTACTCCTAGTGTTTATAGTAATGCAGTATGCGCATTAACTGTATCGGACTCTTTTAAAATCCCTTTATTATTTAGTGAGGCTAGATATTTATTCTTTGCTTTACAAGTGAATAGATTGTACTATGAAAAGAATACAGGAGTTAAGATTAACTCTCTATCACAAGCAAAACTAATGTATGATGAAACAGGTAATAGTTTTACTGAGATGGCACTAGAACAATCAGACAACAGTAGACAGATTAGATTTGAAAGATTCATGGCTAGACATCGTATCTTCTTCCCTAACTGTAATCTATATTGGGAAATCCCGATTAGTTTTTACAAAGATGGGGAAACAGGTCAAACATGTGTTACACCTGCAGGTAATGTTAATCCTTATGCATTAGTAAGTATTCCTGCGATTGAGAGTGAGAAATTCAAGATTCCTCGTAATATTTATTTAAAGTTCTTCTTAGGAACTCACAGTAAGTTAGTATGCAACACTACAAAGGATATTGCATTAAACTTCAATCAATTAGATGGTGATTTAGCACTACATGTTCTATCATTCTGTGGCTACTCAAAGAGATATACTATCATCAAGGATGAAAATACTGACTATTATTATGACAATGAGAGTAGATGCCTTGTTGCAGAACTATTACATAAGGATAGCAAGGTATTTAACTCCAATGAAGAAAATGCAGAAGAGGCAGTATATTGGAGTAAGATGAGTTACAATAAGTACTTCTTTATGAAGAACCATAAGGAGTATATACCAGTTCTACATGGTGATACCATCGAAATCTACATGCGATGATTGAAGTAGAAATTAACCAAGCCTACCTAAGTGGTAGAGAGTTTGGAGGAGAAGTATGTAATTTAATAAAAGATAAGATTGATTGGAATACTCAAAACACAATCGTATTACCAGATGGTCTAAGTTATATGACTGAATCTTTCTTTCTTGGATTTACCGAGGAAGTTCGTAATCACACAAATAATTTAGATGCGGTAATTAAATTCAAGTGTGGAAATGAGTATATCCGGTCATTAGTAAGGATTTATTCTGAATGTTACAAGAAAAAGAATTAGAAAGACTGCCAAGTAAATACTATTCAGATGGAAGATTTACACAATTCTTCTATTATAGATTATACACAGTTGGTAAGGCTTTCTTCAAAGAAAGAATTATAGAATTAGACACAGAACATATTTATACAAGAGAGTCAGTAAAGGAAGTAATTAACAAAGACGCCAGTGCTAAATTAAGTGGCCCTTATGCTGATAGATTAATTTATGCTGATGAAAAGTGGTATGAATATCGAAATTCCCACTTAAATGAGTTCGATACAAAAGAAGTAACAGACTCACTGGATGATTTCACGGCATCTAAATCTTCTTTTATGCCAAATCACAAATTCACTCTTCAAGAGGCTGTTATTGGCTATCTCATTTGTAATGAACAGTTGGGTGAGTTTGATAAGACTAACTTACCAAAGTATACTAAGTTGGAATCGAAGAAAGAATTTGCTGAGAAACATAAGGCAATTCGTAAAGCAATTCGAGAAGAGTTAGAGATTCCAAGTGAAGAAGCATTACAAGTTAAACACGTAGTAACTAAGGTTGACATGAAACCAATTGGAAAGAAGAACAGACCAAACACATCAGATTCAGAAGTGTTGGATGTCTTTAAAGAAGACTGGTTAGAATTTCTGTGTAACTAAGTATTGACAATGTTAAGTTCAATGCTATAATTGGGGTAGAATTTACCCCTAACTTCAAGTTGTTAGTACATTCAAATTTTGAAGTGTTGGTGCAATTCCAACAAACTTGACTAAAAAATAATGGTTAGGAGTGGTTTTGATGAGTAATAATCAATATGATATTTTACAAGCAATCAGACGTAAAGATTACATGTACGTTTGGGAACGAACAAAGTATCTAGGATACCAAGATGTATCCGATATGGAAGAACGCTATTTGCTATTTAGAAAGGCAATTAGTATTTTTAATCCTGACCAAAATAACAATTTTATAAGTTTTTACAAGAGATACATGGTTAATAACAAGATTAAAATTCAAATTTTTATATCACAGATAATAAGAATATTATTAAAGAACTAAAGAACAATCACATCTCCCCAGAAACTTCTGAAGGAAAGGGAAGAAAGTATGTTCTAAGTCAATTGGAAGAATGGGAGAATGATATTGAATGAGAGTACAGACACAAATTTCATACACAACAATACCTAAGAAAGCATTACTTGATACGTCACTTTCCTTGCGTGCTAAGGGATTTTACGCTTGCATGATGTCTGGTATTGAAGTTGAAGATGAAAATGCTTTCAATGAGTTGTTTGAAAATGGTTACATTGAGTTGAAGAAAAATGAGTATGTCCTATTGATTTCTCCAATAACAAAGAAAGAAAAAGTTGAAGATGTATCTGATATGCCATTCTATACTGAACCAAGTAAGAAGTTAAAGAAGAAAAAGTCAAAAGCATTACCAGAGATTATAACAGAGTGTGTGAACGCTTATACAACAGATGATGGCGAAAGAAAGCAGTTAATGAGATACTTTAACTTGCGATTAAATCCACCAGAAACATCTAAATTTTACAATCATAAGTTAATTGGCAAGCAACATATTCAGAACATTTTGAGGTCTCTAGATTCTTGTCCTACAAAGATTGAAAGTATTATTCAAAGTATTGATAAAGAGTGGAGTATGTTCTACCCATATCACAAAGATAACTATAAGAAGAGTAGAGATAATACTGCTAGTTCCTCTTTTACAGAAGAAGAATTGATGAGTATTCGAGATAACAAGGAGACGTTCTAATTTATGGAGAGAAACAATAACTGTTGGTATAAAGACATATGTAAGTTAGATTGTCATAATTGTGTAAGATATAGAACAATTGTAGATATGTTAGAACGGTCTGAATTACCAAAAGCACAATGGTATCCAGATAGATTGACTCCTACAACAGAAGAAGATAAGAGAACCTTTGGAAAGTTAAAGGATATTCAACGTAAGATAGATAAGTATATTGAACACGGATATAACTTCTTTCTAGGTTCTATTGAAAGTGGTACAGGAAAGACTACATGGGCTATTAAGTTAATGCTCAGTTATTTTGATAAGAAGTGGAGTACATCTGGAATTGATTCAGTTGGACTATTTGTCCATGTACCTACTCTATTAAGACAATTAAAGAACTTTAGTAATCCAGTGTCAGATGAATATATTGAAAAGATTAAAGAGAGTGATGTTGTAATTTGGGATGATATTGCAACAACTCCTCTAACTGACTATGAATACAATCAATTATTGGTTTTGATTGATAGTCGAACGATTAATAAGAAATCAAACATTTATACAAGTAATGTTGTTTCAAAGGATGAACTATTAAAAGTATTGGGAGCTAGATTAACCAGTCGAGTATATAATTCATCAATTGTTGCTATCTTTACTGGAAAAGATGTACGTGGAATAGTGTTGTAAGGGGGATAGGTCATGATTGAGTTACAGTATTTAAGTAAACTAATTATTTCAAAAGAATACAGTTTATTATCTGCTAGTGGTATTGGTGTAGACCATTTCCCTAACTATCCTAAAGAATATGAGTTTATTAAGGCACACTTTGATAAATATAACACTATTCCTGATGTAGCAACATTCAAAAATAGATTTCCAGACTTCAAACTTATCCAAGTGGGTGAATCTAATGACTTTCTAATCAGTGCCCTTAGAGAATCTTACACATATAATCGTGCAAGAGAGATTTTAAATAAGGCAGAGGATTTAGTTAATGAAGATAGTAATATCGGTGTTAATTACATTCTTAAAGAGTTAAGTGCATTGCCTACAAACTTTGGGGTGGTTGGTGAAGATATTATTCAAGATGCAGAAAAGCGTTATGAAACACTGATTGATAGAAAGAACAACCGAGATAAGTACTTCTTTAAAACCGGTCTTACTGAGTTAGACATGGTAACAGGAGGTATTCAACGTAAAGAAGAATTTATATTACTCTTTGCAAGAACTAACCAAGGTAAATCTTGGATTAGTCAGAAGATTGCTATTTCTGTTTGGGAACAGGGATATAATGTAGGTTATTTCTCTCCTGAAATGTCTGGTGAATCCATTGGTTATCGTTTTGATACAATGTACAAGCATTTCAGTAACAGTATGTTGGTTAATGCTATAGATGTTGGCGATGAAGAGACTGTCTATAAACAGTATATTGAGGATTTAAGAAAACATAAGAATAAGTTCCTGGTAACTACTCCTAAGAGTTTTGGTAAAGATACAACTGTCTCAGCAATTAGAAGTTGGGTACTTGAAAATAAGTTAGACTTCCTAGTTATTGATGGAATGACGTACTTAAAAAATGAACGTGGTAGAAGTAAAGAATCTACTACTGAAAGACTAACAAGTATCAGTGAAGATATTATGGAATTGTCCGTTGAAATTGGTGTTCCCATTATTGGTGTTGTACAAGCAAATCGTGAGGCTGCGGGTGATGACGTTATCACTGCTCCTACGCTAGAAACAGTTCGTGGAAGTGATGGATTTGCACACAATGCATCTAAGGTATTCTCTATGAGAAAGACATCTAATACACTAGAATTAGCCATTCTAAAACAACGTAATGGTGTTGTAGGTAATAAACTATTGTGGGATTGGGATGTTGATAAGGGATTCTTCCAATATAAGCCTAATAAGGCAAGTGGTTTGGAACAACACGATGCAGAAATCAGTGGAGAATTAACAGGTAAATTCAAAGATTCATCAGAGTTTACTGATGTGTTCTAAAACATGAAAAAAGTTTTCAAAAGTAAGTACGTAGGTATTTACTTTTTTCTTTTGATATGTTATACTATGAGAAGATAGGATGGGTGTAAACTAATGAAAAGAAAAAATGAATTTGACTTAAATAAGATTTATGAAGTAAGTACATCAAAGCAGGTTATTTCTGCGTACTTAGACAGTTTTGGAATTGAAAAGGTACATTTCAAGGCTTTTGAGTATGAAACAAAGAAGAACATTGATATTTATGTAGACTTTGCTACTATTTCACTTGTTGCAAATGATATTGCAACTGGCAGACTGTTTAAGATGGTTCAAGATAAGGGATACCAAATTGTAATCAATGGTGTTCCAAAGTCTAAGAACAGAGATGGAAAACCAGAATCAAGAAAGATGTATGTAGCATCTTATAAGAATAAGTTGTATGTAAATACGTCTATTGGAAATGGTAAAGTAACAGAAACTGGTGCTATTCTTCCTGACGGAGAACCAGATACAAAGATTAGTGTGGGTATGACTTATGAAGATTTCTGTAAGTTATTCTTATATACACATGATGTAGTTAAAGCATATCTTCCAAAGTTCGTCATCGAAATGGTGAAAAATGCAGAAGAAAGTCGTGAAAACAGTAAGTAAGTAAATTTGAAAGGTAGGGAAATTTGTGAATATAACTGAACTTTATAAACAGGAATTAGCATATTGGAAGAAACAAAATGTAAAACTGTTTGGCGTAGAACCTATTGATGAAACCTTACCTTTTTCTGATATACAAGCAATCATAGATGAGTGTTGTACAAAGTATTGGAACAGTGATAAACCATGTAAACTTGTAAGACATCTAAACTCCTCTGATAGATTGGATAAAGATGTTGCAAAGAGAAAACCTAATAGTTTTCAATTAAAGTTAAATGTCAGAAACATGTGTATTGATATGTATGCCGAATATGATGATAAGGGAAAGTATAGATTGTGTAAGATTGGTGCTTTCCCTACTCCTTCAAATGATTTATCTTGGATAGTTAATTATGCACACTATACACCAAGAATTACTGCACTAAGAGATTTATACACAATCATTAGTAAGGTAGATGAAAATACAATCATTGGTGAGGGTTGGAAATACTTTATTGATAAAGATGAGTTTACTGTTTTAGTAACTAAGAATGTATTTGAGCCAGATAATGATGTTATCTTCAATTCACAATTATCATATAGAAGTAAGTGCTTATTACAAGCATTTTTAGATAAGGAATTAACAGCAAGTACATTTAAAGAGGCTATGAGAAATATGCCAATCATTCCTAATGATAGTGTATTTGCTTTTAAGTATATGCGACTAGAGTACTTTGAAAACATTATTTTTAAGGGTACAAAGTTTGCAAAACCATTAACAGGACAATTATTAGGCATTAACAGAATGTTTGTTAGTCCTAAGAAATTGTTTAGTGAAGGTGGAAACTTATTAGATGGTGCATTAACTGCGACTACTTCTAAGATTGAAGCATTAGAAAGTTTTAGAACAGTGTGTAACATATATAGGTCTGATACAGGATATAAACCTGCTTTTACCTATGATGATACTATTGGTATCTTTGATAGTTTTAGAACCGTTACATCTGGTGAGGCTGGTAGACAAAGACTATTACTAGATAATGTATTTGTAAGACATGGTATGTTGTATATCACAGAAGAAGGTAAGAAAGAGCAGAACTTCTTCTACTACTATAAGAAACCACAGGAGATTAGATTGTCATGTTTATCTTCTGCTCCATTCTGCAATAATGATAAGGCAAAGCGTATCATGATGAACGCTAAACTAACTTCTCAATCTGTACCATTAGAGGAAGAAGTTGATGGTATGTCGCATAGAATACTTGCAAGAGTAGGGTTCTGTGATTTGGGTGGTTATTCTTATGCAGATAGTATTATTATCTCCGAGAGTTTTGCAGAGAGATTACGTACAAAGGGTAGTAAGGTTTTCTATATCAAAAAGGGTAGTGAACAAGAACAATCATTAGTATATAATCGTATTGAAGAATTATTTACAAAGGGTGAAATTGTTGGTGAGGCATATGAAAACCTTAATGTAGATAGAGTGGAATACATTGAAGATATTATTAGAGTGTTTGTATCTTGGGAAATTCCATTCAGATTGGGAGATAAAATTACTAATTTACATGGTGCAAAAGGCACTGTTGGGTTAATTTTACCTGATGATAAAATGCCAAAACTATTAAATAAAGTTGGTAATATGGAAGCAGGCCCGTTAGAGATAATCATTTCTGGGTTTAGTACAACTAGACGTGTTTCATTAGGGCAAATCTTTGAGGCTTGGTCTCTTGCTAGTGGTATTGAGTTTAAACAAGGTGAGGACTTTGCATCTATTGCAGTAGAACGTTACCAAAAAGAAATGAATGAATATGCAGAGAAGTCTATTGTTGAATATAACGGAGAACAAATGCGTATTCCATTAGGTCTTAATAATATCATGAGAATACACCACCATGCCTTTACTCATATTTCTCCAAGTGGTTTAAGATTTGGTGAGATGGAGTTATTACACTTAGCGGCAAATGGTTGTACTGCAATCATGAAAGAGTTAGACCTAAGAAGTAATAGAATGGATTATAGTTCAATGACATTACAAAGAACTAGAGAATTACCTGATAAGATTGGTAAACCACGTTTAGCAATAGAAGATAGTTTTAAGGTTCTTGGATATGAATTGGACTATGAGGATGAGGAGGAAGTTGAAGATGAAGATAAATCGCTTAGTGATTGAAGATAATCCTGCAAGAGAAGTTACCTCATCACGATTGTTTGAGAAATCTGTTGTACAACGAAATGGGGAATTTGCCTTTGATGAAAATGGTATATTTAGTTATAAAATCTTCCCTAGATATGTAGACCATAAACTTAATACAGACTATGGGTATATTGACTTTGGAGAATTGTGTATTCCTAGATATTCCCTAACAAATAAGTCTGAATTGTTTAGAGATTTATTACATTATAATGGGTTTATCTATGATGGTGAATATGTTAAGTTAGACCTATCAAGTGATTTAACTAAGTATGATACTTCAAAGATGTTAATTGGCAAGGAAGCATGTCTTGCAGTTTTTGGCATGAGCGAAGAAGAATACAACTTAAATGTACAAAGTAAGATTTGTGTTATTCATCCAAAATATAGACCACCAATTAAAGATAAGGTAACCGGTAAATATCATTTATCAAAGATAAATCAAGCATATATTGATATTATCAGATTGAAGAATAGATATGACTTTTACTGTGCTGAAATCAAAGAACGAGATATTTGGTTTGAGTTAGCAGTTAAGAATCATATTATTAGTCACTTAGAGATAATCTATAATCAATTGATTTCCCTTATGCAGGACGGTAAACGTAGTAAGGTGCAATTGGAATTAAAAGGTCATCCGGTAGACGGTATG
>ERZ773045.381-NODE-381-length-22926-cov-6.178436_pt1 | contig 22926 bp, 21 predicted proteins | sample MGYA00580635_ERZ773045 | MGnify/ENA primary metagenome ERZ773045 (study PRJEB29015, sample SAMEA2738115) | human oral metagenome | biome: human oral; feature: human-associated habitat; material: saliva | place: China | collected 2261 ...
AGCCTGATACCATAGCGGTAAGTGCTAAGCAGCATGCTGATGCTGAAGAAGTGCTAGCTGCTAAGTGCGCTGAACTCGGATCTGGGCTTAGAGTGGTTGATGAAGCTGCTATTGAACCGATTTCATATGGAATAGGAGAACAACGCTTTAATTACGGCTCCTGGGCGGACGTGACCATATCGCTTGCGGGAACGCACCAATTCAGCAATGCCTCGCTCGCTCTACTTGCGGTTGAGGCATTAAGGGATAAAGGAGTCCTTATACCAGATGAAGCGATATACGATGGACTCAGAGCTGCAAGGTGGGTTGGACGATTTACGGAACTAGCAAAGGACCCAACGGTAATCATCGACGGTGCACATAACGAGGGTGCAGCTATGGCACTTGAATCGTCAATTCGCCAGTATTTTGGGGATAAGAAAGTTATACTGGTTATAGGTGTATTTAAAGATAAGTAGTACGATAAGCTGCTCTCACACTTAGTGCCGTTATCAAAGCAGGTTATAACGGTTGAGACGCCGAATAACGATAGAGCTATGCCAGCAATTGAGCTTGCACAAAAGGCGCTCTCTTATTCGAAGCATGTCGAGGCATCGGAAAGCATTTGCCAGGGCGTGGATAAAGCGTATGAATATGCTAGTAAGGATGATGTTATCCTCGTATGTGGCTCGTTATCATTTCTTGGTGATGTAAAAAGGATTGTAGAAAAAAGGGGGACGAACAATGGATAGAGAAAAAATCATGAATGGGGTAAAGCTAATACTCGATGGAATTGGTGAGGATGTCACAAGAGAGGGATTGCTCGAAACTCCTGAACGTGTTGCCAAAATGTATGAAGAGTTAGCAGGTGGATACACTGATTCTGCTAGCACACACTTAGCGAAACGCTTTGATGTTGAGAACAATGACATAGTTCTTGAAAAGGACATAGAGTTTTACTCACTATGCGAACATCACATGCTCCCATTCTATGGACGAGTTGCCATCGCATATATACCTGACGGCGAGGTAATTGGACTTAGCAAGATGGCTAGAACTGTCGAGGTATTTGCCAAGAGACTGCAGCTTCAGGAGAGAATGACAGCGCAGATAGCTGATGCATTCATGGAGGAGCTAAATCCAAAGGGCGTTATGGTTATGATTGAAGCTGAACATATGTGCATGACTATGCGTGGTATCAAGAAACCTGGAACCAAGACAGTTACGGTTATGGCGCGCGGAAGCTTCGAGAATGACGAGCGTCTTCAGAATACATTTTTTAGAATGCTAGAGCACAGGTAGTAGATTAAATGGCTTATTCTGTAATAAATTTGAATACTTGTAGCGACATTACTTCTAATAACAATGAGTCTATGAAGAGGCTTGAGTCCATCTACCGTGATGAATATTGGCTAAGGTGTATGAAAGAAATTGAATGTGCTGAAGCTAATAGGATCTACTGTAAACATGACTTTATCCATATGATGGATGTAGCTCGCATAGCATATATATTTTCACTTGAAGAGGCTTTAAACATACCGAGGGATGTCATCTATGCTGCAGCATTACTTCACGATATAGGACGAAGTGAGGAGTATAATGATGGCATTCCTCATGATGAAGCAGGCGCTAGGATTGCAAAGGAAATTTTGAAGAGGTCATCATATAGCGATGAAGAGAGAGAAGCAATAATTTCTGCGGTTCATGGCCACCGAGGTAATTCTGAACCCGAAGAGACTGGCGGTCTTATAGGAATATTAGCCTATGTCATTAAGCGTGCGGATAAGGAATCGCGTCTATGCTTGAACTGTGATGCACGTGATACTTGTAAGTGGCCGGATGATAAGAAGAATCTGAACATCAAGTACTAATGTGGTTCATTATTGCTAAGTCCACAATAGTTATGTGGAAAGGATAAGGAATAAAATGAAAATTGGAAATAAAAACTTTGATTTAAAAAATGATTGTTACATAATGGGGATCCTTAACTTCACTCCCGATTCATTTTCTGACGGAGGTAAGTGGAACGACATGGATAGTGCGCTGCGTCACGTTGAAGAGATGATTCATGAAGGTGCTGCAATTATTGATATCGGCGGTGAGTCGACTAGACCTGGACACATTCAGATTACGGAAGAGGAAGAGATCGAGAGAATCATGCCTGTAATAAAAGCAGTCAAAGAGCGATTTGATGTTCCAGTATCAATCGATAGCTACAAGGGATCAGTTGTTCTGGCTGCTCTTGAATGCGGAGCTGATATGGTTAATGATATATGGGGATTTAAGTACGATGAGAAGGTAGCTGAGGCAGTAGCAAAGTATGATGTCCCAGTTTGCCTCATGCACAATAGAAATAATACTGAATACACTGATTTTGTTAAAGAGTGGCTAGATGATATGCGTGGTTGTATAGATATCGCTAAGGCTCACGGCGTAAGTATGGACAAGATTGTAATGGATCCTGGATTTGGTTTTGGTAAAAAGCCCGAGCATAATCTTATGGCTATGCATCACTTAGATAAAATGAAGGAGCTAGAGCTACCGGTTCTACTGGGCACTTCTAGAAAGTCCACACTTGGACTGATTCTAGATCTACCAGTGGATCAGAGACTCGAGGCAACTATAGCAACAACAGCTTACGGAGTAGCTCAGGGGGCATCAATAATAAGAGTACATGATGTAAAAGAGAACTATCGTGCGATGAAGACCATGCAGGCAATTCTAAGGGAGCGTATCTAAGATAAGTTTGTAATTTGTAAATGGAACATATTATCAATAATTCACACAGCTTGAACGTACACGAGGAGACGGAATATGCACGATGAGATTAAAATAACTGACCTTGAAGTCTTTGCAAATCATGGGGTTTTCCCTGAAGAGAATACCTTAGGGCAGAAGTTTATATTTACGATAAAGTTATATACGGATACTAGACTGGCAGGCAGGACAGATGAGCTAGAGGATTCGATTAACTATGGTGATGTAGCATCATTTGTCACCGAATACACTAAAACTCATACCGTGAAGCTTCTTGAAGCTGCTGCTGAAGAGTTAGCGGAGGCAATGCTGCTCCGATATGATATGGTGAAGGGTGTCTCTGTTGAGATTAAGAAGCCATGGGCTCCGATTGGACTTCCTCTTAGAGAGGCTTCTGTCAAGATTGAGCGCTTCTGGCACAATGCTTACATCGCTATCGGATCAAATATGGGTGACAAAAAGGCATACCTTGACTTCGGAGTTAAGAGTATAGGAGAAATCGAAGGGTGCAGAGTTAATAAAGTATCTGAATATATTAAAACAGAGCCTTATGGTGGTGTTGAGCAGGATGATTTCTTAAATGGAGCGCTGCAAGTTGATACGCTACTATCTCCTAAAGAGCTCCTTAGCGAGCTACAGCGAATTGAACTTGAGGCACATCGCGAGAGGAAGGTGCACTGGGGACCAAGGACACTTGACCTCGATATTATCATGTATGATGACTGTATAATTGAGGAAGATAATCTTACTATTCCTCATATCGAGATGCATAAGAGAGATTTTGTTCTAGCTCCATTAACTCAGATTGCCCCTCATCTCCGCCATCCTGCACTTAACAAGACAGTAATGCAACTACTTGAAGAGCTTAAAGGATAAAAGCTAAGCTAATTAAATATTTTTCACATATTCTAAGAAAGTCGGTGTTATACTCATGGACTTTCTTTTTTTATTTGAATATATTTAAAATATAAGAGAGTATCTTGTAACGTTTTAGATTAAGCAGAGTCATATATATAGAAACGCAAATACTAAAGGAGGATATGATGGATTTAGACCAGCTATATCGTGAATATTTCACCTCGGTCTATAGATACATTTTCTCTATGTGTAAAGACTCTTTGCTCGCCGAAGAAATTACACAGGAGACTTTCTTTAGAGCGCTTAAAAACCTTGATTCATTCCGCGGAGAATCGAGTGCCAGGGTGTGGCTTTGCCAAATTGCTAAGAATATTTATTTTACTTATGTAAATAAGAATAACCGTCTGTGTGAGTTAAAATGCGATGAGTCAGATAACCTTGTTGGTGACAGTGTCGAGAGCATTATTCTAGACAGAGAACAGTCAGCTGAATTAAGAGCAGCAATCCATGCTTTAGATGAGCCATATAAAGAAGTTTTTATGCTCAGGTTTATGCCGACTTATCGTTTAGTGACATAGGGTCGTTGTTCGGTAAATCTGACGGTTGGGCACGCGTTACTTACCACAGAAGTCGTTTAAAGATAAAGGATAGTTTGGAGGTTTTAAAATGAAGATAAGCTGTGACGTGATTAGAGACTTACTGCCTTTGTATGTCGATGAGGTCTTGTCTAACGATAGTAAAACTCTAGTTGATGAACATATAGAAGAATGTGAAAACTGTAGTGAAGAGCTTAAAAAGTTATCTGTAGATGAAACATATATTAATACGGTCAATAATAATGAAAATAAAAGTATATATGAATCCCTTAATAGAATACGTAAGAGAATTAGTTTAAAGATACAACTAACAATTTTGATATCGGTTATATTTACAGCAATTGTAGCTGTAGGTGCTTGGGACTATTACGATAATCACAGGATTTATATGCCATACAAAGAGGCGAAAATAAAGTGGGTAAAAGATAGTATGCAAACTACTGAGAAGTATCGAGACGTTGATCGTGTTATCTCATCTGACGGAAAAACACTCATTCTAGTTTTGAATCGTACACATAGAACTAATAACGATAGCATTTATTCCGACCAAGTAATTTGGAAAGGACCAAATAGGGAGTATTCGTATGAAGATGAGAAGGGAGAAGAAAAGTTAGCTGATATAGAGGAAGTTTATTATATGTCATCAGATGCATGGGAGAGGTATAAGGAAAGAGAGATTCTTATTTACAACATACCACAAGATGAATTTAATCTTGAAAGATATAAAAGGGAGTTTAATGTAGTTAAACGTAAATCGAAGCTGATATGGACTAAAAGTAATGGGTTTATAGGCTAGCAGTTCATAACATAACAGTTATGATACTTATGTGTATATATCAATTATACAAATAAATCCTCCTATTGTAATATCTAGTTGTAAGCAGTGTTTTGTTTTTAACAAGTGCTTATAAATGGATGATTTATGGTAAATGTTGGGGGATTGAGTATGAAAATTTTAGGAATTTCTCTAGGAACAAAGAACGGTAATAATGACACTATGTGTCGCGTTGCACTTGAAGAGGCAAAGGAGATGGGGTGCGATATAGAGTTTATCCATCTATTTGACTGGAACATCAAGCCATGTACTGGATGTGTCGCTTGTTCAAGAGCTCTCGTAATGGGCAAGGGGATGGTCTGTTCGCAGAAGGACGACTTTGCAGCGCTATATGAGAAGATGACCGATTCAGACGGAATACTAGTTGTAGACCCAATATTTGAGTCAGGTGGTACAGGTATGTTCCATAACCTAATGGATAGAATGGGGCCTGGTCATGATACTGGTTTAATGCTCGGATGTCAGGCAAAGATGATGGAACAGGGCAAGGAGCCACTACCAATGAAGTATTTTAAGCAGAGAGCGATTTCATTCCTCGGAATTGGCGGGTCTGACTGGGCTGTGCGTACTGAGACTGATCACGCAATGCTCGCTATGAGCCCTGGCTGGAAGGTTGTGGATAACGATTACTTCTCTTGGTCAAAGGATGTTCTCATGCAGGATGACAAAGTTGCTCGCGTGAAGGAAATCGGAAGGAATCTGGTTGAAGCTGCGAAGGACATCGCGGAGAGAAATCTCATGATTATGGATCCAGAAAATGATAAGCTTGACTATTTCAAGGGACACAAGGGTGCATGTCCTCACTGTCATGGTAACAACTTCTATATCCACCCAGATACCAACGAAGCTGAGTGCGAGCTTTGCGGACTTAAGGGTGAGCTCGTTATGATGGACGGAGCATTACGACTCAAGTTCGATCCAGCTACTCTTCATCATGCTCACGATATTTTATCTGGAAAAGCCTTACATGGTCAGGATATCTTTGAGAACGAAGGTAGACTCATGAACCTATTTAAGGATGAGACTTTCAAAGCGAGGAAGGCACACTATACAGCAGTTTGTGAGCCAACTCCATCGCCTTCAAAGTAATCGCTGATAAAGGTGATATACTACGCAGTACAATCAACGCATTATTATGTAAGGGTGCCTAGGGGTACCCTTATTATTTTGCATAAACTTATAAATCTTAATATCAGCTTAAGCATTACAATATAGTAGTGATAGTGTATAATTTAGAGACGTGAATTTTGACAATAGATTTATATTTGCATATATAGGAGTGAAAGAGATTAATGAGTATTTTAACTGTTTCAAACGTTTCACATGGATTCGGTGATAGAGCAATTCTTGAGGATGTTTCATTTAGGCTTCTTCCAGGAGAGCATGTCGGTTTAATCGGTGCCAATGGCGAAGGAAAGTCTACTTTTATGAATATAATAACTGGCAGTTTACAACCAGACGAGGGCAAGATTGAGTGGTCCAAGAATGTACGTGTCGGTTATCTTGATCAGCATTCTGTACTCAAGAAGGGCATGACGATTGAAAACGTTCTAGCTAGCGCTTTTGACTATCTATATGATATGGAATCACGTATCACCGAGCTGTATATGTCGATGGCTGATGTGGATGAAGAAACTATGAATTCGTATATGGAGGAAGCTGGCACACTTCAGGAACTCCTAACTGCACATGATTTCTATATGATCGATGCCAAGGTGAGTGAGGTCGCACGTGCATTAGGTCTAACGGAGCTCGGGTTAGACCGTGATGTATCAGAGCTTTCAGGCGGTCAGCGTACGAAGGTTCTTCTTGGTAAGCTTTTACTAGAGAAGCCTGAGATTTTACTTCTTGATGAGCCGACCAACTACCTCGACGAGGAACATATCGCATGGCTGACTAGATACCTACAGGATTACGAAAATGCATTTATCCTAATCTCTCATGAGATCCCATTTCTAAATAGCGTAATCAATACAATTTATCACATGTATGAAAAACAGCTTAACAGATACGTAGGCGACTACGACCATTTCCTTGAGGTCTTTGAGATGCAGAAGGCTCAGAGGGAGGCTGCATATAACAGACAGCAACAGGAGATTGCAGAGCTTCAGGATTTTGTAAATAGAAATAAAGCCAGAGTTGCCACTAGAAATATGGCTATGTCACGTAAGAAGAAGCTCGATAACATGGAGCTTATTGAGAAAATTGTCGAGAAGCCTAAGCCAGAGTTTCACTTCGAGTACTCCAAGGCGCCTGGAAAGTTTATTTTCACGACTAAGGATTTAGTTATCGGATATGATGAACCTTTATCCTCTCCGATTAATATTTCCCTTGAGAGGGGGAGCAGAGTGGTTCTAACAGGTGCAAATGGAATTGGTAAGACAACGCTCCTTAAGAGTTTACTAGGGCTTATAAGTCCGCTCTCTGGAACTTCAGAAAAGGGTTTTGGACTTGAAATCGGCTATTTCGCACAGGAAGACGGAACTGATGACGACAATACCTGCATTGAGGCTGTATGGAAAGAATTTCCGTCTTATACACAAGCGGAAGTGCGTGCGGCTCTTGCAAAATGCGGTCTTATGACGAAGCACATTGAGAGCAAGGTTAAAGTGCTGTCAGGAGGAGAACAGGCAAAGGTTAGACTCTGTAAAATTTTAAATAGACCTTCTAACTTGCTAGTGCTCGACGAGCCGACTAACCATTTAGATGTAGATGCTAAAGACGAGTTAAAGAGAGCGCTAAACGAATACAAGGGAAGCATCTTGATGGTGTGTCACGATCCGTTCTTCTATGAAGATGTAGCGACAGAGGTGTGGGACTGCACAGAGTGGACCACGAAAGTATTTTAAGAGAGGTGTATAATGATTAAAATTTACGGAATGATTACTTGCCCCGATTGTTCTTATCTTCTAGATCAAATCTCTGGTCTAGAAGATGAATATGAGTATATAGAAATAGGAGAGCATGTGCTTAAGATGAAAGAGTTCCTTAGGATACGAGATTTAAAGGACAACGCAGAAATCTTTAAAGATGTAAAAGAAGCGGGAGGCGTTGGCATTCCTTGCTTTGTATTAGAAGATGGACGTATATCTCTTGATCCAAGTGATGCAGGGCTTGAAGCAAACCCCAGATAATGTGGGGCATAATAGCTCTCACAAAATATGAAATTTTAGACTGTTTGTGATATATTATTATTATACTTATAGCTTATTTACAGCATTTCGAGGAGACTTACATGAATTCATTTAAAACCAAATTGCCGGGACTGATCGTTTGCCTTGCGATTGCTATACCAGCCTGGCTACTTGGTAAATTTATACCGGTTGTTGGCGGACCGGTTTTTTCAATTCTTCTAGGTATGGTTATTACTCTTTTTTGGACTGACAAAGGCAGATTTGGTCAGGGGATAAAGTTTACTTCAAAGTATATCCTGCAGATGGCGGTTGTATTATTAGGATTTGGACTTAATTTAGGAGTCATCCTCGATACTGGTGCCCAGTCACTGCCGATTATTGTCTGTACAATTTCGACATCCCTTGTACTAGCATACATGATGCAAAAGGTGATGAAGGTAGATGTAAATTCAGCTATGCTTGTAGGAGTCGGGTCATCTATATGTGGAGGGTCTGCGATAGCAGCAACAGCGCCTGTAATCGATGCTACTGATGATGAGGTAGCGCAGTCAATCTCGGTTATATTCTTCTTTAATGTTATTGCAGCGCTGATATTTCCCATATTTGGACATATGATTGGCATGAGCACGACTAGTGGAGAAGCATTTGGAATTTTTGCCGGAACGGCTGTAAATGACACATCTTCGGTTACAGCAGCTGCGTCTACGTGGGACAGTATGTGGCACCTTGGAACGCAGTCGCTCGATAAAGCCGTAACAGTTAAGCTCACTAGAACACTAGCGATAATTCCAATTACACTAGTACTTGCAGTTTGTACAGCGAAAAAGAAAAGTAGCATTCGTGGCAAAGCTGAAGCTGGAAATTCATTTAGCCTAAAGCGCGCATTTCCGATGTTCGTACTGTACTTTATAGTTGCTTCCTTGATAACGACTATAGTTGTATCAGCCGGAGTAGATGCAAGTGTATTCGAACCACTTAAGATGCTCAGCAAATTCCTTATAGTCATGGCCATGGGAGCAATAGGTCTAAATAGCAATGTAGTGAAGCTTATAAAGACAGGGGGAAAACCGCTTGCTCTTGGGGCAATCTGCTGGTTAGGCATAACAACAGTTAGCCTCATTCTTCAGCATTTCTTGGGACTCTGGTAGTGATAGTATGGTATATTGAATAAACATGCCATATGAGAATTTCGAATCATTATGATTGATGATAGCCTGAACGTTAACAGGGAGTTATCCTTTGTTGACTGCTCAGGCTTTTTATATACAGTAAATAACAATAATCTGGTATGCGTCATAAAATGGAGCGGATAATAACATTGTAATATTTAGTTAAATTGTTGAAAAATTGTAATAAATTTGAATAAATTATGTGTAGATTTTTTACTGATATGGTGTTAAAATTTTTCATGGGTTAGTTTAAGTGAACTAACTTGATTTTCTTTTATTAACCCAGCAGTATTATTTAACACGCTTTTGCATTGCATGTATTTATTCATTAAGGAGGAATAAGTAGATGAAGAAAAATTGGTCGAAGAAGCTTCTTACCGCAGCCTTAACGTCCAGTATGTTGTTCAGCATGGGTGCCGCTAACTCTTTCGCGGTTACAGGTGACCAGGTTGCTAAGGACAAAGTATATACGGGCTCCGGTAGAGTAACTGAGGATCCGCATTCTATATGGAGTGGTTACGATATCAGTCTTAAGATGGAAGTAAAAGATGGAGTTATCAAGTCTATAGAGTGCACTCCTGCTGCAAATATGGATCGAATGAACAGAGGATATGTGGATTTAACAAGAATGCAGCTAGGAACACTTGTTGGTAAGCCAGCTACGTTAAGTTCTGTTAACGGGTTAGTTGATTCTAATACTGGTGCGACATATTCACTCAAGGGAGCGAAGAGGATCGCTGTTAAGATGATGCAGGATGCCGAAGCTAAGGAGAGCGGAACCACACCTGTAAATCCTGGTAACAATGAGAATCCAAACCCTAATCCAAATCCTGGAAATAATAACCCAACACCAGGAAATAACACAGATCCAAAGACAGGCATAGATGCGATAGCCGATAATGGTTATATATACGGCAAGATACACCTAGCATATGCTGATTTCTACTATGGTGAGCTTAACAACCTAAGGAATGGAATTCAGAGCATGGATCTGAATGCTGTAGATAAGGCTGCAAGCATGAGGGGTGCAGGGCAGTACGATGCAGTGACAAGTGCTACAAAGGTAAAGTCAAAGAGATTCCCAACTACTTACTTTGAAGAAAAGGAAAACGGCGTTGAAATCCTTGGCATAAAGGATGCTAATGTTGCAATCAGAAAGAGTCTATATGTTGAGGCGATGAAGGCAATCAAAGAAGGCAAGTCTTCCAACAACCCTCTACTAAACCTTGTCAAGAATTTCAAGGCAAACGAAGATCCTGCAGCTGCTTCCTATAAGTACAAGGTTCTTAATGGTGATGGAACATTATCAGCTACAACCACACAGGAAGTGCTCGATCCTGATGCAAAGGTAACAGTTGAGACTGGACGTGCTTGGGGCCACTACCTAGTAAACGTTGATTCCAAGAAAATTCCTAAGGTTGATGAAATCGAAGGAATTATTGTTAAGACTAGTGATGGCAAACAGTATGGTATGGAGCATCTTGAAAATATCTGGCTTCGTCCAAATGAGTTTTCTTTTGCTGTAAAGAAGGGTTTCGTAGAACCACACGGTAACACAGTTGATTATAAGCGTCACGAGGATCTGCAGGGTAAGAGAATCACTCAGATTCGCTATCTAGTAAGAGATAAAGCTGATCTTGTTATCAACACTAATGTACTTTGCAAGACACTTCTGGATGAAAAGTATGGAGCTACTATAAATGATGCTGAGTTCAAGGACGGTGTTACTGTAACATCTGATGTTAAGACTCCTCAGGGAAGCAACTATAGGATAGCAGCTATTTACAAGGGTAGAAATACTCTTGAGCAGGGCAAGGACTACACAGTATCCGGTAACAAGATATCCATCAAGGAAACAGACAAAACTGGAATGGGCACATATACAGTTGTTTACGAAGATGAGAACTTTGCTGACATCGAAGCATCTTTCAATTTGAGATCTAAGTACCATGATGGTGAAGTTAAACTAGTAGATAATAAGCTGACACTTCCAGAAGGTCTTTCACAGGAAGACTATGCATCATCAATCAGCACAGTTCTGATTGATGGAAAGAGAGTTAAAGGCCGTGATTTAATGAAGGCTATCTTTAATGCAGATGGCACAGTTAATTTCGATGGAAAGCTAAAGGGTAAAGACGGTTCTGAGACTCCAATCTTCAAAAAAGGTGCAGCTGGTATCTATACTATCGAACTTAAATCAGATAGACATCCAAGTGTAAAGGAAATGATTGTTGCTCCTGGTACCAAGGATATTGAGGTTAAAAAGATTGATTCTGAACATGCTATTAAGAAAATCTTCCTCGGTTATAACGTTGCTGGATATAATCTAAACGATTATGATTATGAGGCGTATGATATTTCTCTAAGAGATGGCTCAGACAACAAGGTTCAGCCAGAGGCTGGTAAGAAGGTTAAAGTTCAGCTTGAGCTTAAGAAGGTAGATCCTGAAAAGCTTGTTATCCTCCACGACAAGGGAAATAAGCAGCTTGAGGAAATCAAGGACTTCAAGATTATCGATGGAAAGAAGATTGAGTTTGAAGCTGATCATTTCTCGAACTTCTTCTTTGCAAATAAGAAGCCCGCAAACTCATCAGCAATTAATAATGCTTCTGCTCACAGGTCAAATCCAAGCCATGTTGCAAAGGCTACAAAGCATGGAAAGTCAACTAGCAGAGTAGTTAAGACTGGTGACTCAAGCTCAGTAATTTTATACTCACTAAGTATGCTTGTTGCTACAATGCTCGCTGCTGTTACAGTTTATGCTAGAAGAAAGAGCAACGAGAAGTAGAGAATACGCTACTAACACTCAAAGTAAATTATAGATGATATGCTTAACTATATTATCTAAACTAAAACAATCCTGGTCATACAGTATTCTGTAGACCAGGATTGTTGTTTGTTCAACTTAATTTTAAATCTAATAGTCGTATCGTTTACGCATTAATGATAAGGAAACGACTGAAATTATAAATGCTACGATTTCTGAAAGTGGATTTGACCACCAGATACCTTCAATCCCCATTATCACAGGTAAGAAAATCACAAACGAAAGCTTAAATACGAAAGTTCTAAGGAACGATATCATAGCTGATAGCCATCCGTTACTTAGTGCGGTAAAGAATGACGAAGTAAACACATTGATGCCAAGAATCACAAAGCATATCGTTGTAATTCTCATAGCATGAACAGTCATATCCGTTAGCGTAACATCGTAACCGACAAATAAGCTTGAAAGTGGTCTAGCAAATATCTCTCCGACGATCAGCATTACGAATCCTGTGAACGTTAATAGCTTGAAGCTCTTATTAAGTATATTTCGTAATTCACTTGGATTTTTAGCACCATAATGATAACCAATGATAGGAGCACAGCCCATAGAGTAACCGATGTAAATCGCAGCAAATATAAATAACACGTACATTAGAACGCCATAAGCAGCAACACCATCAGAGCCTATGTATTTAATAAGCTGTACATTATAAAACATACTTACAAATGAAGAAGTGATGCTCGTAACCATTTCCGAAATTCCGTTGCCACAAGCTTTAAGGATAGGCTTAATTTCAAGTTTACATCTTACGAGACTCAAAAGACTGGAGTTAGGTTTGATGAAGTAAAGTATAGGGATGATTGCACCTACAGCTTCGCTAATGCCTGTAGCAATAGCAGCACCTGTAACACCCCAGCCAAAAACGTATATAAATAGTGCGTCAAGCACGATATTAGAGAGTCCCGCGATTACAGTGCATAGAAGTCCAAGATGAGGCTTTTCAGCAACGATTAGAAAATCCTGAAAGCAGTTTTGTAGCATGAAGAATACATTAAAGTACATGCTTATTCTTCCATATGTAACGCAGTCACTTATCATGTTAGAGTCAGCACCGAGTGCTAAACATATATTCTCCATAAACACATACGTTAAGATGCATATAAAAATTCCTGCTATCGTGGTAGCGCCTATAAGCATAGAGAAATATTGATTTGCGCGGTCTCTTCGCTGTTCCCCGAGAGTCTTAGCTACAAGTGCCGCTCCACCGGTACCAATCATGAATCCTATCGCACCTACAATCATTTCGACTGGCATGACGAGATTTATAGAAGCGAAAGCCGTCTTTCCTACAACATTGGACACAAAAAGACCATCTACTATTCCATAAACTGAAGTGAATACCATCATACCTATAGAAGGAAGGACGAATCTTATCAACTTAAAATAAGTGAAATGGTCTGATAATTGAATTTTGTTACGTTTAATCTTAGTCTCCATATATTTATTTTACATGAGTGTTAATAAATGTAAATACACGCACTCGCTAATCAGCTACATTCCTATGGCACATGAACCGAGAAGCAACATATGAAGAAATAGGGATTATTACAACCGTTCCTATTGCGCTGATCATAATTGCAATGAGCTCTTGGGTAAAATCTTTAGAGTTGATTAATGTGCCCCAAGAGTAGAATTTTAGGAAACTGATGCACATAATCATGAACTCTCCTGCAAATATAAAAAATAGTGTATTAACATTAGAGCTTAGTATCTTGCAACCGATGTTCATACCTGACTCAATGATTTCTGAACGGTTTGCATTCGGATTATGCCTTATAATCTCATAAGTCCCTGAACATATTGCTACGGCAGTATCTATCAATCCACCAATAAGAATAACTATAAAGACTGCTACCTGAACTAATTTCATATTAATTCCGATGTCTTCCTCGTATCCATTTGAAGGTTGTATTTTGACATCACCGACTATTCCAAAACCCTGAAGATGAGCATGCGTTATGATAAAAGCTATAAAAAATGAGGACAGAACAAGAACTATAACAACTGAAATAAATGCAGAAACTGTCTTGATATTGTTCTCATTCTGGTAAAATATTGTCGTAGCAGTGATAAGAATAGCAGCAACGGCTGTTGTAAACACGATGTTGAATCCAAGATAGATGAGTTCTATGAGCACGGCGAATATTGTTACATTAATTGCGGTTGTCATAAGTGATTTGGCAGTGCGATCACCTCCTGCAAAGAGAGAGAGGATTACAAATACAATGATAAGAACTTTAATCATGTTTAAGCTCCTTTCTAGCTACAAGAGAGGTGATGAATGTTGAGACGAGTATGGCAACAACTATAGAGAGCATTCCGGTAAGTGAACGAACTATATAAAAATATGCGTCGTGGCTTACTACCGTTCTAAAACTTATTTCATTGGACATCGAAATCAAGAATATCGGAAGGGTAGAGGCGATATTCGTTAGAAGAACAACACTTATCATGGTTCCATTTATATCATCTGCAACCTCTCGCACTGACCGTAAAAGTGATTTATTGCTGATGCTAGGTGTTCTCTCGATGAGCTCCATGCAAGCAGCTGTAATAGTAACTGATACATCAATTACAGCTCCTAGACAACCGATTATTATCTGAGCGAGGAAAAAATGATTTGCATCTGTAGTTGTGAATGGCTCAGGCAAGAAGTGAAGAAAATCATAATCAATATCGGTATGCCATATCAGAAGCATAACAAGACTAGAGAGTAACAAGGTAGTTAGTAATGCTGCGGCAAAGGAAAGCATCATCCTGTGGGATAATCCGTCTACCACAAGTAGTACGAAGAATGTAAATACCACAGTACCTGCAATTGTCATATAGAGAATATCGACGCCTCGCATATTCATATAGATAATAATGCCAAAAAGCGCGATGTTTCCGAGTATAGATAAGGATGTATAAGTGCCTCTTTTTCCGCCAACTGTGATCAGCGACGAAAGCAAAAACAAGAATATGGCAGCAACCCAATAATCTCTTTTTACTCCGGTTATCCCTGTGTATTCATCATTAAGAAATACGTAGTCATGCTTAAAGTATCTCTCGTCGTAGACCTGCGATTTATCATAGTTGCTCTTTATATGTACAGTCTTTCCTTTGTTATTGCCATTTTCAAGGCGCAGTTCAATAGACTGCTTATTACCCTCATTGTGGACAGCAAGGACTTTAGCGACTGGAGATTTATACATCCAGGAATTATTAACGACAAACATAAATAAAATGACCGCACCCACCATCGAGATGGCCATTCTTATCAAATACTTATTCTTCATATAGTAATTATAACGCACCATCAATACTTCTGGTAGAGCTCACTTGTTGTTTGATTGAGCCAAATGTGAATATAGATTTAATTTTGTAAAAAAAATTCACTGAAATGATATTCAAAAACATAATTAGTTTGATACAATGTAAATATCATGATTAAGCATAACTATATAGAAAAAGGTGAGGGTGAAGTGCTGATTATGCTCCATGGAAATGGTTTAGATAGCAGCTACTTTTATCACCAGATTAACTATTTTTCAACTAAATATAGGGTTATAGCTGTTGATTCGAGAGGTCACGGGAGGACTCCGCGTGGTGACAAGCCTCTTACAATTTTGCAATTCTCTGAAGATCTACGTATATTTATGGATATGCATGATATTAAGAAAGCACATATCCTTGGTTTCTCTGATGGAGCAAATGTCGCAATTCGTTACGCTATAGATCATCCAGAACGTGTTGATAAGCTCATACTTAACGGAGCGAATATCAGGTATAGAGCCCTTAGATTCACTGTTCGTATTGGAATTGAGCTGCTCGAACTCATCAACGCTACTTTTAGCGTAAGCCTTGAAAAGAGGAGGCTTAGAGCTGAGAGACTTAAATTAATGAAGAATGAACCAGTAGTAAGTGCCGATGAGCTGAAGGAGATAAAATCTAAAACTCTTGTTATTGCGGGTACATTTGACCTAATGTACGGAAGTCACACAAAGTTTATTGCTGAGCACATACCTGATGCCCAGCTTGAATTTATTCCTGGAAAGCACACCGTTGCACGTTGGAACTACAAGAAATTTAATAGTGCTTTAAGTGAATTTTTATCAAAAAATCCCACTGTAAAAGAGAAAACGAACAATTTATATGATAATTTGGTATAGAAAGGATTAGCTCTGGCGCAGGTATAGTCGCTTAATGGATACTACAAGCAGGGAGGAACAATATGTTAAATAAGAAAAATGTCATCATCATATCAGTACTGCTCGCAATATCTGCTTGTATATATGGAATGCAGATTTTCATATTTAAAGATGTGAGAAATACAGAGTTCTATATATTCCAAGATATGGCATTCATACCTATAAGCATTGCAATTACAACAGTTGTTGTCGGTGAACTCCTTGATATAAATAATAAACGCGACAGTCGTAAAAAGACGCGAATGCTAACGAGCACATTTTTTAGCGATATAGGTTTCGAGCTTATGAGTATGCTTGCACTTATATCTAATATAGATGAAGAACTACTGTACACAATAAATGCCCCAGAGCTACCTGAATCTGATAAAATCACCGCTATTAAGAGTAGCGGACTTACGGTCAATGCTAATATGGGGATGTATACAGTAATCAGCGATATAATCATAGCATCGAAGACAGATATCTTGATTCTTTCTTCAAATCCTATGCTATATGACCACGAGTGTTTCTCTGACCTGTTGTGGGAACTGCTACACCTAATGGATGAATTTAGATTACGAGGCAATTACGTTAAGCTCACACCAGATGATTTGACGGAGCTAAATAGTGATTTTGCCCAGGTATTGGAACTCTTACTTATAAACTGGGTAGTGAATGCTAAATATCTAAAAGAAACTTATCCAAATTTTTATAGGACAATAACGTCATTCTTAGACAATTAAATAATACATTGAGAAAATAATATAAAATCCACACGGTGCTGAATATTCCATAACCTTGGTATATCGCTTGCGTGTGGATTTTTTAGTGTTGATTTAAATCAAATGCTAGTTAAACAAAAAATATAGTAGTACAACGATTCCCAGCACTATTCTGTAGTAACCGAACACCTTGAAATCATGCTTCTTAATGTAGTTCATGAGCATTTTGATGATGAATAACGATACTACAAATGCTACTATCATTCCGACAAGCAGAACTATCAGTTCGTTTCCTCCAAAATCGAATCCGTATTTTAGAAGCTTTAGTAGGCTAGCTCCAAACATTACAGGAATTGCCATGAAGAATGTGAACTGCGCTGCAGTTTTACGGTTAACACCTATAACTAATGCACCGAGAATTGTAGATCCCGAGCGTGATGTACCAGGAAATACAGCTGCCACGAGTTGAAATAATCCGATGATAAACGCCTGCTTATAGGTCAGTTCATCCAGCGAATTAGTAGTAGGCTTTAGATGCTTATTACGGTTCTCAGCAATGATAAAGAGAACACCTATTAATATGAGCATTATTGCTACTACCTTGTAGTTGTAAAAATGCTCTTCAATCGCATCATCCCACTTGAGACCGACGATTACAGCTGGTATACATGCCACGATGACTTTGAACCACATAGACCAAACATCCTTGCGGATATATTTCTTAGATTTGTCTGATGTAAAAGGCCATATGTCATTCCAAAATGTTATTACTACGGCTAGAATTGCTCCAAGCTGAATCACCACCAAGAACATACTCATAAAATCCTTATTGACTTGCATAGGCCAAATCTCGTTAACAAGAATCATATGACCAGTACTAGAAACTGGTAGCCATTCTGTAATGCCTTCAACAATACCAAAGAAAATCGCTTGCAAAATTACAGTCATTTTAAACTCCTTTTCTCAATAACCAATACATTATATCAAAAAATCTAGAGATTTGCTTAATTGATGTTAACGTTTGCTGGGAAAAATTACAATTAAAGTTGTTATAGCACAATTGCATTTTGTAATATTAATTAAAAATATTGGACTATAAAAGTAGACTTACAGTTATAATTTTAGTATAATTGTTAAAATTGATTCATTATATATAATTCAGTGAAGAAGGAAGACGTAGAAGGAGAGATTGAATGAATTCTAGAGGACTAAAAAGAGTTATGGCTGTGCTATTTTCTTTTGTTCTGTTTATGGTAGCAGGAATTTCTGTCTATGCGGCAACAAATGAGACGCAACCAGCAACTAGTTCTACAGCTGGAGTTGTAGCAACGGCGGGTAGCGGTGTAGCTAACGGCGTATCTCCTGGTGTATCAAATGAAAAAATTGATATCCCTCTTAAGGTAGAGTGGACGGGTAGAGATAGAGTTCCAGTTGATGTTACACTGTGGGCTAACGGTGTTAGAAAGCAGACTGTTTATCTAGACTATCAGAAACACTGGGAGCATACCTTTAGAAATATGCCTAAGTATGATGAAAATGGTGATGAGATTAAGTACACTGTAACTCAGCCTAATATAACTACATACGGAAGCTTCAAATATAAGACGACGATTTCAGGTGATGCGGCTACTGGTTTTGTTATTAAAAACTTTTCAATGATTGATATAACTGTCGGTAAGTCGTGGAACATGATACCTAATATTGTAATTCCAGGTACACCAAGTCCTGCGGCTCCGCCTACTATGTTTTTCGTGACAAATGTTTTGGGTGCCTTTGATGATGCTATGAGCTATTCCTTGGATACAAGCCTTGCTGCTGATTCAAATACAGAAGATGAAAATTACGATGACCCTGTCAATTCTTCTGATGATGGAGAGCAACCTGATGACAGAAGTAAATCAAAGGTTGCAGTTCCCGATTCTATCACAGTTAAGCTTTTAGCTGACGGCAGAGTAGTTGATACAATGCAGCTAACAAAGGATATGGATTGGACTGGTAAATTTGAAAACCTTCCAAGGTATGATGAGAGAGATAATCACGAGATACAATACACAATTGAGGAAACACCTGTACTCGGCTATAAGACAGAATATCTTCATACAAGTGTTATCGATGTGGTGATTAATAAATCCATAATAGATATTCCCGTAGAGAAGAAGTGGGTGGGGAAGAAGAGTGGTCCTGTAGAAGTTAAACTTTATAGAACCTGTAAGGTTACAAAGTATGACTATAATCTTAACAGGAATGTAACAACTACTATAGACGAAGAAGTAGATTCTGCAGTACTAAGCGATTCTAATAATTGGAAGCATACATTTAATGATATGTATGAATTCTATATAGAAGATGGTGAAAACCCAGTTATCTATAAATACTACGTGAAGGAAGTAAACGTCGCAGGCTACGATACGGCTATAACTGGCGATCAAAATGAAGGATTTATTATAACAAATACCTCAACTGATAAAATTTCAATTCCTGTAGAGAAGAAGTGGGTAGGAGAGGCTGCTAATAGTACAAAGGTTAAACTGTTTGCAGATGGTTCAGAAGTTGGTGAGGTAGAGCTTAATGAAGCGAACAACTGGAAACACGTATTTGCAAACCTACAGAAATACAACAATAGCAATAAAGAGATTAAATATACTGTAAAAGAAGTAGGTGAAGATGGAAATCTAATTAAGTTCGATGGTAAATCATATAAGGTTATTTATAAGGGAAATGCTGCGGATGGATTTACTGTTACAAATGAGAAAGAAAATCCTCCATCGACGACAACACCAGCACCTAAAAAGCCTTCTGTTCCAAAGAAACATATTTCACCGAGAACTGGTGATGATAGCCATCTAGCGCTATATACATTGATGCTTGGGATAGCTGTTTCGGCGCTGGGGCTATTAGGCTATAGACGAGGAAAGAAAGCTAATTAATTTACTTTAAAACAACTTCATTAATAATTACCCTCATTGCTTAATTTGAGTGATGAGGGCATTATTGTGCCATAATCCTGTAATGAGATTCATAATCACGATAGATAAATCTATTATTGCAAATATTTAAAATTAGGTTAAAATATGCAAAGTAACAATTATTGTTACCATAATGTATAAAGAAGTTTTGGGATTAGCTAAGGCTCCCGCTCTCGCTCAAACAGGAGGTATTGCTATTTTTGAATTTATGAAAAGGAGCGACAGAGCTCTCAATATAACATCTGACAACTGTAAACCGAGAGACAGAGCTTATTTGCTTCAGTATGAAGAAGCTCTAAAAGGTGAAGCTCTCCGAGATCCTATCCTTGTTCATATCAAATCTAGAGATGGACTAGTGCTCAAGGGAAGGCTCTATAAGAAGCAAAAAAATAAGCCTAGAGCTGTTGTAATTGCCATTCATGGCTTCCACAGCGGAGGTCTAAGGGATATGGGAAGATTTGCTGATATGTATGCAAGGAACGGATTTGATTATCTAATCATTTCTCAGAGGAGCCACTTTGATTCAGAAGGCGAATATCTAACTTTTGGTGCAAAGGAGTCGTTTGATATCCTTGATTGGGCCGACATTGTACGCAAGATATATGCACCTGATATTCCGATAATTTTACATGGAGTATCAATGGGAGCGGCTACAGTTTTAATAGCTGCGGGCATACATGATAATCTTATAGATAGTAATAGCAAACCTAATATAATCTGCTGCATAGCAGATAGCCCATATGACGATATAATCGGCCAGATAGAGCATTTATTGGGAGAGAGGAGTAATATTACTAAAAAGATAATAATAGGTCTATTTAAGGCAAATATGCGGCTTAGAGCAAAAGCCAATGCTAGTGACGCATCCCCGATTACATCTATGGCATATATAAAGCTTCCAGTCATGTTTGTACACGGAAAAGACGATAGATATGTACTGCCTGATAATTCGTTAAGATTATATGAAGCATGTAAGTCAGAGATTAAGGAGTTACTTATAGTAGAAGAAGCGGGGCATGTGTGTTCGTTTGTTGTAAATCCAGATGAGTATGAGAATGTGTTCACATCATTTGTTGACAGAATATTAGAGTGACTAAGTGAAAGAATTTTATAAGCAAGGTTACTGAATTTGAGCCGCATGATTTGTGCGGCTTTTAGTTTTGTCATAAATAAAAGAAATTAAAGACCCTCCCAATCGGGAGGGTCTTCGAGACTTTGATCATATAATTTATTATCTCTTTACGAGATTATAATCTTATTTTGCACCAAAGAAATCCTTGAACTGTCCATATACAATCATAGCCATGAAGAGAGGTCCAATCCATCTGATGCAGAAATTGTAGAAACCTCTAGTCTTGAATGTGCGAGCTCCACCGTTTTCGATTTCTTCATCGAGTGAGTGAGGTACAACCCATCCAAGTAGGATAGCCATGATGAGACCTGTCAGTGGCATCAAGATACCTTCAGCTAGACAATCCCATACGCTGAGAACGTCAGCCTGTCCGAATAGGTGGAACCAGTTCATCTTAGGGTTTCCGCCTAGGCTGTCAGCAGTTGTTAGGAAGTTTCCGACGAATGCTGCAAGTGCCATGATAATCGAAACCTTAACTCTGCTTGCAGGCTTACCAGCCTTAACTCTGGAGTCGAGGATTGCAGAGATACCAGCTTCCATCATTCCGATTGAGGAAGATAGAGCTGCGAAGAATACTAGTAGCCAGAATGCTAGCTGGAAGAACTTTCCAGTAGTACCCATCGACTGGAATACAGTAGTCATCGAAACGAACAGTAGTCCAGGTCCACCGCTTGGCTTTAGACCGAATGCGAATACAGCTGGCATGATAGCCATTCCTGCGAGAACAGCTACTATGGAGTCACCTGCTGTGATGATAGCAGCGTTAGACTCGAGGTTCTCCTTCTTGCCGAGGTATGAACCGTAAGCGATGATACAGCCAGAAGCAAGTGACAGTGAGAAGAACATCTGTCCACCAGCAAGTCTTACTACTTCGAAGAAGTCAGTCTTCCACATTGTTAAATCAGGGTAGAAGAGGAACTTAAGTCCAGGACCAGCCCCAGGAAGTGTGCAAGATCTTATAACTACAGCTATTAGTAGGAAGAATAGTGCAGGCATAGCGATTTTACAGAACTTCTCGATACCTCCTGATACTCCTCCGAATACGATTACCATAGTGAGTAGAAGGAATCCAGTCATCCATGCTACAGAGTTTCCAACATTTCCGATCATGCCACCGAATAGAGCACCAGGATCTCCAGTGTTGAGAACTGAATTCTTCATGAATAGAGCCTGAATTGACTCAAATAAGTATTTAGTGATGTATCCACCAAATGTGCAGTAGAAGCAGATTAGGAACCAAGGAACGATAGTCTGAAGAACACCGTTGAACTTAAATCTGTGATCAGCCTCTTTGTACGCTTCGATAGCAGCCTTCTGAGTCTTACGTCCAAGAGCAATCTCGGATAGCATCAGAGGATATCCTACTACGATAGCAAGAATTGTGTAAATAATTAGGAATGCGAATCCGCCGCCAAGTCCTAGCTTATAAGGGAAGGACCATAGGTTACCAAGACCTACAGCGGAACCAAGTGCAGCCATCAAAAATCCAAAATTGGAATTAAATTGACCTTTGTTGTTTTCCTGTTCCATGTTAAATAACCTCCATACATAGAATAATCAAAGTCTTATTACAAGTACAATCTGATTATAAAAGCGACATTTTGTGTTGTCAATATGACTGCATCGTCACAAATTTGTCACCTTTTGTCACAATTTGTTCAATGCCTTGTATTTGAGCAGATACACGCGATTTGCCAAATAATAAACAAATGAAATTTTTTGACAATACTATCAAATGCGTTGGAGGAAAAATAAAATTTAGAATAGAATTCTTAAACG
>ERZ773045.382-NODE-382-length-22907-cov-3.340452_pt1 | contig 22907 bp, 46 predicted proteins | sample MGYA00580635_ERZ773045 | MGnify/ENA primary metagenome ERZ773045 (study PRJEB29015, sample SAMEA2738115) | human oral metagenome | biome: human oral; feature: human-associated habitat; material: saliva | place: China | collected 2261 ...
ACTGTTGCAAACCTTAACATCACAAGAACCAACTGTTTGATGATTCAACAGTATAAAAGGTATCCGAAAATTCCTGACAAATATCTCCGATAGTTTGAATAACACTGTACATATTAGTTTCAGTAACAACTCCATGTAATAAAACTTTTTCGTCATTTGACATCTTAAGTCTAACAGTGATTTCATTTGTTTCCTCATTAAAGAAACCAACTAGTGAAACACCACAATAATCCACGGATAAATTATCAGTAGCAGATTTACCAAAAGTAGATGATAGTTCCATCTTAAATGCAGATTTCCAATCTGATACCAAAGGTGGCATATTAAACATTTCAAAGTTTTTAAACCACTTACCAGTTAAAGATTCCATAATTTCTAACTTCTGGACTAAATTAAAAACTTGATGTTCAATTTTTCTACCAACATCTTCACTATCAGAAAGACTAAAAACAGTATGAGATAAATTATAGGACTCTTGTTTATATTCGCTAACACAATCTAAAATAATAGAATCATACTCCCTAGTAAGAAACATTGCAACTCTTACCCCACAAGCATTTTTCTTAGTATAACAGAAAAACCCATTAGGTGTATCATCTATAGTTTCTACCCATCCATACGTCTCAAATATTTGTTTTAATTCCCTTAATTCCTTAATCATATCCTTCTTTCCTACGTTCCTAGTTTGTTTTAGTTCTGAACCACAAAACTCATCTATCTTGCTAGTATTCTTTTTAATCTAGCATATAATATATCTTCTTCCATACCAATTTCTTCGTTTAATAATTCTTCGTTTGAGTTAATATAATCCGATAATTCTTTTACCTTTTATCCTCTGCTAAGTATTCAACTCATACTCTAATTGCTAGTCTTTTATTGTCTAAAAGTAGCATCGAATTTTTTCTTTAAAGTTTGGTTGAGTTCTTCCTTTGTTTCTTCAATATCCCCACTACCCAATTTATTAAGTGTCTTTAGATATTGTACTAAATTTTCTTTACTTTCAATCTCTTTCCCAACCTCATATAATACATCCCCTGTGATTTTTACTGAGGAGAATACTTGAAATATCTTTCCAACAGAGTTAATCTCAATCGAAAATCCTTCTCCTTTAATATTCTTATTTAACGCAACTACAAAAGATAGATGAGAGATTACCTCATAATTAGGCATTGTTTCTTTTACCAGTTTACAAAGTTCTTTTAATTCCACAATTATTCATTTACCTCTTTTTCTAATGTACAAACTGTAACAATTAATCTATTTGCCACTGAAATTGATTTATCTATCAGAGTAATTACCTCTTCTTCGGATTTCGTAAATTTACGTATCGCAAGTATATCTGTTGGGTTAGCGTCATATCCTTGATAGGAAATAGTTCCATCACATTCATATATTCCATCACCTATAAACTCAATAGTTAAGTCTATATTGGCTAATGTTCCTATTTTTCCAAAAACCGTAATTGAATCCAAATAAGTGTCTGTGATAGTTAGAGATGTATTCTTAAATACATATTCCTCTATTTTTTCAAATAAGGTATTTTCTACCATGTTATCAATCTCCATATTTACTCCTCTAGTTCTTTTTCTAATTGGTGAACTGTTTTCATCAGTTTATTAGAGATAGAGATAGTTTTCTCTATTAGGTTAATTACTTCCTCTTCCGTCTTTACTATCTTTACTGGTTGGAATACAGTTGTGAACTCATCATCATATCCATTATAGGAAATATCTATGATACATTGATACCATCCCATTTCTACTACCTCGATACTTACTTGATTAAGAATTGATTCTCCTATTCTTCCTACAATTAATATTGAATTAGAATGTGGGTCGAGAATATTTAAACCTGTATGATTATTTACATGGTCTATTATTTTCTTAAAATGTGTGTCTGTTACCTTATTCTCCATATACTCTCTTCCCTGTCATATATCTCTGCATACCTGATAAATTGTCAATTAATTCTTCTAAGGTCTTAATCATTTCTTTTTCACTATTCACTATTCTCCATATAGTTGTTTCTATTACTTCATCTTTGCAGTAGTCTTTTACATGGATTTTGCCAGAACATCTATACTTACCTGTATCCTTTTTATAAATGCTTAGAAGAAATCCTGTCCCATTCTTTTCCCACTTTAGTATCAGCAAATTAGGTGTTTTGTTGGAAATGACTATGCCTTTACTGTCTAAATATTCTACTATTTCCTTCATATCTTTTCTCTCAATTATCCAGTCTCTCTACTAACGACTTGGTTACATCTTCGCTATCTGTTAAGATGTTCAATAATGACAAACCATAATCGAGACCTACAGTAACTGAGGAATTATCATAATCTCCAACAAACGTTACTGAGGAGATTTTTCTATCCCCTATAGCATTTTTGAACTCAGCATAACCGTTGACAAACTTTAGTAAATGAGGACTCATTTCTTCTGGTTCAAATTTAATGACAGCAGTGTTAGAAGAAAAGATAGAATCATGGAATAATTTTTTGCAATAGTGTTCTACTTCACCTGAAACATCATATCTACTTCTAACCTTATTACCAATATTTTCTTTCTTAAATAATTTCACTTTTTATACTCCTAGTTATTTATCTCCCAAGTATATAGTTCCTTATACAGTACTTTCACTAATTAAGTTAATTCTTTTGGCTAATGATTAAGGTAATCCCACTTATTGTTGATAAATTCTTTTAGTTCCATTGAGGAACTAATCATATCTTCTATTAAATTAATTACCTCTTTTTCACTGTATACTAGTTTTGAGACTCTTATCACTTCTACACTATCTGTTCCATTCTGAGTAACAATAGTTGACCCCCCACACCTATAACAACCCTCTTCTTTAGTTATATGTAAGTAAAAGCTAACCTTGTTCATCTTCCACTTAACAGTTGTAACATGAGGAAGTGGCTCAGAAACAGTTAATTTATCATTTGAGTTAATGTAATCCAAAATTTCTTTCATAATTAGTTATTTAGCTCTTTCTCTATATGGTCGATTGTATTAATTAACTTAGCTGCTGAATGAATACAAGTATCTATTAACTCAACTACCTCTTCATCTGTTTTTACTCTTTTGGCTATGTGGATTATATCTGACTCATCATTACAATACCCCATGTATGACATATGACCTGTACACCAATACTCCCCTGTTTCTAGTACTTCAATTGTTAAACTAAGGTAAACCTTTTGATATATTGTACCAGAAAAACTCATACTACTAATATAGGTATGATGTATCGTTAGTGATGTACTATTTATATATTCTTCTATTTTACTAAATCTCTTATCTATCAACTCTTTTATCTTCTCAATCATTTCTTACTCCTCACTAAGCATCCTTTAATTCCATCTCAATTCTGTCAATAGTGTCAGTTAAATCATTGGCACTTAGTATAACTGAACTTAATACCTTAATCATCTTCTCTTCACTGTTTGCTGTTTTAAATACTTCGACTACATCTACCGTAGTGTACTCGTATTTACTTAAATATGAAATATATCCAACACACGTGTATTTCCCTGAATCTGTTTGATGAATATTTAAGTCAATACCTGTCTTATTATCTCCTCTTCCCCACGTTTCTTTAACATTAATAGTGGTAGAGTCTGTTTCTGTGAAAGTGAATCTATTCTTAGTTATCCACTCTTTTATTTTCTTAAACAAAGTTTCTTCTGTCATCTTATCTCCTTATTGCAGCATATTAGCCAATTCTTCAAGCCCAATTGCAAAACCTTCTTTTGGACATTTTCTCTCAAATACTTCTAAAATACCATTGGCTTTTTTCACCTCTGATAGAAGCATATCAGTATCCTGCCCCATTTCCTTTTGAATGAGACAAATACTCGCAGTAGTGTCAAAACTTAAATGTTTCGATAACATCAGTTTCACTGTGACCCCACCAACTTCATCACCAACTCCAAAAATCGTTAGTACTAATTCAAAATCACCAATAACTTTACTGGCGTATATCATAGATGTTGTGTCATTATCTGTGGGTATCCAACAATCATCAACCTTATCCCAGTCCTGTGTTTCTAATCTATCTACCACATTAAATACAGTTAATTTTTCTTGCATAAACCTATCTTTCTATATCTATATCTTACCATAATATTTCTTACCTGTCAAACAAGAAAAGAGGGAATAATATCCCCCTTACTTGATTGACTTCTTTAACACATCTGCCAACTCTTGAGTGCTAAGTTGATAGCAACCTGTCTCATGGCAATTTTCCATAAAGGTCTCTAGCACAGTATTTAACTTTTCTATTGCGGAGTTAATTGTTCTATTACTGCAAACAACAGTTTTCTCATATATGCACATAGTACCAACACTGTATCGGTTAAGCAACATAATTTTAAGTTCTTGACGTTTACTATGTTCGGTAATAGAGAAAGAAAACCGAACTTTATAGTCACCAATATACTTTAAACCTGTAATAATCCACTCAACATCTGGACCTGAAATAGGCATCTTATACTTAGATAGTTCATCCCATTTCTGTTCAGATAATCTATTTCCAACATCGTTTATTTTTTCTAAAGTTTTCATATACACCTACCTTAACAATGTACTTCTACTTTTACAGCCCATTTGATTTTGAACTTTTTCTTACGTCTCTTTAACTCTAATTCATCAATATCAGAGTTAATCTTCACTAATTTATCTTGTAATGTCTGTATCTTTGCTTTCTTTGTCTTTGGAGTTATATCTTCACGACAATTCGGACAGAAATATCTCCAAGTTGTTTCAACTCTCTTACCACAATGAGGACATGTTATAGTCTTTTGAACTGGTCTTTCGAGTGTTATTAACTCTTTCTTAATTTCTTTTACTTTATTTTCAAGATTTACTTGTTTCTTAGTTTTAGACTTTAATTCCCAATCCTTAAATTTAACTGCCTTATCATTATAGCTGCCGACATAGTATTCTAAATACTTCTCCGCTTCTTTAAAAGAATCAAATTCAATATCCTTAATTTGAAGATTCCCATGGTAGCTACCACCACACTCCTCGTGGTCTGCATTTTGCCATGCAAACTCTTGTACCTCTACCATAATTTCTGACTTTTTATCAACAATTAAGATTTCTGAACAATGACCCATATCCGATTACCTACCTTACACAGATAGTATAACACATTTCAATGAAAAGGTCAAGAACTGTTTAATTAACATTTTGATTTCCAAAACTATAAATGCTTGATAGCATAATCACTTACAGAAGAAATAATATCATCTGCAGATGGAAATGCTTTAAATAATTCCTTTAAATAAGAATCAAACTTATCTAACAATTCTTTACTATTTTCTTCTGTGAACTCTGCATAGTATACATCCTTTTTTGTGATGGAATGTAGTAAACAAATACGCATGGTTAATTCTGTAATAGTAGGTGGAAATACCACAACGTTAAGCACACCAACTTCTTTGGCATAATATTCTCCACCATCATTAGCAACAAACCAATTGTCAACTAAAATCTCTGTAATCTTTGATACTACATTCTTTTCCCACTCTTTTGGTTCAGTTTTAATGATTGTAACTGGATATTCTCTACAACGATAATATTGTTTTGAGAAAATCCCATTAATGTGTCTATCCACTCTTTCGGCAAATCTTAGGAAATTATCCATTGATAAGTCATTGTCGTCAATACGTGCTACCCCACTAACTAGATTAGTACCTTCCCAGTTACTATTATACAGTGCAAGTTTCATATTGTAGGTAGAATCATCTATTAAATTAATTTCTCCATCAAGACTAATTGCCAAATTACATCCACTCAAAAAATTATGGTTGAACTTGATTGAGGTTGCTTCCTCTTCGTAAATATAAAAATCTGCCTCATGTAGTTTATCAATAATTTCGTTCACTTTCATAATATATTCCTACCTTCTAACTCTTGTTTTCCACACCCTTATTATATCAATAAAATATTGCTTTGTCTAGTGGTACTCATCACTTTCTTCTAAATTTGTTTCTACTTCTTCGTAGAACGTATCAATGATAGTCCAATACATCTTAGTATCCTTAAAATCATCTAAACACTGACTATCTTCTCCATGGAATATTGTGATACATTCTGGATGAATATCCTTTAAATACACCACTGAATCTATGTCTCTTTCATATTCGCACCGATTGTTCCAATCATACTCAAAACTATTCTGTGAAAGTTTATCAAAGTCAACTCTCAACACTACACAATCGGAACTTTCCTTACCAGAAAACTCAAAATACTCTCTTGCAGCATCTGTGCTAAATGCGAGATATATCTTGTTCTCACAGTACATGTCTGAAAAATTGTGGTGAGGGGGATTTAAAATTAACCCCTCTCGTAATATGCTATCTAAATACTTTTTACTAGTTGCGTGATATAAATACATTATTATCTCCTCAATTATGATTGCTATAAAGTGTTATTCTGCACTATCTTAATTAACCCTCTATAGCTACCACAATTCACTCTAAAATCCTCTAATAAACCATCAACAGTGTCAAATACTTCCTCACATGTTTCATCTGTTACACGACTGTTATATATTACACATTCACAATTCCCATCACGTAATGTTACAACTAAGTCCAATGTATCACCCAAACGTACATTTAATATAGAGAAAATTCCAGAATATTCAAAAGTGTACCCTAGTTTAGAATCATACGCAGTATTCTTAAAGTGGTCTAAGTACTTATCAACTACATCTTTATCAATCGCTGTCGCTCCCATAGATTGCACTAAAGCACAAAAATCAATGGAAGATTTCTTTAGTTCCTTAAGATATTCTACTACTGCACTGTGTAAAAACACTATCTCTTCAACCTTAGAACAATTAAAACTATGTAATTGTAGTAAAGGTAGATACCCACCTACCACATCAAGGTTAAGTGAACAAGTAATCTCATCAGAAAATACACTTATACGTCCGTATAAGCCAATATCCCCGTGTTCATAACCAATCTGACCATGACCGTGTTTCGTCTTGAACCCTAATTCTTCTAATTTAGTTGCTAATTCAGTTTCTATCTTGTGTATATTTTCCATATTATTCTACCTCTTTCTCTAACATTCTGAAGTAGTCCATATCACTTGGAAGATTTTTCAGAACATCCTTAAGTAATTCATCTACTTCCTTAAATACTTCAACATAATTTGACTGATTAACTGGTTTACAGAATATTACCCTTTCGCCATCATCAAGTACTGATATGATTAAATTACTATCATCTCGAATGACAACAGTTCCGATATATCTTCCGATAAGTACTCTACCATACTGAACGAGACCGTATTTACTAAAGTGCTCATTGAACTGCTCTGAAACAGTACTTTCTTCAACATCACTGATAGTTAAACTTGGTAAGGAATCAATATAATTGTATATATTTGCAGTAAACTTACTAGATGTATTACAAACTTCCTCAAATCGAACTAAGAAAGAATCCAATCTATCATAGGATATATTTTCCATACGTAAGAGATACCGATAACACCAACTAGCCTTGTCATAAAATTGAATTGCAAAATTAAAGTAATCATCATATATAAGTATGCGACAACTCAAACTCTTTTCTACGTCATGACTTACCACTATCTTATTAGCATGTGAAAAGGTTAGGTAATCATCTCCTAAGTTGTCGATTTTACTGATTATTTCCTTTTTAATGACTTCAATATCTAAACTATCCATAATTTCTCCTACCTTTCAAGAGAGACTAATATCAATCTTACCTACATGAACCACTAAATCTAAAAAGGGGTTGTCTTTTATTTATAGTGCATACACATGTTCTTGAACTTGCTATCTTCCTTACTAACGAAACTTTTATTTCTGCTTTAGACATGTACCTTTCCCCCGTACCCCGCCTCATTCTCTCAACTTGAACTCTATTATTATCTATATCAATCAGATAAACTTTTCCAATAGACCTCCTCCCAACCACAAAATATTCTTTGTTATTGTAGAGAACCTTATCATAACGCCTAAACCCTACAATCTTACCTTTAGGTAGAATTGTAAACTTACGACCACATATATCTGTTCTAGCATAATCGCCTTTTGCAACACATTTCTTCTTATATCTATTCGAGTTCTTGTTATGAAATTCAGAGCCTCGACTAGCGATACAACAAGCATCTATCATGTGAGATTTTTCTAGACCAAAAATTCTACGTATTTCTTTTGTAATAAAACCGTAAGTTAGTTCTGCAATAGGATATTTTCGTTGCAACATGTGTCTTAGCACATTCATTTGAGTAGCGTATTTTAGAGTTCCCTTAGCCTTCTTACTGAACTTTTTCTGAAATGCCAGTAACTGTTCTTCTGAACTATGGGCTAGGTGGTGGCAATCTGTGCATAAGGTGATTAGGTTTGCTAGTTTATCCGAACCACCTCTACTCCTTGGTAAAAGGTGATGTACTTCTAATCTACAATTCTTCCTACCACAACATTGACACCCATAACCATCTCTTGATTTTGCAGCTTGCTTAAAGTTCTCCTGTTGATATAACTCTCCCTTAGAATAATCCCATTTGTGGTATACTAAAGTGGGGTCTTGAAGTAATTGAGTGTCAAACTCTCCTACCTCTAAAACCACATCAGTAACAGGAAGTATTGATTTTATAAACTCAATTTCTCTTGTGTGACCTTGAAATTTTGATATTAAAGTAGGATTGTAACGGTCTTTACGTTTAGAAGATTTTCTGTTGTTAAATCTCTTTGGTCTATAACGTAACTTGTTTCTTCTACTTCTCCTAAACACCCTACGTCTATCCATTTTCTTTTTAATGTCATCTCTTAACTCGACTTGACTTTCGTACAGAACTTCTGATGTTACATCATTAACAACTGCACTACCTACATACTTAGAACCTGTATCTACACCCAGAGTTAGTGGTTGTGTAAAACTTGTACTCTCATATAATAATTTAATCGTAAACGGACACTTTGAAACTACCTTTGCTCGTTTCTGTTTAAGTAAAACTCGAACTTTAGCACCATTATGCGTAGGCATAAGTGGCTGTCCGTTCATATCTAATACATATACCATCATAATGGTACTCCTTTCTTATAAAAATAATTAACTGACTCACCTTTTTACAGGTGGTAGTGCGTATTTTGATACTATTACCATACCAAAAATCCGACTTCCTCTCGACAATGTTATAAAGGCTTTTTACACTACGTACACAGGACTCTTACATACCCAATCCAACTTAATACATAGTGACAGTTGCTCCCAACTGAGACGGCATCTGGAGGTGTCATGACCTAAATAACGTAGTATTCATTTCTAAATACTTAGTCTGTATTGAGTGTGCTATTTAAAATAGCATCTTTCGACTGGTATCACTCAACACTTGATACATTCCAATTAGACAAAATACTTTTTATCTTTGGAAAAATCTCTCTCAACTCCATTTACCTAACCTCTCTTTCTAATTAAAGAAGTGAGTTTTACTTTATAAGACAGTACTCACTAGACTGTAGTGCCTAACCAACTTCTATTACCAAAATTAGTGTCGGACTTCTCATCGACAATGATAATTAGAGTTTTGAAATTACTGACACAGAGTTATTTTAGCACTCTCAACTCAACTTAATCAGCAATCGCAGAGCCTTAGTCTTGAGCATTCAACTAAGGGTGTGTATGTGTATCATCTAACTATCGTAGGCATAATTTCCTAAGCCTGAGTCTTGTAAACAATCGTATTGTTAAGGTACTAGGATAAACCTAGTGCATGTTTACTTAGTACTCCCTAGGAAGTTCATACAACTCCCATTTTCCATCTTTATAGAGATAGGCATACTCAATGTCTTTAGCAAATTGTTTTAAGGTAGTAGTATGACTTTCACAACCACTCTCACCTCTATCTCTGTGGTAAGCGATTGTGATACCCTCATGTGGTTTCTCAAAAGAGTGTTCTACCCCTTTTGGAATGTCTACTTCCTCATCAAGAACAGAAATATCTCCTAGTGCAATTAGTTTTTCAACTTTTTCACGGTCATTATAATGTTCTTTTAACATTTCTAATGCATAAGATGGGTAACCATCCCAATGTAGATAAATAAATTCTACTTTATTTTTTCCTCTACTAATTCCAATATGTGCATTTGTGCTCATCTTTATTCTTCTCCTATTTAATTACTGGAAATTCAATCTTTTTTTCAACTTCATAGGTTTTACCATTATCATCAATAATAGTTTCTCTAATAGTTGCCTCACTAACTTCAATTTCTAGTAGTTCCACTCCATTAGGTAGTGATATTCCATCAGGTAACTTTAGTCTTACTTTCTTTTTATTAGGTTCACCCTTCATAGTTGAGCACCCCTTTAAGATAATTACAAGCAACACTGGATAGTTCAGATTCTAAATCACCAACCATATCAGCGTTTATACTATCCTTAACCTTTGTTAAGCAAGTTACCAATTCGTCATATTCATAAACTGGTATTAGGGTTACTCCTCTAATATAATTTGATATGTCACAAATAACCTTCACATAAAAAGTATTACTATTATCTTTTGAAATTTCCACTACAACTGGGTAATCCTCATTAAACAGATTCATATAATGAAGTCTTAAACAACATCTTGTTTCTTCTAATTTCCAACCAGTTAAGAAAATATTTCTTACTACTTCTCTAACTTCATCCATTGTTTTATCTACCATAATCTTACCCCCATAACACTTCTTTAAGTTCTTTTACAAGTACTTCACAACCAGAAGTATAGTATCTTTCAAATGTTCTTAAAGCTCTTTCTGCTTTTACTAATTCTAAATTAAATAATTCATCATCTCGCCCAACATACTTCCTATAAAGCCTAAAAGTATTATCAACACCCATTGCTCTGAACAATGTCATACTAAGTTGGGCACCCTCAACAGTGTTGTAGGTTACAAATATAAATAACTTATATACACCAAGTTCTTTTGTGGCTGACATGGGAATATATTCCCATGTCGCTATGTCATCCCAACCCTGTTTAGTTAGTATCTCTTTTAATTCACTCTTTGAAAATTCACTTAATTTCATTATTTTTACCTCTAAATTTTTATAGACTTATATGTATTGCCAGTTATCTTCTCATCTAAAGCCATTAATTCTTCAAAGTTATAATCAATCGCTGGTTTAGCACTGTTCCCACAATACTTCTTAAAGTTATCTGTTAAAGATTCTAAGCTAGGTAAATTTTTCTTGAAATCATAAATAACCTTCCAATACAGTGTGCCATATTCCTCAAAGTCATTAAATTCTTCATTTTGAATATATAATCCAATCCCAATTCCAAGTCTAACCCCAAGCTCTTCATCTTCATCATAGATATAAGTGTTTCCACATAATTTAAACCCATTCAATACTTCTGATTCAAACGTTATATCTAAAACATCTCTCTTCTTAACTATTTTATAACCTAAATTAACTAACGCCTGTTCAATCATGAAATTATACATTCTCCTTTAATAATTCTAAGTAAGTATCACTATCAGGAGATTTCTCTTTAAACTCTCGAATTAAATCATCCACATTATCGAATACTCGTCTATAGTTTCCTTTATTCAATATTGCACTAAACACACTTATTAATGATTCATTTGAGGAATCTACCTGTACTACTAAATGTAGTCCGTTATCTAAAGATATAATCATCTTTCCAAAATATCCATATACAACTACCCCAAAGTCTTTATTCACTCCAAATTGTGAGAAGTGAGAGATAAATTCATTTTTTATAGCATCGGTTTCATCCTTCTCACGAATAAATGACAATGTATTTTGATACTGTTCATATTTTTTAATCAACTGACGATTCTTATTTAAAATATTTTCTATTCTAGCCCACGCACATTTTCTATCATTAAACGGAATTTTGTTTTCACTGACTAAGATAGTTTTGTGAGTAGCTTCAGTTATTAAGAACACACGAAATCCAATTTTATTCTCTTTAAATAACTAGATTTTAATATAGATTTTATGTGTATCATCTATGAACGGTAGTATACCGTCTAAAAATTGTGTAGTATCTAAAGCTGTACAACCTAAATTCTCTAATTCTTCTTGTATTATCTCTTCATTTAACATAACTTACCTCGTTTTAGTTGGTTAATTCTTTAGTTAACTGTTTAATACTTGCTAGTTGTTCATTCACTACATTAAGTTTATTTGCCATAGTGGTAGATACTTCTATTAACTTAATTATCTCTTCCACTGTTCTTATTGCTTTAGGTATTTCAAATTCATACTTCTTACCTTTATCATATTTTGCATAATGAATATATCCTGCAAACCATGTTTCTGTAGAATTTTTTGGTTGAACAAATAAATTAATGTGTACATCTCCCACTTCATAGTTCATTTTAAGCCCACTGTTAGGTGCTTCTGAAACTACTAAAGATTTGCTATTTGCATACTCGATTATTTTATCATATCTCATGACATTATACTCCCTTCATCATATGTTTTAATAATTGGTTACTAATACTTCAACCGTCTTTGTCTTATCTCGTTCTTTTAACTGATAGTTACATGTAGAGTAGTTCTTATCCAAGTAATGTACGTTATACTTCTTAGACCACTCAATTAAAAGTGTATTTTCTAATCCTTTATGGTACATCACATTAGATAATGCAAACTTTACCCCCATTGAATTTAATCTGTCTAACAAGTTTAATAGTTCAGTTTCTTCCTGTTCTCCGTAACCATTACCTAGTCGATTTTTCTCATTATAAACAGCATTAGAAATCAGATATGGTGGGTCACAATACACAAAATCATTTTCTCCCAGTAAACTGATGTCAAAAGACCTGAAATCATTACTCGTATATGTGATGTTAATACTTTTAACCTTGTCAATAAACTTCTCTAAATTCCCTGCTAGTACACTAGTATATGATGACCTACTCTTACCACTTGGCATGTTGTACTCACCACGTTTGTTAAATCTAATCTGAAAGTTAAAAGAGAAACAACTCAAAACATATAAATCTAATGGTCTTTTATCCTCATTATACCTATCTCTTAGTAGATAGTATCCACCATTTTCATGATTATACAAGTCAAACTCGTCAATAATCTTACTTATCTCTTTCAACACTTTTTCTTTACTACTTGATTGAAGATACTTAAGCACCCCTATCAATGGTTCGTTGGCATCGTTACAGACTATCTTATTTGCGTTTACATTCAATGAAACAGTGCTACTACCACAGAATAAGTCAACAAAAGTATTTATATTATCTGGAAATAGTGGGATAATCTGTGAAAGTAATTTGAACTTGTTACCAGTATAGTTCATTGGAGCTTTTAAAAACTCGTTTCCCATAAACTACTTAATTACCTCACAATCTGTTATAGCATTAAAGTACCACTTTTCTCTACCTAACCCACTTAATTCATCACAGAGAGTTAAATACTCCATAAGTGTTTTAGTAAATACCACATGGACCTCTACTTCTGGTAAATGCGCATCATAGATAACAGCATCTATTTTACCATCATTTTTCTTTACTAAACTCTCTAATTGTGTTGCACTACTACTATCTGCACAGGTTATTACCAACTTAAAACTGTGAATATCAGAAGAACTGTCTACCACCTCTGAAATACTCTTCGACAATTTACCTACTTTAATCATTATTTACTCCAACTAGATTTAACCAATCCTCTAATCTCATGGTTACCTTCCACTCTTCCTTGTTTTTTCTATGAAAGACAGTTGGAATAGTGTTTTCCTTTTCACTGTCCCTAATGGATTGTTGTAATGCCCTTTCTATATTCAGATGTTCGTCTCTCTTTACTTCTATGTGAAAATTACTCAATTCTTCACAAAGCACATCTGATGTTCCATCTGCTTTCCCGCTAAATTGTTGAGTTCGTCTAGCATTTAATCCTTTTTCCTTTAAAAGATTAACTACTTCTAGTTCTCCAACCTTTCCTTTTCTTTTAGAATTTATCACAAATATCTCCTTACTAATAACCATTATATCACATTTACTATATAAAGCAACCTCTTATAAATATATAAGATTTGTCACTTTTCATCATTCACTAGCACACTCTGTTCGCTTGTTCGCACTAGCTCACACTCACATCGTGGTGTAATATTGGACATTACCTCATTTATATAAGACTCACTACTTTATCTAACTCAAATATCAGATTCCTTAAGCATTTCTTTCTCAATGTCCAAATTCCACTAGTTATTTCAATATTAATTACTTTATTAAACTAAATCCTTAAAGCCAACCACTCACGTTTCAAGACCTTACGGTAAAACGTTCGTTAAACTACTTTATGTGGAAAACTTATCCACAATCGCAACTAAAAACGGAGAGGTGAACTAGGCATGGAAGCAGAAAAAGAGATATTAAATGCCTATCAGAAAGCATAAATTATATCTCTTTAAATATTACACACTAAAAACGTGTGAGTACGAACAGTTTATGTTCTTCAAAAGAATTGTATTCATATCTGGCTAACTACTTCCAGTACATCTCCCTATATTCCAAGCCCAATAGGTATTTTTAACGTAAAATGATACGTAGATATAAAAAAGACATAGAGATTAATTTCCCTATGTGAAGATTGTTATTCTCGCTTATCCTTGGTTTCCGTGAGGTTTTGTCCTCGCCTAGCAGTTTTTTGAATAGGTTGGTAGTCTTATTTTTACGGACTACACTGACGATGAGAGAGTGAAATACAATAAAACTCTCTTACACCGAGCCCTTTATCAACCAACTGGGGTGGCTAACCTCTGTATTCGCTCTAAATTATACTGTCGGCGAAAAATGCCATACTTATATGGGTAACATAATGCTCACAGTTTCTTATGTTGACAGTTTTATTTAATTTTCAATGATTAGTGCTCACCTAAAGTACTATTCTCTATCATTATAGCAAAAAATGGAAATTCTGTCAAGTGGTATGTACTAAAATTTTATAATTTTATTGACTTAAACTCGCCACTATTTAATGTAAATGCAGATAGTGCTTTTGGTTCTCCATAATCACCTAAGTCTAAGTATACTTTAACATATAAAGAACCTTCTCCAACTGGCATACCCTCTGCTACTAAACCTGGGAAATTAGTTAATGTCTTTAACAATTTATTCCTTAAGTACACTACATTCATGCCAATATACTCACCTATCTCATCTGCACATTCAAGCCCATACTCTTGGCATATTTCAAGTATTTCTGCATTAAATTTTTCCCTGTTTGTCACTTCAAAGTATTGTTTTCTCATGATTGTTTCTCCTGTATTCTCATTATATAAATAGCATAACTTACACCACCGAATACAAACTCTTCAATGTCTTGACAGTTTCCTTAGCCAAGTAACAAGAATAGTTAAATGTGTCTAGTGCAACTTCTTTATCTTCACACTTAATAGTCTCCTGTCTATCTATATTAAAGTCTGTGTTATCCTTATAGTATATATTGACAACATTATCCTCTACCGAAAGAGTTAATTGACCAAAAATCATATCATATACCTCTTTCTTCTTTTTGGTTACAACTGTGTCAACTTTCATTCTACGATTAACAAATATGTCATATAAGAAATCTCTGACAACTCTACCAGCAGCCTTGTCAGCTTCCATAAGTGAGACTGCTATCCTATGTAAAGCACCATCAACCGTGTGTGGTTTGCAGGAAAAAGACATTGTAGTTTCTTCTCCTAATACGTTCATTTTCTTCTTAATATAGTATAGGTCATCTTCTTCCTGTATTGTTAATTCAAACGTATATCCATCTCTAATATCCTTAATAACAAGAGTTGAACCAATTATTTCTGTATCTCCAAGCCAAAAATACTCGGAATTAACTAATTTTTCAAGTTCTAATAGTTTCATGTTATCCCCTTAATAAATTACTGTATCATCAATCGAAACACCAAGAATATCTAAAAGACTATCCTGACCAGTTTCTATACACTCTTTCATTGCTTGTTTAATCTGTACATCTGTGATTCTTGAGGGCAAACACTCTGTAGGAACATTCTTCCCAAACATTTTACGATACTTACTTAATAGGTCTAAGTACTCTTTATCAACATCTGTACTCTTCTTGTTGATTAGATATTTCATAAAACTCTTAACTTTATCTCGCATAATCACGGTCCATTAACTTTCTAGCAAATTCCCCAACTCTATTCCAAGTGCAGTATTGGTTCATGCCACCACTCCAATCTTTTGCGTGTCGCATTGCTCTAACTAGGATTCTAGTATTACTATCCCAACCAAAGTGTCTAACATCACTAATACTAACATAGATAAACTTCGCACCATCACTAAGAACTGCACTGAAACAAAAATGGTTCTTATTAAACTCATACAATTCCATTCCGTTTTCGCTTGCCATCTTCTTTAGGTCTGATTTGCAATCTCGTTGGAATTTTTCATACTCCTCAGTGGTAGTGCAACCACCATCAAACTCATAACCAAACCATTTTTCTGCTTTCAACATACTTTTTTCTCCTCTGTTAATTTAACTTAATTAAAATTTCCATACTTTGCAAAATAAAAAAGGACTCTCTATGAAAGTCCAAGTAAAAATGCATTAACGATGAACACTAGGAATAAACCAATATTCACAAGTAACATAATAGCATTTACAATCATTGGCTTAAATCTACTACAGTATAGGTTAGCTGTCATCAAAGCACTATTCAAGAATAGACTTATGATAGTAACAGTAGATACTACAAATACATCTGTAGCACTAAATGTTCTATCAAATACACTAATTCCCATCATGATATAAGAAATAATTTGTGCAGCAATAGTAAATAATAGACCATTATTCTTACTCTTATACCATAAGAAGAACATATTCCAAATTGATAAACAAGACACAATGTACAATATCTGTGCAATGTGATACAACATATTTGCTGGTAGCATATATTAACCTCTCCCAAAATTAAAAATGGAGTTTTTATCAGTTATTGCCCACAGGATTTTCATAACTGATAGGACTATCTCTAACCCATTCTTTCTCATTTACCTTAAGGGTATTCCACCCTAAAAATACAGGACTTGCATCTCATAGGTATTAAATTGGTGTTGTTACGTGGAAAGTCATTGTCCAGTACTCGGCAATCCACCACAACCCCAAAGACCTCTTATAGACAGGTTCAAAACTGGAATTTTATCTATTTTGTTTGGCTAATCCTATCATAGAGCCACAAACCAACATTGGTTATGACACATCCTTCTGATATAGCGCTCACGGTTTGTGCGATTGCAGGTTCATCACGGTGGTGTCAGCCCGAAGTACAGTTACCGTCAGTACTAATGACCATATTATTATATCATAACTTTTTAATTTTGTCAATACAGCTATGACATTTTCTTAAAAAGAATTGCACCTAATATTACTAACAAAATTACTTCCACGTGTGTGATTGTTTCTAATCTATGTTTAAAGACATCTGCAATAATGGAAATATTACTCATAAATACGTGCTCATCCATTGTTAAGTATCCCCATAATCCTATTAAAACCATAGAAAGTACCATCAATACTGCAAGACTGTGAAAGGATACTCTTCCAAGTAGTGCTCTAATGCTTGTTACTACTACTAATCCACTTATTAGTAGCATTGGTAATATTCTAATTAATTCATAGTTCATATTATACATCCTCACTTACAAAGATAGTATATCACAAATTCAATGAGTATGTCAATAGGAACTAGCCAGATTATTTTATCTCAAATTGACCCACGTATATCCTAGACTAGATGCATGGTCTATCTCATGATATAGTCTTCTAGTGGTTTCCACAATTGCAGTTCCAAAATGTGTTAACTCATCTAGCACATTAAGTACCTCTTCTTCTTTTGAGCAGGTGAAAGTATAATTGAATATATCACAATCTCTATTGGAATCGTAAATAGATACCTCACCAGAATATTCAAGAGAATTATGAGAAAGTGTTAGGTACATACATAGGTGTTCCTCTAAGGTATATTGATAAGAAATTTTCAACTTTCTATTTTTTAGTTTTGCTGTATAGTTTGGAACTGAATCAATATATTTTAAAATCTTTTCAATCTTACTCATATTTTACCTCTCAACCCATTCTCTCTGCGATTTTATCTTAAATACGCAATCAAATCTTCACTTACATCGTCTGGATGAATATATTTAACTAGATTATAGTCGCAACAAAGCCATCCATCATCCTCAAAATGAATAGGTGAACTGTGCGAGTAAGAAAATAATCCACCTTTGTAGCCTTCAAATTCATCCCCACTTGTTAACTTGTCTAAATACGGAATTAAATCTTTAAGTGTTATATACCCCTCACCATTAAAGAATAAGGCTGGTTCATCGTAACTGCCTCTCCAACTTCCGTACCCAGTGTTATAGTTCTCTTCCAACTGTTCGTCACCTATCGCCATAACTCTCACATCAGGAAATTGAGCACAGATACCTACAAGTTTATCAATGTTCATAAAAACCTCTAATTCAACATACAATTTTCAATATTGTCAATACATTTACCCATTTTCGTTAAGTTGGTTGCAACTTTTTTGAATGTATCTTCCATTTCCTGCTTATGAGGGAATCGCTTATCATATTTCAACTCATAATTTTCCTCAAGCACGACACCAAATTCCTCTTTATCTGTATCATAATACCCAGATAAAAGGTAGTGCGTGTAATCTAACTTGCAATCTAAAAAGTTCCCCTCTATACGGAGTGTCTCACTCTTTAGTAATACTAAATCTTCTTGCTTGTCTAACCAAATTATTTATTTACCTCACTTAAATTAATATTTGTTCCATTCCACTATTTTGACATCATTATTTCCTTAAATGTGTCAGGATAATCTCTCCTCACTTAAAATTTTGATTACTTATATTATATCTCGATTTCCAAGATTTTGTCAGTGTATAGTAGGTACATCTCGCCATCCATATTTTCATCATACTCATCACTTGTCGTAAAACTGATTTTCTTTACTTCCTTATCTAAGTATTCATTCAGTTCATCATAGCTTTCATCTTTAATAGCAGATGCAGAAAAACTCTCACTTTCACCATTTTGAATGATTTCAACATAGTCGAGTTCAGAATCTAATTTTTCTAGCAACTCTCTCACTAACATATCTATTCTACCTCAATTAAAATAACATTATAAAATGCTCTCACAGCCAAATCTGATGATTTAATCTCATAATCATACTTAAATACACTCATATCTAAAAGGTATTCATCAATGTCACGCAAACTATTAATACCACCCCAGAATAGTGCCTTACCATCTTTTATGATTTTGACTTCAGAATAATCTTCTGCCGCTGTTAATAAATCTCTTACAGTCATAATTATTCCACCTCAATCCACAGAGTCGTTGTTATAATTGGCAGCATACCATCATCAATACATTCCAGACAATCGTCTGTAAAATCAGTAAAAAAACTGAAATGTTGTACTTCTTTATTAAGATAGTCAGGCATCTTGATAGGATTTTGTCCCCTAAAAGTATTTCCATCAAAACACGTATCCTCACCATCACAGCAGATAGCAATATAATCAAGTTCTGCGTGTAAACAATCTAATTTCCCTAATAGCTCATTAACTAACATAGTTTATTCCTTTCCTAATATTATTGCAAGAATATCTAATTCAGCAACAATGAAATCTCTTCCCTCATAATCCTCTGAGGTACACACTTCAAAATAATTATGGTATTCTTCAACTTCCCTAGTTAATATATCTTTATCAAGATTTTCTAAGTTATCTGTTTCTAAAATACATTCTCCTCTGTGATTTATTACTATCCAGTAATTGCAATGTTTATGATTGTTCAGAACTTCTTGTACTGTCATTAGCTATATCCTCTCAGTTGTATTAGGGTAATTACTTCCACTCTGAAAATTCCTTTATCTTCTTAACAACATTATTTGCCATAATTTTAAGGTTTATCAATGCATAGAATACTTGTTCGTAGGTATCCTCGACATACGTATGAGTGTGGATGTTTTCATTACCAATAACTAATGTATCACTAATTAATACAAGTTCATCAGATTCATCAGGTACTAACTCAATTAATAACTGAAAGTTACCTACAGAAACAACGGAAGTATATACCCCATCTTCCGTTTCTGTGAAGATGAAGTCTGTATCATTCACTATTAAGTTGTTCACTATTTTATCCAATATCATCATACTTTATACTTCCTTTACGAATTTATAAAGTGGATACTTAATACCGTTTCCACAGTCATAAGTACCACACACTACTAGTGCATTGGCTTTTATCCACTTTGTTGCCTGTGTCTTTGGAACAGTTGGACATCCTTGTGAGTAGCCAAACCATGTTCTTTGAGTTACTAAGATATAGCATGCCCCATTAAACATAATTCTATCCTTATCAGTGATAGTAAAAACCTTACGATTCATTTTAATCTCAAAATTCATAGCATGCTCCTATCAATCACTTTTTAATATCATCTAGCATATTCAACACTTTATTAATCTGTTCATCAGACATACGTGTTCCTAAATAATTCTTCTCTAAGAATAATGTTAGTTTATCTTCCAACGCAATTGGTTCTAGTACTTTAAAGGACATGATTCTTGTCCAATACACGTCATGGTTGAGGATAAACTCCTTATCTGTATCAATTAAGTCATTGAAGTACACTTCTTCACCGTCTACGATAATTGCAAATTCATTATCAATAAATTGGAATAGTGTTGTTAAACGTTGCTTACCATCTAAGACCTCATAAATATCCTTATTATCTGCATAGTATAATAAGATAGTAGGTTTAATCTCTGCCATACCATTAAATAGGTTAGTGATATAGTCTTGCTTTTGTTTTAAAGTCCAAACTAATGCTCTTTGATATTCTGGAGTATCAAACCAAACAGTTTCAACTCCTGGAACAATACTTTCACATGTACCCTTGTACTTTTCATAAAAAGACTTCAATCTTTCACAAAGAGTGATGATTTCCAATCTATCCTCATATGGCCGTCTTGCTTTAACTAATGACTTGTCTAACATACTATGTACCTCAACTTTATGTGTCTATCATATCATAGTTTACAATATTTGTAAAGAGAAAAAGTGAGATATTTAAAAATACCTCACTAAATTGATACAGTTCCAAAACTACCACATATGTCTATAAGGAATTTATCCTTTACAAATGAGACTTCCTTATTGAACATACGATATTGTGTAATTTTATCTCCATCAAACAGGATTCTCACTGGGATATTTACCATGATGTTACTTGGCATATTATCATAAACTAAATTTCTTGAAGAAAATATCAAACTTTGCCAACAACTTCTTCCTAATCTACCTACCCACAACAAACTGTTCCAGTACTTATGTTTAAAGTTCTCTGAATACTCATTAATATCAAGACAATCAATAATTACACATGTTCTTGTTGGATAATACTTAATTTCTTTTGTCTTTACAGTATTCCCAGTTGTATCACTATAGTCTTTTGCTAATACAAATTTCTCTTCCTTATCTGCAAAATAAGACACAATTTCATCAGGCATATACTTCTTATTGTTTATATGATAACATTTTACCTGAGAATCAATGTCTGATAGTCTACAACAACCAGTATCTTGTAAAAAATTAACTCTAAACTCATTCTGTCTATAAACTGCTTGCAGTAAAGAAGTTAAACTACCTTCATTCATCTTATGTGTCTTATTAATTAAAGAACCGTCACAAAGATACTCAATTTTCCTAAAATCTTTTGTGTCATCGGACAAATATATTACTCTTGCATTTCTGTCTGTATCACATATCTGAGCTACAATATTCAATATTGTATAAGACTTACCAGTACCAACAGAACCTGTCATTAAGATATGTGGGAAACACTTAAGGTCTATATATGCCTCTTTCTTTCCTAACTCTATCTCCACTCTACTCTCCTTAATTCATCTAAAATGTTAAATCACCGTTAAGCATATCAGCATACCATTCTTTGCACTCATAATAACTATGTGTGATTTCGCTATTAGACCACTCTTTTAATGCATCTGTAATATGTTCAATGTAGTAGTTAATGTCCTCAATCTTTTCACCAAGAACTTTATAGTTCGTGCTATTGATTTTCTTATCAATCTTTTTCTTTTCTTTCTTGAGGTATGCGATTAACTTATCACACTGTTCCTTGAACTCATCGTACATTGTACCCTCAAATTTAACCCCACAGTTAGGACAGTAGTTTCCATATAATAGTTTATACTGACCAATTTGCTTACCACACTTAGAACACTTAAATGCTTTGATGGTTACATCAACGTAACCTGCCCCATAATACCACTGAGGGTCTGCATTTCTCCACTTCTTAACAGTTCCAGTTGTTACGATTACGTGAGCTAAGTTTTCCATAGTCAATTACCTCTCTTACAAGAGTATTATATCATAAATAAAAAGATTTTGTAAATAGAAAAAGTGAGGTATTTTTAGTACCCCACATCCATCTTAAAATATAGGCGCTGTCAGCAAGATTCGAACTTGCACTCCGTTTTTAGGCGGACTAACTGTTTAGCAAACAGTCCTCTTCAGCCACTTGAGTACCGCTCCGCATAACTGACTTATGTAGAATACACTATCATATACTAAATTGTCAAGCCGCTATTGCCTTTTACAGCATCGAAGAACGGAGCTCTTCGCCGCTCTTTTCGCTAAGGTATGCCGGCGGTATATCAAACACCGTTTTACATCCTGTCTGTCCTTCTCTGGCCATGCGCACGGCAGCTCTCGCATAAGCTGCCATGACATGCGTGGTAAATTCCGGATTGGAATCCAATTTCAGACTGAATTCAATGATATGCTTATGTTCTTTCTCTTTCCCCGTATTTCCACTGCGGAAAACGAAA